>VFQR01000432.1_pt1 | contig 59619 bp, 58 predicted proteins | sample 3512321 | NCBI WGS metagenome assembly VFQR01 (sample SAMN10412374, study PRJNA504923) | tailings metagenome | isolation source: Relicate 3 Philex TSF1 revegetated site | place: Philippines: Tuba, Benguet | collected 2017-08-29 | reverse complement strand
TCAACGAAGCCGATTACGTCATGGTCAACACCCCCGGCATGCTGCGCGACATGGCCCGCCGGATGACGGCGGCAGGCGTGCGGATCGAGATCGAGGCCTTTGACACCGGCCACCTCTGGCTTGCCAAGGAACTGGTGAAGGAGGGCGTTATCCCCGAACCCGTTCTGGTGCAGCTCTGCATGGGCGTGCCATGGGGCGCGCCGGATGACCTGAACACCTTCATGGCCATGGTGAACAACGTCCCCCAAAGCTGGCACTATTCCGCCTTTGCCTTGGGCCGCAACCAGATGGCCTATGTTGCGGCGGCAGTGCTGGCGGGCGGCAACGTCCGGGTAGGGCTGGAAGACAATCTCTGGCTCGACAAGGGCGTTCTCGCCACCAATGCCCAGCTTGTCGAACGTGCCGCGACCATCATCGAAAACATGGGCGCCCGCGTCATCACCCCCGCCGAAGTGCGCGCCCGGCTGAAGCTGGAGAAACGCGCACCCCAGCCGAAATAGGGTGGAACGGGTCGGCCCCATCCCGCCGCCTGCCGCGCTGATGGCGAGCGGCAAGGTCATCCCTCTCGGGCAGGGCTGGGTGCTGGAACCGCTGGAGCGTGGCTTTCTCCTCAAAAGCCTCATTCAGGCGGTACAGGTGCAGGTGACGCCGGAAGAGGCACTATCCCTTCGGCAGGGTGAGATGACGGCAGAGACGCTTGCCGCCCGCGTAGGCGCGCTGCCGCACCAGGCGCCTGCGCTGCCCGGGGCAGCCATAACGTTGGCCTTTTCGGACGAGGCGATGCGTCTGGCGGGCAAGGACAGGGCGGCAGGCACGGGCGGCAGCGCCGCCCTGCCGCAGGACAAGGGCACCGGGGCGGGGCCGAACCTGCCGCGTGCCACCAAAATCGGGGCGGTCGTGATCGCCCTACTGCTGTTGGCCCTGATCTGGGCCATGTAAGGGAGAGAACGGATATGGCGCGCAAGGCGGGCATCATCGGGGGCGGGGTCATCGGCGGCGGCTGGGCCGCGCGTTTCCTGCTCAATGGCTGGGATGTGGCGGTCTTCGACCCCGATCCCGAAGCCCCCCGCAAGGTGGGCGAGGTGATCGCCAACGCCCGCCGCGCACTGCCCGCGTTGTCTGACGGGCCGATGCCCGCCGAAGGGCGGCTGACCTTTGCCAGCACGATCACCGAAGCGGTGGAAGGCGCAGATTACGTTCAGGAATCCGTCTCGGAACGGCTGGACCTGAAACACCGCGTCTTCGCCCAGATCCAGCAGGTCGCCCCGGATACCCCCATCGGCTCCTCCACTTCGGGCTTCAAGCCCAGCGAGTTGCAGGAAAACGCCGCCAACCCCGCCACCATCTTCGTGGCGCACCCCTTCAACCCCGTCTACCTGCTCCCCCTCGCTGAAATCGTCCCCTCCGCCAAATCCGACCCCGCCCTGATCGAGGGTGCCAAGGAAACCCTGCGCGAAATCGGGATGTTCCCCCTGCATATCCGCAAGGAGATCGACGCCCACATCGCCGACCGCTTCCTAGAAGCCGTCTGGCGCGAGGCGCTCTGGCTGGTCAAGGACGGCATCGCCACGACCGAGGAAATCGACGAGGCGATCCGCATGGGCTTTGGCCTGCGCTGGGGCCAGATGGGCCTGTTCGAGACCTACCGCATCGCGGGCGGCGAGGCGGGGATGAAACATTTCATGGCCCAGTTCGGCCCCTGCCTGACCTGGCCCTGGACCAAGCTGATGGATGTGCCGGAATTCAACGACGAACTGGTGGACCTCATCGCCGGGCAATCCGACGCGCAATCGGGTCATCATACGATCCGCGAACTGGAACGCATCCGCGACCAGAACCTGATCGGCTTTCTGCGGGTGCTCAAGGAACGCAACTGGGGCGCAGGCAAGGTGCTCTTGGATCACGACGCCCGCCGCCGTGCCGCGATGCCCGTCGCCGTTCCCGGCACCGGCCCGATGGAATGCGCCCGCCTGACCGTGCTGCCCGGCTGGATCGACTATAACGGCCACATGACCGAAAGCCGCTATCTTTTCGCCTCCAGCGAAACGGTCGATGCCTTCCTGCGCCATATCGGGGCGGACATCGCCTATGTCGGCACCGGCTACAGCTATTACACGGCCGAAACCCACATCATGCATCTGGGCGAGGCGAAGCTGGGCGAGGCGTTGACCGGCACGGTGCAGGTGCTCCATGCCGATGAAAAACGGCTGCATGTCTTCGTTCGCATCCACAAGGGCGACGCGGTGGTGGCGACGCTGGAACAGATTCTGCTGCATGTGGATATGAAGGCCGGCAAGACCTGCGCCGCACCCGCCGCCATCCTCGACCGGCTGATGCCCATTGCCGAGGCGCACAAGGCGCTGCCCCGGCCCGAGGCGGCCGGTCGCGCCGTCGGCCAGAAAAAGGGATAACGCCATGCAATTCGGCCTGACCGAAGAACAGCAGATGATCGTTGAGACGACGCGCAGCTTCGTCGAGAACGAGTTGTATCCGCATGAGATGGAGGTGGAACGCACTGGCCACTTGCGGATGGACCTGATCCGCGAAATTCAGGCCAAAGCGATGCAAGCGGGCCTCTACGCGGCGAACATGCCCGCCGAAGTGGGGGGCGCAGGCCTGGATACGCTCTCCTGGCTTCTTTACGAAAAGGAACTGGGCAAGGCAAATTACGCCCTGCACTGGACCTGTGTCGCGCGGCCGTCGAACATCCTGCTGGCAGGCACCGAAGAGCAGCGGCAGAAATACCTCTACCCCTGCATCCGGGGCGAGAAATGGGACTGTCTGGCGATGACCGAACCCGGCGCCGGGTCCGATCTGCGCGGGATGAAGGCCAGCGCGCGGCAAGATGGCGATGACTGGGTGCTGAACGGCACCAAGCATTTCATCAGCCATGCCGACCTTGCCGATTTCGCCATCTGCTTCATGGCCAGCGGGGAAGAGGATACCCCGCGCGGCAAGAAGAAGCTGATCACCGCCTTCTTCGTGGACAAGGGCACACCCGGGTTCACCGTCCGCGATGGCTATCGCAATGTCAGCCATCGCGGCTATACCAACGCCATCCTGGAATTCGACAACTGCCGCGTCCCCAAGGACCAGATCCTGGGCGAGGTGCACAAGGGATTCGAGGTTGCCAATACCTGGCTGGGCGCCACCCGCCTGCAAGTCGCGGCCACCTGCCTTGGCCGCGCCGAACGCGCGCTGGCCCATGCCGTGCAATATGCCGCCGAGCGCCAGCAGTTCGGTCAACAGATCGGCAAGTTCCAGGGCATCAGCTTCAAGCTCGCCGACATGGCGATGGAACTGAAGGCGGCCGAACTCCTCACCTGGGAAGCCGCGTGGAAATTCGATCAGGGCGCGGTGACCGAGGCCGACATGAGCATGGCCAAGCTGAAGGCGACCGAAGTGCTGGCCTTCATCGCCGATGAGGCGATCCAGATTCACGGCGGCATGGGCCTGATGGACGACCTGCCGCTGGAACGCATCTGGCGCGATGCGCGGGTGGAACGCATCTGGGAAGGCACCTCCGAGATCCAGCGCCACATCATCAGCCGCCAGATGCTCCGGGCCTTCGGCGCGTGACGGCAAACCCCGGGGGCGCTTCGCCCCCCGGACCCCCAGAGGATATTTTTGGACAGAAAATGACGGATCGCGTTCACTCTTTCTCAACATTTCCTCTGCATATTGCTCATGCGGTACAGGCGGGGACGCCGATGACCGCGACAGGAAATGGCATCCCGTCTGCAACACGCGGGCGGGATGCTCCCATTTTCTGTCTTCAAATATCCTCTGGGGGTCCGGGGGGCGAAGCGCCCCCGGGTCTATCGGCAAGCGCAGAGGGCCGGGCATGAGGGATCTGCGCCGTCTCCTCCGCCCGCGTTCCATTGCCGTGTTGGGCTCCGGCTGGGCGGCGAATGTCATCGAACAATGCCGCAAGATGGGCTTTGACGGGCCGGTCTGGCCTGTCCATCCGACGCGGGATCAGATTTTTGGGGTGTCATGTTACCGTAGTCTCTCGGATCTACCCCATGCCCCGGACGCGACATTTATCGGGGTGAACCGCCACGCCACGCTGGATGTCGTGGCCGAACTTGCCGGCATGGGTGCGGGCGGGGCCACCTGTTTCGCAAGCGGCTGGGAAGAGGCGGGCGAGGCCGATCTGCAAGCACGGTTGGTGGTCGCCGCGGGCGATATGCCGATCCTCGGGCCCAATTGCTATGGCGTCATCAACTACCTCGATGGCGCCCTCCTCTGGCCGGATCAGCATGGCGGGGTGCGGGTGGAGCGCGGCGTGGCGCTGCTGTCGCAATCCTCGAACATCGTCATCAACCTGACGATGCAGGCGCGCGGCCTGCCGGTGGCCTATGTCGCCTGTCTTGGCAATGCCGCGCAGGTGGGGCTGGCGGAACTGGCCGGGGCGCTTCTGTCCGATGAACGTGTCACCGCGCTGGGCATGTATGTCGAAGGCATCGACGACGCGGCGGCCTTTGCCGATCTGGCCGAGCATGCGCGCGCGGCTGGAAAGGGCATTGTCTGCATCAAGTCCGGCAAGACGGAACTGTCGCGCACCGCGGCCGCGTCACACACCGCGTCGCTCGCCGGTGGCGGCGCGGCCTCATCGGCCTTCCTGCGCGCCTGCGGCGTGGCCGAGGTGGCCACCCCGGCCGAACTGATCGAGACCTTGAAGATCTTCCACCACTGCGGCCCGCAGATCGGCCCGCGCCTCTGTTCCCTGTCCTGTTCCGGGGGTGAGGCGGGGTTGGTCGCCGATCTTGCCGCACCCTTCGGCGTGGATTTCCCACCGCCGTCCGAGGCACAGCGACAGCGGCTGGGCGAAATCCTCGGCCCCATTGTCGCCATCGCCAACCCCTTGGATTATCACACGTTCATCTGGGGCGACGGACCGCGCACCACGGATGTCTTCACCACAATGCTGGCCGGATATGACGCAGGCATCTTCATCATTGATCCGCCTCGCCCGGATCGCTGCGATCCCTCCAGCTTCCTGCCCGCGCTGGACGCCGTGGTCGCGGCGGCGCAGAACACGGGCAAGCCTGCCTTTGCCGTGGCCTCGCTGCCCGAGAATTTCGATGAGGCGCTGGCGATCCGGATGGCCGGCCCGAACGTCGTGCCGATGATGGGGCTGGAAACCGCGTTGGCCGCGATCGGGGCGGCGCAAACGGGGCCGAACCGGGGCGGCTGGCGGCCCTGGCCGGTGGTCGCGCCGCGCAAGCTGCGGATGCGGGATGAGGCCTCATCCAAAGCCCTGATCGCTGCGGCAGGTGTGGTCGTGCCGCGTTCCGTGACAGCGCCGACGCTGGCCGAGCTGGCTGAACGGGCGCTGGGGCTGTCTGCACCCGTCGCGCTGAAAGGTCTGGGCTTTGCCCACAAGACCGAAGCCGGGGCCGTCCGCCTTGGCCTGACGACGCTGGCCGGGCAGGCCGACATGGCGGGGGCGCAGGGCTATCTGGCCGAAGAGATGGTCACCGCCGTGGTGGCCGAGCTTCTGGTCGGCCTGCGGCGTGATCCGGTGTATGGTGCGACAGTGACGCTGGGCTTTGGCGGCGTCACGGCGGAACTGCTGGCCGATACGGCTACCCTCGTCCTGCCGGTGACCGGGGATGAGGTGATGGCCGCGCTGCGGGGCTTGCGTCTCTGGCCGCTGCTGGATGGCTATCGCGGGCGGCCAAAGGCCAATGTCGTGGCGGCGGTGCAGGCGGTGATGGCCTTGCAGGCGCTGCTGCAGGCGACCCCCGCACTTGAGGAAATAGAGATCAACCCGCTGATGCTGACCGTTCAAGGCGCGGTCGCGGTGGATGCGGTCATCTGGGAGGAAGCGGAATGAACGGCATGCAGATGCGGACCGAAGGGCCGATCCGGACACGGCGCGACGGTGCCGTCCTTGAGGTGACGTTGGACCGGCCCAAGGCCAATGCGATCGACCTCGCCACCAGCCGGATCATGGGGTTGGTGTTCCGCGATTTCCGCGACGATGACAGCTTGCGTGTGGCCATCCTCCGGGCCGAGGGTGAGAAATTCTTCTGCCCGGGCTGGGATTTGAAGGCCGCCGCCGCAGGCGATGCCGTGGATGGCGACTATGGCGTCGGCGGTTTCGGGGGCCTGCAGGAACTGCCCAACCTGAACAAGCCCGTCATCGCAGCCGTCAACGGCATCTGCTGCGGCGGCGGGCTGGAGCTTGCGCTGTCCTGCGATCTGATCCTTGCTTCCGAGAATGCGACCTTCGCCCTGCCGGAAATCCGGTCGGGCACTGTGGCGGATGCGGCGTCGATCAAGCTGCCCAAGCGCATCCCCTATCACGTCGCGATGGACCTGCTTCTGACGGGCCGCTGGTTCGATGCCGAAGAGGCGCTGCGCTGGGGCATCCTGAAGGAAATCACAACGCCCGCCGACCTGCTGCCAAAGGCATGGGAACTGGCGCGGCTTCTGGAAAGCGGCCCCCCCCTCGTCTATGCGGCGATCAAGGAGGTGGTGCGCGAGGCCGAGGCGTTGCGCTTTCAGGATGCGCTGAACCGGATCACCAAGCGGCAATTCGCAACCGTGGACAAGCTCTACTCCAGCGCGGACCAACTGGAAGGCGCCCGCGCATTCGCCGAAAAGCGCGATCCGGTCTGGAAAGGAAAGTAACACGGAAACGACAGTTTCCTGTCGCTGCCGGTCACGCCGCCCGATGGCGCGGCGCTAGGCTCCGCCGCAAGCAGAGGTGGGCCATGGACGACGAGACGGATTACATCATCGTGGGCGCGGGATCGGCGGGCTGCGTGCTGGCCGACCGGCTCACGGCCAGCGGCAGGCATCGCGTGACGGTGCTGGAGGCGGGCGGCAGCGACCGGCGCTTCTTCGTGATGCTGCCCTTGGGCTATGGCAAGCTGTTCTACGATCCTGCGGTCAACTGGCTTTACAAGACCGAGCCGGACCCGGGCCTTGGCGGGCAACGCGATCATTGGCCGCGTGGCAGGGTGCTGGGTGGATCATCCAGCATCAACGCCATGGTCTATATCCGGGGCCATCGTGCCGATTACGAGGAGTGGGAAGCGGCGGGCAATCCCGGCTGGGGCTGGGATGACGTGCTGCGGGCCTACAAGGCGATGGAAGATACCGAAGCCGGAGGGGACGCATGGCGCGGAACGGGCGGCCCGCTGTTTGTGTCTGCCAATCGCAATGGTCTGCATCCGCTGGTGAAGGATTACATGGCCGCCTGTGAAAGCGCGGGGCTGCCCTACACCCCGGATTTCAACGGGGCGCGGCAGGAAGGCGCAGGCGTCTATCAGATGACCATTCACAAGGCTCGCCGCAATTCGGCGGCGCGGGCCTTTCTGCGGCCCGCGATGAAGCGGCAGAATTGCCGCGTGATCACCGGGGCGATGGTGACCCGCGTGATCATCGAAGAGGGCCGCGCCGTTGGGGTGGCGTATGTGCACGGCGGCCAGCGCCGCATCCTGCGCGCCAGGGGCGAGGTGATCCTGTCTGGCGGGGCGATCAATTCGCCGCAACTGCTGCAACTGTCCGGCATTGGCCCGGGGGCGCTGTTGCAAGGCATGGGCATCCCGGTGCTGCGCGACAACACCAATGTTGGCGATCACCTGAGCGACCATCAGGGCATCAATTACACATGGCGGATGAAAGTGCCCACCTACAATGATGAACTGCGCCCGTGGTGGGGAAAGCTGCTTGCCGGGATGAAATACGTCCTCGCCGGTGCGGGTCCGCTGGCCAAGTCGATCAATCATGCGGGCGGGTTCTTCCGCACCTCGCCCGATCTGGACCGGCCCAACATGCAGTTGTACATGCAGGCCTTCTCGACCCTGATCCCGCGTGAAGGGGAACGGCCGGTGCTGAACCCGGACCCGTTTCCCGGCATGTCGATCGGCCTGTCCAATTGCCGCCCGACCAGCCGAGGGCATATCCGCCTCGCCTCGCCCGATCCGATGCAGCATCCCTGCATCACGGCGAATGCCTTTTCAACGGAACATGACGTTCAGGAAATGCTTCTTGCGGTCAAGTATCTGCGCCATCTGGCGGCGCAGCCGCCGCTGGCCCGGCTGATTGCAGAAGAGTTGCGGCCCGGGCCGGATGTCGTGGCTGATGAGGCCCTGATCGCGGATTTTCGCAAGCGTTCGGGGACGGTCTACCATCCATCCTGCACATGCCGGATGGGCCCGGATGCGGCCAGCAGCGTTGTGGATGCAAGGCTGCGCGTGCATGGCGTAGGCGGCTTGCGTGTGATCGACGCCTCGAGCTTTCCCAATATCATTGCGGGGAATACGAATGCTCCGGCGATGATGGTCGGGTGGAAAGGGGCGGAACTGGTGCTGGCCGACGCAGGTTGACCCTGAGCGGGGGAGCCGTTCAAAGGGGCATCGAACCCCTTTGAACGGCGTTGCCACGGCTGGCGTCAACCGGTCTCTGCCGGGTCGGGCAGTGGCGCGGCGGCCAGGTTCAATGGGTATTTTTCGCCAAGATGAAGGGTCGTTCCGGTCTTTGGCACAGAGAACGTGCGCGAACCGTCGAATCCCATGATGGCTGACGTGCCGGATCATTCGCCGCGCGGGAAGCGCTTGTTTTCCTCCAGCACGTTCAGATCCATGTGGTTGCGCATGTAGCGTTCAGAGGCGGCGCGCAGGGGTTGGTGATCCCAGGGGTAATAGGCCCCGTTGCGCAGCGCCTCGTACACCACCCAGCGGCGGGCCTGGCTTTCGCGGACCGCGGCGTCATAGGCGGCAAGATCCCAGCGGGCATCGGCCATGCTGCGGAAGGCGGTCAAGGTGGCCTGGTGGGCCGGGTCTGTGGCGAGGTTGCGGCGTTCCTGCGGATCGGTTTCGAGGTGGAACAGCATCTCGGGATCGGCGGGGCAGCGGATGTATTTCCACGGCCCGTCGCGCAGGGCCACCATCGGGATGATTGTGCCTTCGGCGGCATATTCCATGGCGACGAGGCTGGTTCTGGCTGTGCCTTGGGCGAGGGGGAGGAGGTTTTCGCCATCCGTCCAGGGCTGGATTTCGGCCATGTCGATGCCCGCCAGCGCGCCCAGCGTGGGCGTCACGTCGATGGTGGAGACCGGCGTGTCGATCCGCCCGGGCGCAAGGCCGGGGGCGGCAATCATCAGGGGCACGCGGGCGGAGCCTTCGAAGAAGTTCATCTTGAACCACAGCCCGCGCTCGCCCAGCATTTCGCCATGGTCGGACAGGAAGAGTATGATCGCCTCTTGCCGCGTCGCCGCGAGCGTGTCGAGGATTTCGCCGATCTTGGCATCGACATAGGAAATGTTGGCGAAATAGCCCCGTCGCGCGCGGCGGATGTGGGTGTCGGTGATGTCAAAGGCGCGCCAGTCGCAGGCGTCCATCAGGCGTTGGGAATGGGGGTCCTGATCAGCGTAGGGGATGGCCTGCGGGGGTTCCAGTTCCGGCGCGCCTTCGTACAGGTCCCAGTATTTGCGCCGGGCGACGAAGGGATCATGCGGGTGGGTGAAGCTGACGGTCAGGCACCATGGGCGGGCGTCCTGGCCGCGCGACAGATCGTAAAGTTTCTGGACGGCTTGATGGGCCACGTCGTCATCGTATTCCAGCTGGTTCGTGATTTCCGCCACCCCCGCGCCGGTGACGGAGCCGAGGTTGTGGTACCACCAGTCGATCCGTTCGCCCGGTTTGCGGTAATCCGGCGTCCAGCCGAAATCGGCGGGGTAGATGTCGGTGGTCAGCCGCTCCTCGAACCCGTGCAACTGGTCGGGGCCGACGAAATGCATCTTGCCCGACAGGGCCGTCTGATAGCCCACGCGGCGCAGGTGATGGGCATAGGTGGGGATGTCCGAGGCGAATTCGGCGGCGTTGTCATAGACGCGGGTACGCTTGGGCAGGGCACCCGACATGAAGGCCGCGCGGGCGGGCGCGCAGAGCGGCGAGGGGGTGTAGCTGTTGGCGAAGCGGACGGATCGTTCGGCGAGGCGGCGCAGGTTCGGGGTGTGCAGGAAGGGGGCGGGACCATCGGGGAAGAGGGTGCCGGTCAGCTGGTCCACCATGAGGATGAGGATATTGGGGCGGGTCGTCATGGCTTTCTTCCTTCGTCGTGGATGGCGAAAGATTAGGAGAGCCCTGCGCCGCCGGATAGGGCGAGAGCGCCCTTTGTCGCCCCGGTCACGACATCTGCGGCCCATGTCGCGAATAGGGGATGGATGGCCGCGAAAGGGGTATGAGTCGCGCCACGTCTGACGTCAGATGCGGCCAGAACCGGAGAATGCGCCATGACCATCCGTACGGAGTTTCCTTTTGCCATCGTCGAGCAGGAGGATATGGGAATTGTCATGCCGGATGGTTGCCGTCTGTCGGCGCGGGTGTGGATGCCCGAGGATGCCGAAGCGCGGCCGGTGCCTGCGGTTCTGGAATACATCCCCTATCGCAAGCGCGACGGAACCCTGCCGCGCGATGAAATGATGCATCCTTACGTGGCGGGCCACGGCTATGCCTGTGTGCGGGTGGACATGCGCGGGAATGGCGATTCCGAAGGGCTGATGGCCGACGAATACACGCAACAGGAAATGGATGACGCGGTGGCCGTGATCGACTGGCTGTCACGCCAGCCCTGGTGCAGCGGTGCCGTGGGAATGATGGGCAAGTCATGGGGCGGGTTCAACTGCCTGCAAGCGGCGTTCAACCAGCCGCCCACGCTGAAGGCGGTGATTTCGGTCTGTTCCACGACGGATCGCTTTGCCGATGACATTCATTTCAAGGGCGGCTGTCTGTTGGGCGAGAATTTCGGGTGGGGGGCGGTGATGCTGTCCTTTTCCAGCCGCCCGCCGGACCCTGCGCTGCGCCCCGACTGGCGGCAGATGTGGCTGGATCGGTTGGAGAATGAACCCTGGCTGGCCCCGCGCTGGGCGGCGTTGCAGGAGCGGGGGGCCTATTGGAAGCACGGGTCGGTGGGCGAGGATTATGCCCGGATGCAGACCCCGGTGCTGATCTGGGGCGGCTGGGCCGACAATTACATGAACACCGTGGCGCATCTGGTGAAAAACGTGCCTGCGCCCTGCAAGGGGATCGTGGGGCCATGGGTGCATCAGTACCCGCATACGGCGGTGCCGGGGCCGCAGGTGGGGTTCCTGCAACTGGCCCTGCGCTGGTGGGACCGCTGGTTGAAGGGCGTGCCGAACGGGGCTGAGGATGACCCCGCCTATCGCGTCTGGATGATGGACAGCGCGCCGCCGGATGCCAGGGCGAAGGCGCGTCCGGGGCATTGGGTCGCCGAGACGGCCTGGCCGTCGCCGCGTGTTGTGCCGCAGGTTCTGACCCTTGGGCCCGCGCGTGGGGAGGGGGCGTCGCAGGGGTATTTGGGCCAAGGTGAAACGGCAGGCCTTTCGGTGACGATCGCCACGCCGCAGCATCTGGGGTTGCAGGCGGGCGAGTTCTTTCCGATGGGCCTGAATGCCGAGATGCCGGGGGATCAGCGCGGGGATGATGCGCTGTCGGTCTGTTTCGATGGCGCGGTTCTTGAGGCGGGGCTGGACCTGTTGGGGGTGGCGGAGGTGCGGTTGACGCTGTCGTCGGACAAACCGCTGGGATTTGTCGTGGCGCGGCTTTGCGATGTCGGGCCGGATGGGGCATCGGTTCGCATCGCGCATGGGATGCTGAACCTGTGTCATCGCGACAGCATGGAACATCCCGCGCCGATGGTGCCGGGGCAGGCGGTGGAGGTGGCGTTCCGGCTGGACCAGATGGCCTATCGGCTGGCACCGGGGCATCGGTTGCGGCTGGCGCTGTCGAACAGCTATTGGCCGTTTGTCTGGCCCTCGCCCGAGGCGGGGCGGTTGACGCTGACGGGGGGGCGGTTGACGCTGCCGGTGCATCAGGGCAGCGGGAATGAATGGACGCCGCCGCTTGCGGAACATGCGGCACCCTGGAAGCATCGCGTGGTCCGGGCGGGCAAGACGCGGCGGTTCATCGAGGAGGATCTCATCGCAGGCACCTTCGCGCTGGTGGTCGAGGATGATCTTGGCGACGCCGAGAACCTGACGCATGGCCTGTGCAGCGGCGAGACGATGAGCGAACGCTGGGAGATCAGGCCGGATGATCCGCTGTCCGCGAAGGCGGTGCATGTCTGGGAACAGCGGCTGTCGCGCGGTGATTGGTCGGTGCGCACGAAGGCGGTGGCGGAAATGACTGGCACGGCGGATGACCTGCGGATGACGGCGGTGCTGCGGGCCTGGGAAGGCGAGGATCTGGTGTTCGAAAGACGCTGGGATGACCGGGTGGCCCGACGCTTTGTCTGAAAAACGTGACACGGGGATGGGAAAAAACCTTTGCCCGCGGAAGGATTCGCGGGTTACTGATTGAGTAATCAACAAAAACGCCGGTGAAAACGTGCCGGTGCGCCAACAGGGAGACCAAGAGAATGAACAACGAGTTCGACTATCTGCTGAAGCGCGCGGTGCGCGGCATGATGAGCCGCCGCGAATTCGTCGGCCGTGCCTCGGCGATGGGGATTTCGGCGGCGATGGCCAATACCCTGCTGGCATCCGCCGCGCGGGCGCAGGAGCCCGTGAAGGGCGGCGTGCTGCGTGCCGGGATGGCGGGCGGGGAATCCACCAACTCGCTCGATCCGGCGCTTGCGGCATCGGAAGTGCCGTTCATGGTCAACATGACCTGGGGCGAGATGCTGGTGGACGTGAACGCGCAAGGCGAGATCGACTATCGCATCGCCGAAGAGATCAGCGCCAATGCCGACGCGACGGAATGGAAGTTCAAGATCCGCGCAGGCGTGGAATTCCATGACGGCAAGACGGTGACGGCCGAGGATGTGGTCGCCACCCTGCGTCGCCATACGGACGAGAAATCGCAGTCGGGCGCGCTGGGCATCGTGCAGGGCATTTCCGACATGAAGGCGGAAGGGGATATGGTCACGCTGACGCTCGCCTCGGGCAATGCCGACCTGCCGTTCCTGATGGCGGATTATCACCTTGTCATCCAGCCGGGCGGCGGTGTGGACAACCCGGCAGCCGGCATCGGGGCCGGGCCCTACAAGGTGACGGCTTTCGAGCCGGGTGTGCGCCACGTGTTCGAGCGGCACGCGAATTATTTCGACAGCACCATGGCCCATGCCGACCAGGTGGAAATCCTCGTGATCAATGACAATACCGCACGGACGGCGGCGTTGCAGGCCGGCCAGGTGCACATGATCAACCGGGTGGACCCGAAGATCATCGAACTGCTGAAAGGCGTGCCCGGCATCACGATCGAACATGTCGCAGGCCGTGGGCATTACGTGTTCATCATGCATTGCGACAAGGCCCCCTTCGACAACAAGGACCTGCGCAACGCGCTGAAGCTGGCGATCAACCGTCAGGAGATGGTGGACAAGATCCTTGGCGGCTATGGCACCAAGGGCAACGACTTCCCGATCAATGCGGCCTATCCGTTGTTCGACGACACCATTCCGCAGCGCGAATATGACGCGGCAGCGGCGGCCGAGCTCTACAAGGCCTCGGGTCACGACGGCAGCCCCATCATCCTGCGCACGGCCCCCGGTGCCTTCCCCGGCGCGGTGGAAGCGGCGCAGCTGTTCCAGCAATCGGCGGCTGCGGCGGGCATTCCGCTGGAGGTGAAGGTCGAACCCGATGACGGCTATTGGTCGAACGTCTGGAACGTGGAGCCGTTCTGCGCGTCCTACTGGGGCGGGCGTCCGGTGCAGGACCAGATGTATTCGACGGCCTATCTTTCGACGGCGGACTGGAACGACACCAAGTTCAAGAACGCCCGTTTCGATGAACTTCTGGTTGCGGCGCGGGCCGAACTTGATGCCGATGCGCGCAAGGGCATGTATTCGGAAATGGCCAATATCCTGCGCGACGAAGGCGGCCTGATCTGCCCGATGTTCAACGACTTCGTCGAGGCCAAACGGAACGAGGTGGCAGGCTGGCTGCCTGACCCGAATGGCGAACTGATGAATGGTCGCGCGCTGGCCAAGTGCTGGCTGACCACCTGATCGGGCCGTTGACAGGTGCATCCCATCCTTAAGCTCGTGGCCCAGCGTGTTGCGCTGGGCCTGCTGTTGCTGTTTGCGGTTTCGCTGCTGATATTTCTGGGCACGGAAGCGCTGCCCGGCGATGTGGCGCAGGCGATCCTCGGGCAATCGGCCACACCCGAGGCCCTGGCAAACCTGCGCGAGTCGCTGGGGCTGAACCGGCCCGCCCATGTGCGCTATTTCGACTGGCTTGGGGGGATCCTGACCGGTGACTTCGGTGTGGCCCTGACCAACGGGCAGGATATCGGGCAGGCCATCGGGCAACGCCTTGGCAATACCCTGTTTCTGGCCACATGCGCGGCGGTGATCTCGGTTCCGCTGGCCATTCTTCTGGGGCTGATCGCGGCGCGGTACAACGGTCGGTGGCCGGACAAGGTGATTTCCGGCATCACGCTTTCCACAATCTCGCTCCCGGAATTCGTGGCGGCCTATTTCGTGATCTTCCTGCTGACGCAGGTTATCCCGATCTTTCAGCCGGTGGCGATGGTGTTTCCCGGCATGTCCTTCTGGGACAGGTTGCAGGCGGTGGCCCTGCCGGTGATCGTACTGGTTCTGGTGGTGCTGGCCCACATGATGCGGATGACGCGGGCGGCCATCCTGAACGTGATGCAATCGGCCTATATCGAGACGGCCGAGTTGAAAGGGCTGTCGCCAATGCGGGTGATCTGGCGGCACGCCTTTCCCAATGCCATCGCACCGATCGTGTCTGTTGTGGTTCTGAACCTTGCCTATCTGGTGGTGGGCGTGGTCGTCGTCGAGGTGGTCTTTGGCTATAACGCGCTGGGGCAATACCTTGTGGATCACGTGGCCAAGCGCGACCTGCCGGTGGTGCAGGCTGTGGGGCTGATCTTTGCGGCTGTTTATATCGGTCTGAACATTCTTGCCGATGTCATCGGCATTCTGGCCAATCCGCGGTTGAGGCACCCGAAATGAGGATACCTGTCTCTGCCCTCATCGGCCTGATCCTGACCGGGTTGTTCCTGTTCTGCGCGATCTTCGCACAATGGATCGCACCCTACCCGCTGGATGCCGTGATCGGCGGCGTCTGGGAGGGCCCGTCGGAACGCCATTGGCTGGGAACCGACACGATAGGCCGCGACATCCTGAGCCGGATGATCCATGGCGGCCAGATCACGATTTTCGTGGCCCTCGCTTCATCGCTACTGTCCTTCGGGCTTGGCTCCTTCCTCGGGTTTCTGGCGGCGGTCAGGGGGGGATGGATTGACCAGGGCCTCAGCCGCCTTGTGGATCTGATGATGGCCATTCCATCGCTGATTGTCGCGCTCGTTGTGCTTTCGGTGCTGCCGATCAACCTGACCGTCCTCATCATCGTGATGGGTCTTCTGGATTCGACACGTGTGTTCCGGCTGTCACGTGCGGTGGCGATGGACATAACGGTGATGGACTATGTCGAGGCAGCCAAGCTGCGCGGCGAGAAGCAGTCGTGGATCATCTTCCGGGAGATCCTGCCAAACGCCCTGTCACCCTTGGTGGCGGAGTTCGGCCTGCGGTTCATATTTGCCGTATTGTTCATTTCCACACTGTCTTTTCTTGGCCTTGGCATTCAACCGCCGCTGGCGGATTGGGGTGGCATGGTGAAGGAAAACAAGGACGGGCTGATCTACGGCAAATCTGCTGCTCTGATGCCTGCGCTTGCCATCGCCTTGTTGGCGATTTCGGTGAACCTTGTGGCCGACTGGATCCTGTCGCGCACGACAAGCCTGAAAGGGGGGCGTGGTGGCTGATTTGCTGGAGATACGGAACCTGCGGATCGAGGCGACCAGCTATCCGCCGGGCGAGCCGCCGCGCGACGTGGTGCTGGTTGATGATGTGTCGGTCAGCGTGGCCAAGGGCAAGGTGCTGGGGCTGATCGGGGAGTCCGGGGCGGGCAAATCCACCATCGGGCTGTCGGCCATGGCCTATGGCCGAGGCGGGGTGCGGCTGACCGGTGGGGAAATCGTCCTCAACGGGCGGAACATCCGGGGGATGGGGCCTGCCGGGCTGCGCGACCTGCGCGGCCGTGAAGTGACCTATGTCGCGCAATCTGCGGCGGCAGCCTTCAATCCGGCTAAGCGGTTGATGGAGCAGGTCATCGAAACCTCGCTCTCGCATGGCTTGATGGGCCGGGCCGAGGCCGAGGCACGGGCCGTCATGCTGTTTCGCAAGCTGGGCCTGCCCAATCCCGAAACCTTTGGGCAACGCTATCCGCATCAGGTATCGGGTGGGCAGTTGCAGCGGGCCATGACGGCCATGGCGCTGTGCCCGAAGCCGGACCTTGTGATTTTTGACGAGCCGACCACGGCGCTGGATGTGACGACGCAGATCGACGTGCTGGCCGCGATCAAAGAGGCGATCCACGATACCGGCGTGGCGGCGCTGTATATCACCCATGATCTGGCCGTGGTGGCGCAGGTGGCGGATGACATTCTGGTGCTGCGGCACGGGAAGAAGGTGGAATACGGCCCAGTCCGGCAGATCATCACCGATCCGCATGAGGACTATACTCGGGCGCTGGTGTCGGTGCGGTCGATCGAGCATCAGGAAAAGGCAGAAGCCGCCCCGATCCTTTCGGTTCACAATGTGACGGCGCGCTACAAGGGCACGAACTTTGATGTGCTGAAGAACGTCACAGTGGATTTGCCCGCGGGGCAGACACTCGCCGTTGTGGGGGAAAGCGGTTCTGGCAAATCCACACTGGCGCGCGCGATCACGGGGTTGCTACCGCCCAGTCAGGGTAGGATTACCTTTGCCGGACGAACCCTGAGTGGGGCCTTGTCTGACCGCACCCGCGATGACCTGCGTGAATTGCAGATGATCTACCAGATGGCCGACACCGCCATGAACCCGCGCCAGACCGTGGGCACGATCATCGGCCGCCCGCTGGAATTCTATTTCGGCATGAAGGGCGACGATAAGCGCAAGCGCGTGCAGGAGTTGCTTGATCAGATCGAGATGGGGAAAGGCTATATAGATCGCTACCCGGCAGAGCTATCGGGCGGGCAGAAGCAGCGCGTCTGCATTGCGCGGGCGTTGGCGGCGAAGCCCAAGCTGATCATCTGCGATGAGGTGACATCGGCGCTGGACCCGCTCGTGGCGGATGGCATCCTGAAGCTCTTGTTGAACCTTCAGGCGCAGGAGCATGTGGCCTATCTGTTCATCACCCACGATCTGGCAACGGTGAAGGCCATCGCCGACAAGATCGCCGTCATGTACCGGGGGCAGGTGGTTCGCTATGGGTCAAAGACAGATGTGCTGACGCCGCCGTTTGACGATTACACCGACCTGCTTCTGTCTTCGGTGCCGGAAATGGAACTTGGCTGGCTGGAGAGCGTGCTGGCCCATCGCAAGATGGAAGGTGCGGGCAACTGATGGCGCGCAAGCTTCTGCTGATCATCATTGACGGGGTGCCATATCGCAACTGGCGGCGGCTGTTCGGAAATCTGGAAGGCTGGGTGCAATCGGGCGAGGCGCGGGTCTGGCGGATGCGGGCGGTGCTGCCGTCCACCTCGGCGTCGTGTTATGCGTCGATCCATACGGGCGTGCCGCCTCAGGTGCATGGCATCTGGGGCAATTACGCGGTGCGCAAGATCGACGTCCCGGATGTGTTTTCGGAGCTTGCCAGGGCGGGGCGGCGGACGGGGGCGGTGACTCATTCCTTCTGGTCGGAATTCTTTCAGCGCGCCCCCTTCGATGCGGTGCGCGATATCGAGTACGACGAAGAGGCCGGGCCGATCCATCATGGGCGTTTTCACACCATGGCGGGCTACGGCCATGACAACCAGATGACGCCATCAGATCATGACCTCTTCGCCACGCTGACGCGGTTGTGCGAGGTGAAGGGGATTGATTACGGCATCTATCACTCCTGCACGCTGGACAGCATGGGGCACCGGTATTTCCATGACTGCGTGCAGATGGACCATGCCTGCTATCTGCTGGACGAACAGCTGGCGCCCTTCATCCATCGCTGGCGGAACGCGGGGTATGAGGTGATCGTCACCGCTGATCATGGGCAGGATGCGCGCGGGCATCATGGTGGAACCGGCGAGTTGCAGCAGGATTTCGCGTTCTACTGTTTCGGTGCGTCCGACATGCCTGCGGGCGATGTGGTGCTGGACCAGTTGGCGCTGGCCCCATCCATTCTGACACGGATGGGGGTGGCTGTTCCTGCCACCATGAAAGCTGCGCCTTTCATGGTGGGGTAAGGCTGGTCAGGCGACGTAGTCGCTGCCTTCGGTATCCAGAATGGCGCGAAGTTCGCTGAGATGCGCGTCGGCAAAGCCGGGATAGGCCTCCCATTCCTGGGCGGTCTTTTCGGCGATGACGTCCGGCAGGATGCGCAGGGGACGGCCGGTTTGCAGGGCGCGGATGTAGGTTTCGGCCGCGCGTTCAAAGTAGTAGAGGCGATTGAACGCCTCGGCCACGGTTTGACCGATGACCAAGACGCCGTGATTGCCCATCACCATGACGATGGTCTTGGGATCGGCAAGCAGGGTTGCGCAGCGGGCGCCTTCCTCTTCAAACGCCATGCCGCCGTAGTGGTCATCGACCACAAGGCGGTTGTGGAACATGGCGCTGGTCTGGTCGATGGCGGGAAGGCTAGAGTCGGCAAGGCTGGCCAGCACTGTGGCGTGGATGGAGTGGACATGCATCACGCAGCGGGCATGCGGCAGGGCGCGGTGGATGGAGCCGTGCAGGCCCCAGGCGGTGGGGTCGGGCGCATCGGGGCGGGACATGGTGGCCGGATCGTTCGCGTCGATTTCCACGAGGTTGGACGCCGTGATCCGGCTGAAGTGACGGCCGTTCGGATTGATCAGAAAGCGCGAGCCGTCTGCGTTGACGGCAAGGGAGAAGTGGTTCGCCACCGCCTCATGCATGTTCAGGCGGGCGGTCCAGCGGAATGCGGCGGCCATGTCGCAGCGTTCCTGCCAGTGTGTCAGATTGGGGATCGGGGCGTTCATGCGGTATCCTCCGGTTCGGGCCATGTGCCACGGGCCATGGCGGTGAGGGTGCGGGTGATGCGGTCAAAGCTGGCGGCGGCGCGCGGCACGGTGGTGCGGGCGCGCAGGTAGCCATGGACCAGGCCGGGTTCGGTGATGGCGCGGGCGGTGCCGCCTGCGGCGGTTATGCGGGCGGCATAGGCAGCGGCGTCATCGGCGAGCGGGTCGCATTCGGCGGCGATGGCGAGGGTGGGGGGCAGGTGGGTGAAATCCGTGACGGACAGGGGGGCGAAGGTCGGGTCAGGGCGTGGCGCGGGGGCATCGCCATGGCGGATGCGGCCGTAGAACAGCACGTCGTCGCGGGTCAGCATCGGGGCATGGGCATGGGTGAGATAGGAGCCCTGATCCACGTTGGCGCCCAGGCCGGGATAGATGAGCACCTGCCCGACGATCCCCAGATTGCCTTTGCGGCCAATGGCTTGGGCGGTGGCGGCGGCAAGGTTTCCGCCTGCGCTGTCGCCTGCAAGCAGGAGGGGGGCAGGCAGTTCCGCGGCGACGGCGCGCGTGGCGGCGCAGGCATCGTCGAAGGCAGCGGGATGGGGGTGTTCTGGGCAGAGACGGTAATCGACTGACACGACATGCAGCCCTGTTGCGGCACAGAGATCGGCGCAGACATCATCGTGGCTGTGCAGCCCGCCAACGACGAAACCGCCGCCATGGAAGTACAGGATCGTGCCGCCCTGCCCGGGGTAGTGGCGGCAGGGCACGCCGCCGAAGGCGCGGTCTTTCGCCGAGATTCCAGGGGGATAGCCCCGATGGAACTGGCGGCAGAGGTCATCGTAGATGGCCCGCTGTTCGGCGATGGTCCGCGTGGCGGTGTCGGGGGGATAGGCGGCTTCTGACCTGCGGATGAAATCCCAGGTGGGGGCGTCGATGAGGCGTGTGTAATCGGGCGGCGACATGGGCTTAGCCTGCGGCAGGGTGGGGGCCTTGGCTAGCGCATAAGGGCGGAACGGATGTCGCGGACGGAACAGTGGGGGCAGAAAAGCGAGCGGGCGCAACCGGTTGGCTGCGCCCGCGCGATCCGTTTACAGATCCGGTCGGATCAGGCGAGCGCGAGGTTCGTCGCCGATTCGCGACCGTCGCGGCCGGCTTCGATGTCGAAGGTCACAGCCTGGCCATCCTTCAGGCCACGGAGGCCTGCACGTTCCAGAGCGGTGATGTGAACGAACACGTCCTTCTTGCCGCCTTCCGGGGCGATGAAGCCGTAGCCTTTGGTTTCATTGAACCATTTCACGGTGCCCTTGGCCATCGTGAAGTCTCCTGTCTTAGTCTGCCGCCCGCACTGTGCGGCGGCCTGGCCCCGTCAGCCTGGTCGATGCTGTGGCCGGAAATTCCGAAGACAGAAGTCGAGTAGAGTTAACGTCGCGTGTCGGATATGAGCACATAACGGCGGAAAATCAAGAAAATTGGGGTTAATTTCGGGTTTGCGCGCTGAGGGCGATAGAAATTCGTTACATTCACACTATTGAATGTTTTGAGCTTTGCGGCTAACTTCAAACGGTCGCGGCCCAAGGACCGGGCTGCCTTGCTGGGAGTGGATGAGATGACCCTTGATCGCGCCGTAATGGCGTTTGCCGGTGGGATGGTGCTGTTGAGCGTGCTGCTGACGGCCTATGTTTCCCCTTATTTTCTGTGGTTTACCGTGTTCATCGGGGTGAACCTGATTCAATCGGCCTTTACCGGCTTCTGCCCGGCGGCAATGGTGTTCCGCAAGCTGGGCCTGCGTCCCGGGACAGCGTTCTGATCCAGAAGCGGCGCGTTGGGGCGGCAGGGCGAAACCCGATCAAAACGGGAGTCGCCCTGCGGTTGCATGTGCCGGAACGCGTGCAGAGCGGCGTGCAGCAAACGGTATGCACGCGGCGGGCGGCCTGTTGACGGACTGTCAATCTGCGCGTTCGGAAATCAACCTTCGCTTCGGCCTCGGGTATTGGGTGAAATCGGGCCGCCAAGACGCCCGATCATGGTCCCGGACCTTTGGCCATGAGATCGCCAGACCTTGTTCAGTCACATCAAAGCCAAAGTTCTGCCACATTCGCCCGACGGCGGCGCGGACCCGTGCCTGCGCCACTATGGATGGGTCGGAGAAGGTGGAAGATGCCCTTTGCGTGTTTGAGAGGGACTGCTGCATTTGCAAGCGGGGCGCTGAGCCCCTGTCCGCAGCGGAAGAAGGCTGCGTTGTGATGACAGGCCAGGTGACGTTCATCAATCAGTTCCGGCAGCCCGAGAGAACGGGCGAGCGGCTGGTGGATCGCGCGCGGCGGCGGCGGCAAGCGTTGCTGGGCACACGGACAGTCTGGGTGATCGAGACGGCGCAGGCCGGGATGCCGGTGACGGAGCATCGTTTTGACGATCCGCCGAGGATTGCCGATCTGGTGGCGCTGGCCGGGGCCGATGCCAGCCTTGTGGCGGTGCGGACGGAAGAAGTGACGGGTCGCAGGCGCGACGATGCGGCGGGGGCAGCGGTTTAGCGCCAGACGGCAGAGATCGGCCTGACCGGCCTGCGCTGCCTTGGGGGCGAAGTGCAGGTCTGACCGCGGGGGTCGGAGCGGAGGGTTTGCGGGGCTGTGGCATGGGGGTGCTGCACGCAAGCGCCGATCCGGCGCTGATCGGGCGGGGTGCTTGCGGGGTCAGGCCGATCCTGTTGCCGGTGGAGCTATCGGACTGGCTGACATTCCGAAAGGCGGAGGCGGGCGTGGTTGATGTCCTGCGCGATGCCGCTACCTGAGCGGCCTGCGCGGCGGTGTTGCCGTGCCATTGTCGCCGGAATGCCTGATGACGCCCACGCCTGACAGATTTGCCGCCTTTGCCGTGCCCGGTGCGCTGACCACGCAGACGGGCGGGTCGTTTTATGACCGGCGGCTGGTGGAAAGCCTGCGCGCGCTGGGGCATGGCATCGAGCTTGTCACCCTGCCCGACGGATTTCCCCAACCGGGGGAGGCGGCGATGCAGGCGGCGGTGACGCAATTGCAGGCCCTGCCAGAAGATGTGCCGGTGATCGTGGACGGGCTGGCCTTCGGGGCCTTGCCGACCGAGGCCGTGGCGCGGATGGCGGCGCCTGTCGTGGCGCTGGTTCATCATCCGCTGGCGCTGGAGACGGGGTTGGAGGTGGGTGTTGCGGGTGTTTTGCAGCGGCGCGAGGCGGACAACCTAACCCATGCGCGGCATGTGCTGGTGCCGAGCCCGCATACCAAGGCGGTGCTGGTGGCTGAATATGGCGTGGCAGCGGACCGGATCACGGTGCTGGAGCCGGGGCTGGACCGGGTGTTGCGGCCGGACGTCGCCAAGGCCGATCCGCCGCTGATCCTGTCGGTCGGGCTGTTGCATCCGCGCAAGGGGCATGACGTGCTGATCGCCGCGCTGGACGGCGTGCGCGATCTGGACTGGCAGGCGGTGATTGCGGGCACGCCCTGGGATGCGGGCCATGTGGCCGCGCTGGAGGGCCAGATTGCCGGGGCAGGGCTGGCAGGGCGGGTGCGGCTGGCGCAGGCGGTGGGCATGGCCGAGCGGGACCGGTTTTATGCAGAGGCGACGCTCTTTGCCCTGGCCACGCGGTATGAGGGCTATGGGATCGTGTTCAACGAGGCCTTGGCGCAGGGGCTGCCCATCGTGAGTTGCCGGACGGGGGCGGTGCCGGACACCGTGCCTGCGGCGGCGGGGGTTCTGGTTCCGGTGGGGGATGCGGCGGCCTTTGCGGCGGCGTTGCGGGATGTGCTGAGGGATGGGGAGCGGCGGGCGCGCATGGCGGCGGCGGCGGCGCGCGCGGGGGCGGCCCTGCCCGGGTGGGACGATGTGGCGCGGCGGGCGGCAGAGGTGTTGCGTGCGGTGGGGGCGGGGGCATGAGCGGGCTGGGGCAGGAACTGGCGCTGGCCGTGACGGCGGCGGAGGAGGCGGGCGAGATCCTCATGCGCCATTACCGGGGGCGGGATCGGTTGAAGGTTTCGTCGAAGCGCGCGGGGGATTTCGTATCCGAGGCCGATGTCGCGGCAGAGGCGCATCTGCGCGGGCGGATTTTGGGCGCATGGCCGGGCGACGGCTGGCTGGGCGAAGAGACGGGGGCGGTGTCGGGCGGGCGGGTCTGGGTTGTCGATCCGCTGGATGGGACGACGAATTTCCTGCGCGGGATCGGGCATTGGTGCGTGTCGGTCGGGCTGGAGGTGGCGGGGCGGCCTGTGCTGGGTGTGGTGCATGATCCGCTGCGGGGGGAGACGTTTGCCTGTGGCGGGGAGCGTGGGGTCACGCTGAACGGGCAGGCGGTGGGGTTGGCCGGAACGGAGGCGATGGCCGGGGCGCTGTTCGGGACCGGAATCCCCTTTGGCGGGATGGCGTCGATTGATGCCCATGCGGCGGATATCGCGCGGCTGATGCCGCTTTGCGCCGGGGTGCGGCGGATGGGGGCGGCGGCGCTGGACCTGGCCTATGTGGCGGCGGGGCGGCTGGACGGGTTCTGGGAGCGGCGGTTGCGGAAGTGGGACATCGCGGCAGGGCTGGCGCTGCTGGCGGCGGCTGGGGCGCGGGTGGAGGGGTTGGAGCGGGGTGAAGACCCCTGGGAGACGGGGACGGTGGTGGCGGCGGTGCCGGCGCTGTTTGACGCCTTTGCCGGGGTGTTGCGGGATGGATGAGTTCAAGGGGCGGTCCGTGCCTGCCGGGCGGCTGCGGCGGATGGCGGCGCTGGGCGGGTTGGCGACGGGGATCGGCGGGCGCGTGCTGGCGCAAGGCGCGCTGCGGTTGGCGCAGGGGGAGCGGCCGCGGCTGGGTGACCTGCTGCTCACGCCCGCCAATGCGCGGCGCGTGACGGACCAGTTGGCGCAATTGCGCGGGGCGGCGATGAAGGTGGGGCAGCTTCTTTCCATGGATGCGGGGGAGGTTTTGCCGGGGGAGTTGGCGGCGATCCTGGCGCGGTTGCGGGCGGAGGCGGAGCCGATGCCGCCTGCCCAGTTGCGCCGCGTGTTGGATGGGGCCTGGGGGCCGGGGTGGCTGTCGCGGTTCCGGCGGTTTGACGTGCGGCCCATTGCGGCGGCGTCTATCGGGCAGGTGCATCGGGCGCAGACGAAGGACGGGCGCGATCTGGCGATCAAGGTGCAGTATCCCGGCGTGCGGGCAAGCATCGACAGCGATGTGGACAATGTGGCGGCGCTGACGCGGCTGTCGGGGCTGGTGCCTGCGCGGCTGGAGGTGGCGCCGCTGTTGGCCGAGGCGAAGCGGCAGTTGCACGAGGAGGCGGATTACCGGCGCGAGGCGGCGCAGATGCGGCGGTTCGGCGATTTGCTGGCGGGGTGGGAGGGGTTCGTGGTGCCGGCGCCGTTCGACGATCTGTCGGGCAGCGAGGTGCTGGCGATGGACTATATCGACAGCGCGCCGATCGAGGTGCTGGAGGACGCGCCGCAGGCGGTGCGCGATGCCGTGGCGGCGCGGCTGATCGGGTTGGTGCTGGCGGAGCTGTTCGACTTCAACCTGATGCAGACCGATCCGAACTTTGCCAATTTCCGCTGGCAGGCGGCGACGGGGCGGGTTGTGCTTCTGGATTTCGGGGCGGCGCGGGGGTTTTCGGACGGGTTGGCAGATCGCTTGCGCGCGGTGGTGCGGGCCGGGATCGCGGGGGAGCCGGAGGCGATGCTGCGGGCGATGGTGGCGATGGGGTATCTGCCCGAAGGGCTGGGCGAGGCGCATCGGCGCGAGGTGCTGGCGCTGTGCGATCTGGCCTTTGGGCCGCTGCGGGCGGGGAGTGTGTATGATTTCGGGCGGCGCGATCTGGTGGCGGAATTGCGCGACCGGGGGATGGCCTTGGGGATGGACCGCGACCTGTGGCATGTGCCGCCCGCAGAGGTGCTGTTCCTGCACCGCAAGTTCGGGGGGCTGTACCTGCTGCTGGCGCGGTTGCGGGCGCGGGTCGATCTTGACCGGGTGATGGGGCCTTACTTCGCCACTTGAAGGCGGGCGTAGAGGTCGCCCGACCGGCTGCCCTGTGGCAGGGCGCGGAGCCAGGCGATGGTGTCGGTGGGTTTGCGCCAATCGGGCCAGAGGAAGCGACCCGCCTCGCCCTGCACGGGGTTGAAGCGGTAGGGGCCGAGGGTTTGCAGGCGTTCGATGACGCGGACCGTCTGATCGGGGAGGTCGGGCAGGTATTCGACCGAGAGGAGCGGCAAGGGCTGGGAGAGGCCGGAGAGCACGTCCAGTTCGAACCCTTCGACATCAATCTTCACATAGGCGGGCAGGCCGTGATCGGCGATCAGGCGGTCGAGTGTGGTCACGCGCACCTGCTGGCGGCGGTCCCATCTGACATGGGCAAACCCGGGTGTGGCACCGGCGGTGGCGGCGAAATCGGGGTGCAGCGAGGACACGGTGGGATGGAGCGATGAGACGGCCATTTCGGCCATGGTTTCCTGCGGGCCAGCGGCGGCCTCGATCAGGGTGATGTCGCGGGGCAGGGTGCGGCGAAGGAAACCGGCGAAGGGTTCCTGCGGTTCGAGCGCGAGAACGCGCGCGCCCGCCGCGCGCATGGCGCGGGCACGGGTGCCCACATGGGCGCCCACGTCAAAGCACAGATCGCCGGGGGAGAGGAGCGTGCGATAGAAGCGGCGCAACGGCAGAGTGCGCAGCGGATTGTTGTAGATCACGAGAGACCGGGCGAGGCCCAGCCATGTTCCCATACGCATCCGTCTGGCCCCCCTCTGCCAAGCCTGGGTGCCCCCCAAGACCGAAGGGTAGGGCTGACAGGGTGGTGTCGAGGCGGAATGGTGCAGGTGAGTGTGCGTTTACGGAAATGTGATCGCGGCATCGAATTTGTGTCATCCCTCTTGCCGCGTGAGTCGAAGCCCTAAGTAACGAGGGCCATATCGTCCGGGATTGACATGACTGTTTCGAGCCGCGTGCTGGATGCGGAACCCTTTGCCGAAAGCCCGTTTACGCCCAACCGCGATGAGCGGCTGATACGGGCACAGAGCGACCTGCGGCTTGGCCTGCCGGTGATCCTTGCGATGCCGGGGGGCGGCGCGCTGGTGCTTGCCGTGGAAGGGTTGCGGGAGGCACGGCAGCGCGCGGCCTTGGAGATGGGTGGCGCAGAACTGGTGCTGACCGCTGCAAGGGCGGCGGCTTTGGGAATGGATGTGGGGCAAGCCTCTGCCTGTCGGATGGCGGCGCGCGGATTGAGCCACGCGCAGGTGATGCGGTTGGCCGATCCGGTGGGCCCCCTGGCCGCGCAGGGGGAGGCTATGCCGCCCTTGCACAGACTGTCGGTCAAGGCCGGGACCGCCGTGCAATCTGCGGGGATTGCGCTGGCCAAGGCGGCGCAGCTTCTGCCTGCGCTGATCTGTGTGCCGCTGTCTGATCCGGAGGATGTGGCGCAGTCGCAGGGATTGACGGTGCTGACGGTGGATGAGGTGCTGTCCGGGCGGGTGCGCCTGCCGCCGCATCGGGAGGTGAGTGCGGCCGCCCTGCCGATGGCGGTTTCGGCGGCGGGGCGGGTGCATGTGTTCCGCCCGGAAGCGGGCGGGCAGGAGCATTATGCGATCGAGGTGGGGGCGGTGGATGCGACGGCGCCGGTTCTGGTGCGGCTGCATTCGGCCTGTTTCACCGGGGATGTGCTGGGCAGTCTGAAATGCGATTGCGGGCCGCAATTGCACGCGGCCATGGCGGCGATGGCCGAGGCCGGAGGTGGTGTGCTTCTGTATCTGAACCAGGAGGGGCGCGGGATCGGGCTGGCCAACAAGATGCGCGCCTATGCCTTGCAAGAGCGGGGTCTGGATACGGTAGAGGCGAACCATCATCTGGGCTTCGAGGATGACGAGCGGGATTTCCGCATTGGTGCCGCCTTGCTGGCAGAGTTGGGCATCACGGAGGTCCGGCTGATGACGAACAACCCCGCCAAGGTTGCGATGCTGACGGCGCTGGGGGTGCGGGTGTCGGAGCGGCTGCCGCTGGCGGTGGGACGGACCGTGCAGAATGCGGGCTATCTGGCGACGAAGGCGCGGAAGTCGGGGCATCTGTTGCCATGACGGCGCGGGCGCTTTGGTGCGTGGCCTCGGGGCAGGCGGAGATACGCGACGCGGCGATCGGCGAGGGCGTGGCGGTGCGGGCGCTGTGGTCCGGGATCAGCCGGGGGACCGAGCGGCTGGTGTATCAGGGGCGGGTGCCCGAGGTGGAATGGGCGCGGATGCGCGCGCCGCATCAGGAAGGCACGTTCCCGTTTCCGGTGAAGTATGGCTACAGCATGGTGGGGCAGGCGACCGAGGGCGCGCTGGCGGGGCGGGCGGTGTTCGCGCTGTTCCCGCATCAGACCGCGTTTCGCCTTCCCGAGGCGGCGCTGGTTCCGGTGCCCGAGGGGGTGCCTGCGGGCCGCGCTGTTCTGGCCGCCAATATGGAGACGGCGCTGAATATCCTGTGGGACAGCGGTGCGGGGGCCGGGGACCGGATCGCCGTGGTGGGCGCGGGCGTCGTGGGGGCGTTGGTGGGCTATCTGTGCGCGCGGCTGCCGGGGGCGGAGGTGGTGCTGGTCGATCCGGTGGTCGAGCGGGCGGCGCTGGCGGCGGCGCTGGGCTGCGGGTTTGCTGCGCCGGGGACGGCCCCGGGTGATTGCGATGTGGTGATCCATGCCAGTGCTTCGGCGGCGGGGCTGGCGACGGCTTTGGGCTGCGCGGGACCGGAGGCGGTTGTGGTGGAGGCAAGCTGGCATGGCGCGGGGGAAACCCCGGTCGCGCTGGGCGGGGCGTTTCACAGCAGGCGGTTGCGGTTGATCAGTTCGCAGGTGGGGGCAGTGCCGCCTTTGCGCGCGCCACGCTGGAGTTATCGGCGGCGGTTGGAAAAGGCGCTGGATCTGCTGCGTGACCCGGTGCTGGAGGAATTGATTTCGGGGGAGAGCGGGTTTGACGACCTGCCTGCCACCTATGGCGCGGTTCTGGCCGCGCCTGGCACGCTGTGCCATCGCATACGCTATTGAACACAAGGAAAGACGCATGTTCGCTGTGGAAGTTCGGGACCATATCATGATCGCGCATTCGCTGCCCTCGCCCGTGTTCGGGCCAGCGCAGGGGATGCATGGGGCGACGTTTACCGTGGATGCGGCGTTCTTGGCGGACGACATCGACGATCACGGGTTGGTGGTGGATATCGGGCTGGCGGTGGAGGCGCTGGCGGCGGTGCTGGCCCCGCTGCGCTATCGCAATCTGGATGAGGTGCCGGAGTTCGCGGGCAAGTTCACCACGACGGAGTTCCTGTGCGGGGTGATCCACAAGGGCATGGCCGAACGGCTGCGCGCGGGCGAGTTGAAGGATGGCGGGCGGGTGAAGCGGCTGCGGATCACGCTGCACGAAAGCCATATGGCGCGGGCCTGGTGCGAGGGGGATATCTGAGCCATGGGCTTTTCCGCCGACTGGCTGGCCTTGCGGGAACCTGCGGACCATGCGGCGCGCGATGGCGCGCTGCTGGAGGCGGCGGCCCGGGTGGCGGGAGGCGTGATCGTGGATCTGGGCTGCGGCACGGGGTCCACGCGGCGGGCCTTTGGCCCACGGCTGGATGGCGCGATCTGGCGGATGGTGGATGGCGATGCGGGCCTTCTGCGGTTGGCGGGGGGCGAGGGGTATTGTCTGGACCTGAACGATGTTGCGGCGTTGCCCTTCGAGGGGGCGACCATGGTGACGGCATCGGCGTTGTTCGATCTGGTGTCCGGCGACTGGCTGGACCGGCTGGTGGCGCGGGTGGCGGCGCTGCGGCTGCCGGTCTATGCGGCGCTGAATTATGATGGTGTGATGACATGGACGCCGGACCTGCCGCAGGATGCGGCAGTGACGGCGGCGTTCAACCGGCATCAGGGGGGCGACAAGGGTTTTGGCCCCGCGCTGGGGCCGGGGGCGGTGGCGCATCTGGCGGAGCGGCTGTGGGCGGCGGGTTATGCGGTGACTATGGCCGACAGCCCCTGGAGGCTGGGGCCCGGTGAGGCGGCGTTGCAGGGCGAGTTGCTGGGCGGGATCGCGGCGGCGGCTGCGGAGGCGGGGTTTGGTGGCGACGCGGGGGCGTGGCTGGCGGCGCGGCGGGGATTGCTGGGGCAGGGGGGGTGCGTGATCGGGCATCGCGACCTGCTGGCGGTGCCTGTAGCGGGTGAAGGGGGCTGAGGATGATGGATGTCGCGGTCACGCCGAAGGTCTGGGAGCGGATCCTGCGGGTCCGGGCCGGGAACGGCTGCGCTTGCTGTGGGCGCTGGACGCCGGGGGAGCGGGCGGCGCTGGACCTGTATGGACCGCTCGCGCGGCGCGATCTGGGGCCGGTGACGGTGGCGCAGATCGGGCAGTCGCTGGATGGGCGGGTGGCCACGGTGGCGGGGGATGCGCGGGATGTGTCGGGGCCGGAAGGGTTGGCGCATCTGCACCGGATGCGGGCCCTGGTGGATGGCGTGCTGATCGGCGTCCGGACGGCGATCCATGATTGCCCGCAGCTGACGGTGCGGATGTGCAGCGGGCCGAACCCGGCGCGGATCGTGGTGGACCCGCGCGGGCGGTTGCCCGACGACATGGCGCTGTTCCGCGCCGATGGCGCGCGGCGGATCGTGGTGCAGGGCGTGGCGCGGGCGCGGCCCCATGGGGTGGAGGTGGTGACGCTGCCCCTGCGCGACGGCTGGCTGGACCCTGCGGAAATCCTGGCGGCGCTACAGGATATGGGACTGTGCAGCATTCTGGTCGAAGGCGGCGGGATCACCATTGCGCGCTTTCTGGAGGCGGGGTTGCTGAACCGGTTGCAGGTGGCGGTGTCGCCCTTGCTGATCGGCGGGGGGCCGCAGGGATTGACCCTGCAAAGCCCGGTGGCGCGGTTGTCGGATGCCTTGCGGCCCGAGACGCGGGCCTATGGGATGGGGCGCGAGGTGGTATTCGACTGTGCGCTGACACCTCAGGCGGCACTGGCCTGGCAGCCGGTTCATGCCGTGCCACGGGTGGCCGACGCGCCGCGCGCGGTTCGGGTGCGGTAACGCCATGTCAGCGGCGCGACAGCGGCGGCCAGATCCGCGCCCATGTGCCATCGCGCAGGATCAGCGCGTGGTGCAGGGCGGCGGCAATGTGCAAGGCCAGAAGGGCCGCAATCGCGAAGGCCCCGATTTCGTGGATGGCCTTGGCGGCATTGGCCAGCGCGTCCGACCGGGGCACGAGCGTGGGCAGGCCGAGGCGATCCAGCGCCTCGATCGGGAAGCCACCGGCGCGGACGCGGATGTAGCCCGAAAGCGGCATCACGAGGATCAGGACATAGAGCAGGCCGTGGCTGGCTTGTGCCGCACGGCGCTGCCAGGTGGGCAGGGCGGCCGGGAGCGGAGGCGCGGGACGGCGCAGGCGCAGGGCGATGCGGAAAATGGCAAGTATCAGGACCACCACGCCGATATTCTTGTGCAGGATGAACAGGGTATTCCGCAGCGCGCGGGACAAGTCATCCCCGGTCATCAGGAAGCCTGCAGCCATCATCGGCAAGATCACAAGCGCCATGATCCAGTGCAGGCTGCGCTGGCCGCTGCTGTAGCCTTGGGACGGGCGGGTCATCTGGTGCTGCCTCCTGTGACGCCATGACATTAGAGGTGGGACAGGTCGGATCAAGGGCGGGCCTGCCGCGCGGGTTGGTGGCTGGGTCGGGTGTGGCCTTGCTGATGGCCTTTCTGCCGGCCCTGCTGCGGCCGGGCTTCGTTGCGCCGCTCCTGTCCTTGGGGCTTGTGGCGGCGGTGCTGGTGCTGATCGCGGCGAGGCTGCCCGGGCGTTATCCACACGCGCGGTTCGGGCTGTGCAATACGGTCACGCTCGCGCGTGCGGCGATGGTGGCAGGGTTGGCGGGGATGCTCTGGTCCGGACCGCAGGGTTGGGATGTGCTGGCGCTGGCCTCTGTCGCGCTGGCGCTGGACGGGGTGGATGGCTGGCTGGCACGGCGCAGCGGGCTGGTGTCGGATTTCGGTGCTCGCTTCGACATGGAGACGGATGCCGCGCTGGCGCTGGTGCTGGCGGCGCATGTCTGGCTGGGCGGCATGACAGGGCCGGAGGTGATGCTTCTCGGGGCGATGCGCTATGGCTTTGTCGCGGCTTTCTGGCCGTTTCCGTGGCTGGCGGCCCCGTTGCCCGACAGGTTCGGGCGCAAGGTGGTTTGCGTGATCCAGGTTGCGGCCCTGATCCTGCTGCAAGTGCCAGACCTTGCGCCGGGGGTGGCGCGCAGCTTGGCCTGGGGCGCGGTGGCGGCGCTGATCTGGTCCTTCGGGCGGGACATCCTTTGGCTGTGGAGGCATCGGGGATGATCTGGCGGGCGGTGGTCGCGGCGCTGCTGCTGCATCTGGTGCTGATCCAGCCGAACCATCCGGGGGCGATGACCTGGGGGGCCTTGCTGCTGTTTCCGCTGGAATTGCCGGTGCTGCTTTTGGGGCTGCCGCTGATCGGGGATGGGCGTGCGGGGCGGGCCCTGCGCGTGGTGCTGGTGGCGGTGCTTGTGCTGCTGGTGGTGCTGAAGGGCGCGGATTTCGCGATGTTCACGGCCTTTGGCCGGGGGTTCAATCCGGTGGGCGACCTGCCGTTGGCAGCGGCGGGGTTCAACCTGTTGTCGGGATCGGTCGGTGTGGCAGGGGCGGTGCTTGCCTATGCCTTGGTTGCGGGCGTGCTGATCGCGCTGGGTTGGGCCTTGTGGTGGGCGATGGGCGTCTGGGCGCGGTTGCCGGTGTTTGCCGCCCGGTCCGGGCTGCGGCGGGCGGCGGGTGCCGTGGCGATGGTCTTTGCCCTGGCCGGGGCCTGGGAGGCGGCGGCGATCATGAACCGCTGGAAGATGCCGTTTGATCCGCCTGGCGCGGCCTTTACCGCGCGGGTCGCAGCTGAGCGGGTGCGGCTGGTGCTGCGGACGCTGGACGATCTGCAGCGGTTTCGCGTTGCTGCCGCGGCGGATCCGTTCCGCGGGCTGGACGGGTTGCTGGACCGGATCGACCGGGATGTCATCGTCGTCTTTATCGAAAGCTATGGGCGGGCAAGCGTCGAGGGGCCGCTTTATGCCGCGACGACGCAGGGGGTGTTGGCGCGGGCCGAGCGGGCGCTGGCGGCGGAAGGCTTTGCGATGCGGTCGGGATACCTGACCTCATCGACCAAGGGCGGGCAGAGCTGGCTGGCCCATGCGAGTTTTGCCAATGGGCTGCGGATCAATGATCAGGTGCGGTACCGGGCGCTTCTGCTGAGCGGGCGGGAGGGGCTGGTGCATATCGCGCAACGGTCCGGGTTTCAGACGGCGGCGGTGATGCCGGCGATCACGATGGCCTGGCCCGAAGGCGCGCGGAAGGGGTTCGACCGGATTCTGGCTGCGGCGGACCTTGGCTATCGCGGCCTGCCGTTCAACTGGGTGACGATGCCGGACCAGTTCACGCTTGCCGCCTTTGACCGGCTGTTGCGCAAGGCCGAGGGGCGGACGGGGCGGATGTTCGCGCAGGTGGTGCTGATTTCGTCGCATGCGCCCTGGGTGCCGGTGCCACGGCTGATCGACTGGGAGGCGGTGGGGGATGGCACCGTGTTCAACGCCATGGCGATGGAGGGCGATCCGCCCGATGTGGTGTGGCGCGACCGGGATCGGGTGCGCGACCAGTATCGGCAGGCGGTGGGCTATGCGCTGGAGGCCGCGTTCGGATGGGCGGCGCGGACGGCGGAAGAGATGCCGCTGATCCTGGTGGTGGGCGATCATCAGGCGGCGGGGTTCGTGGCGCAGGAGGAGCGGCTGGATGTGCCGATCCATGTGATCGGGCCTGCGGCCCTGGTCGAGCGGGCGGCGGAGTGGGGTTTTGCGCCCGGGCTGGTCCCGCCCGAGACCCAGGTCGCGCTGCCGATGGAGGCGATGCGCGATCTTTTTGTGAAGGCCTATTCCAGCGGAGCAGCGCCATGAGCCAAGGCTGGCGGCGCGGGGTGCAGATCGGGCTGGCGGTGGTGCTGGTGGGGCTGGTCTGGCGGCTGGTGGATGGCGCGGAAGTGGCGGCGCGGTTGCGGGGCCTGCGGCCGGGCTGGGTGGCGGTGGCGGTTGGTCTTCTGTTGGCGCAGACGGTGATTTCGGCGCTGCGCTGGCGGCTGACGGCGGCGCGGCTGGGTCACGACATGGGGGTGGGCCATGCGGTGCGCGAGTATTTCCTGGCGCAGGTGGTGAACCTTGCCCTGCCGGGGGGCGTGGTCGGCGATGCGGGGCGCGCGCTGCGGGCGGGCGGCGCGGCGGGGATGGAACGCGCGGGACAGGCTGTGGTCTTCGAGCGGCTGGCGGGGCAGGTGGCGCTGATCGGCGTGATGCTGGCAGGGGTGATGATCGTGACACTGTGGCCGGGCGGCATCGCCCTGCCGGGGGCGATGCTGGCGGGTCTGGCTGCGGTGGTGCCGGGGCTGCTGGCGGTCGGGGTGCTGGTGGCGCTGGCGGGGCCGGGTTGGCCACGGCTGAGGGCATGGCGCGGGGCGGCAGTGCGGGCGCTGCTGGCACGCGAAGTCTGGCCGGCGCAACTGGCGTTCAGCCTGGGGACGGTGATTGCGAACCTTCTGGCCTTTGCGGCCTGTGCGGCGGCGGTCGGGGTCTGGCTTTCGCCGGGGGCAGTGCTGGTGATCCTGCCGCTGGTCCTGTTTGCCATGCTGGTGCCGCTGACATTTGGTGGATGGGGGCTGCGCGAGGGGGCGGCGGTGGCGCTGTTTCCGCTGGCCGGAGCGACCGGGGCAGAAGGATTTGCGGCAAGCGCGACCTTCGGGGTTGTGTTCCTGCTGGCTTCGGTGATGGGGATGGTGCTGTGGTTGTGGCCCGGGCGGCGCCTGGCCTGAGGCCGCGATCAGGCAGGCTGCGCAGGCATCACGAGGACATCGCATTCGGCATCCTTGAGCACCTGCAGCGCCACGCTGCCCAGCACCATGCGGGCGATTGCACCCCTGCCTTGCGTCGAGAGAACGATCAGCTGGGCGCCCACCTCATCGCAGGCTTTCAGGATTTCTCCTGCGACCGTCGCCTGTTGATGGCGAACGATCCTGTCAGCCGGGCCGAGTTCGGCGCGGTCGATGAAGCGGGCCAGTTCCTGCCGCGTGTCGCGGGCGAGGTCTTCGAGGTATTCATGCTGTGCGGCGCTGTCCAGACTGTCGGAAAGGGCGAGGCGCAGCGCGGGCGCGTCATGGACGTGCAGAAGCGCCCGCCCCGCATCGCCGGCGATGCCAGCAGCGACGAAGCGGGACAGGGCGCTGCCTGACGGATCGGAGAGGTCTGATGTCATCAGCACCTTGCGCCACGGGCCGACGGGCGGGCCGTTCGCCATGAGGACCGGGCATTGAACGGTGCGGATGGTGCGTTCCGCCGTGGTGCCGACAAAGGCGTCGCGCAGGATCTGGCGGCGGTGCGGTCCGAGAACGAGAAGATCGGGGGATACCCTCGCGGCGGCTGCGACGATGCCGACGAAGGGGTCGTCGAGCAGGACTTCGGTCGTGCAGGCGACCTTGTCGATGGTCTTCAGGCTGCGGGCCACTTCCCGCAGCAGCAGCCGTGCATCGCTGACCTCGTGATCGACGATCCGTCGCGGGCGGTCATCATCGACGACATGCACGACGTCGAGTGCCGCCCCGTGCTGACGGGCAAGGATGACCGCGCGTCGCAAGGCACGGTCTGACCGTTCGGAAAAATCCGTGGCCAACATGATGCGCTGCATGGCGTGATCCCCTGTCCTTTGCCTGCATGGCAGCAGATCACGACGATTCCGTTCGCGGTTTGATGCAGGTCAATCACAGGCAGCGATGCGTCGGTATTGTTAACAAAAATCAACAAAAGGCTGATGACGATGCCGAAAGATCAGTATCAGACGGTCAAGGAAGTGGCGGATCGCCTGAAGGTTGCCGAGGCGACCGTGCGCCATTGGATCAGGGAAGGACAGCTTCGCGCCATCGACATCGGCAAGGGCTGGCGGATTGCCGACGGCGATCTGGCCGATTTCCTGACGACCCACGAGACCGCGCCGAAAACACTGCGGGTGGGCGCGACTGGCCATGTGCCCGAGGGGGAGACCCGGTGCTGGAACTGAGCGCCTTTGGTGAAGTGGCCCTGCTTCTGGTCATGGCCGCCGCAGTCGGCCTTGTCGGCACGCTTGCGCGGCAACCGCTGATCGTTGCCTTCATCGCGGTCGGGCTGATTGCGGGGCCATCGGCGCTGGATGTGGTGCATTCCGATGCGCAGATCGAGCTTTTGTCGGAACTGGGGATTGCGGTCCTGCTCTTCCTTGTCGGCATCAAGCTGGACGTGCATCTGATCCGGTCGCTGGGCGTGGTATCGGTGATGACCGGCTTGGGGCAGGTGCTGTTTACCGCCTTCTTCGGCTATCTGATTGGTCTGTCGCTTGGGCTGGGCCATGTGACCAGCCTTTATGTGGCGGTGGCGCTGACCTTTTCCTCGACCATCATCATCGTCAAGCTCTTGTCGGACAAGCGCGAGATCGACGCGCTGCATGGGCAGATCGCGCTGGGCTTTCTGATCGTGCAGGATCTTGTCGTGGTGCTGGCGATGATCGTGCTTTCGGCCATCGGCATCGGTGCGGCAGATGCGGGGCATGGCGGCGGGTCGGTGGTGACGGTACTGGCCTCGGGGCTGGCACTGGTGGCGGCGGTTGTCCTGTTCGTGCGCTATGCCGCCGATCCGCTGACGGAACGGCTGGCCCGAGCCCCCGAGTTGCTGGTGATCTTTGCTATCGCGCTGGCAGCCATGTTTGCGGCCATTGGCGATCAGGTCGGCCTCGGGAAAGAGGTGGGCGGGCTGATGGCGGGGGTTGCGCTGGCATCAAGCCCATATCGGGAGACGGTTGCCGCCCGGCTTGCGCCGTTGCGCGACTTCCTGTTGCTGTTCTTTTTCATCGCGCTTGGGGCGACGCTCGACCTGTCGCTTCTGGGCACGCATGTGGCCGGGGCGGTGATCTTTTCGCTGTTCGTGCTGGTGGGCAATCCTCTGATCGTGCTCGCGATCATGGGGGCGATGGGTTATCGCAAGCGGACCGGCTTTCTGGCCGGGTTGACGGTGGCGCAGATCAGCGAGTTTTCGTTGATCTTCGTCGCAATGGGTGTGTCGCTGGGCCATGTGACAGAGGATGCGCTCGGCCTTGTCACCATGGTCGGCCTCGTGACCATCGCGGCATCGACCTACATGATCAGCTATTCGCATCAGCTTTACGCGTTGATGGAGCCAATGCTTGGCGTCTTTGAACGCAAGGGCACCCCGCGGGAGCCTTTGGAGGCGGGGGGCCATGTGGCGAGCCGCTATCGGGTGATCCTGTTCGGGCTGGGCCGGTTCGGCACGGCCATCGGGTTGCGCCTGCACAAGCGCGGCATCCGGGTGCTGGGCGTGGATTTCAATCCGCAGGCGGTACGGCGCTGGCGCGACCTTGGGCTTGAGGCGGATTTCGGGGATGCAAGCGACCCGGAATTCGTGGCGGAACTGCCATTCCGGGGGGTGGAATGGATGGTTTCGACCGTGCCGGTCCATCCAGCGAGCCTGAGCCATGAGGATAGTCGCCGGACACTGATACAACTGGCGCGCACAGCCGGGTTCGCGGGCCGTCTGGCGGCGGCCTCGCATGGTGCGCGCGATCTGGAGGTGCTGCGCAGCGCGGGCGTCGATCTGGTGCTGGAGCCGTTTCAGGATGCGGCCGATCGCGCGGTGGAGTTGCTGTGCGGTGCGACCGAAGAACAGCGCACCGACTTTCCCGAGATCGCGGCCGAAGGCCGTGAAGCCGGGAGATCATTTCAAGCCATTTGACCGGAAAGGAGCGGGATATGAACAGACTTGCGGGAAAGACGGCCATCGTGACCGGGGGTGCGGTCGGGATCGGGCGGGCCTGCGTGCAGCGCATGGCCGAGGAAGGCGCGAAGGTCGCCATCTTCGATGTGCTGGAGACAGAGGGGAAGGCCCTGGCGGACGAGCTGACCGCGAGGGGCCATGACGTCGGTTTCTGGTCTGTGGACGTGACGGATGAGGCGGCGGTGAAGTCCGCCATCGACGCTGCCGCCGCCCGGTTCGGGGGCCTTGAGGTGATCGTGAACAATGCCGGCGTCTCGGGCAGCCCGAAGCCCACCGATGAAGTGACCGAGGCGGAATGGGATTGGGTGCAGGCGGTGAATGTGAAGGGCGTCTTTTTTGGCACCAAGCACGCGATCCCGCATCTGCGCGCGGCCGGCAAGGGGGCGATCATCAACCTGTCCTCGATAGCCGGGCTGATCGGTGTCGGTGGCATCGCGCCCTATCACGCGTCGAAAGGTGCGGTGCGGCTGATGTCGAAGAACGATGCCATCACCTATGCGGCTGAGAAGATCCGGGTGAATTCGATCCACCCGGCCTATATCTGGACGCCGATGGTGGAAAACCACCTGCGCGCGACCGCCCCCGATCTGGAGGCGGCCAAGGTTGCCGCCGGGGCCGCGCATCCGATCGGCACGATGGGAGAGCCGGACGATATTGCCTGGGCAGTGGTCTGGCTGGCCTCGGATGAAGCGAAGTTCGTCACCGGGACCGAAATCGTGATTGATGGCGGCTACACGGCGCGATGACATGACCTTGACCAACACACACGCTACGCCCGCCGACGAATGCCTTGTTGCCCTTGAGACGTCGGCGGGGGGCCTGACCTCGGCCGAGGCGGCTGCGCGGCTCGCGCGGCATGGGGAGAACCGCCTGCCCGAGGCGAAGGGGCGCGGGCCGCTTCTGCGGCTTTTGATGCAGTTCCATAATGTGCTGATCTATGTGCTGCTTGGCGCGGCGGTGGTGACGGCAGGCTTGCAGCACTGGGTCGATACCGGTGTGATCCTTGCGGTCGTGATTGCGAACGCGATGATCGGCTTCGTGCAGGAGGGCAAGGCGGAAGCTGCGATGGCCGCGATCCGCAACATGCTGGCCCCGAAGGCCGCGGTCCTGCGGGACGGGCAGCGGGTGACAATCGACGGCGCCCATCTGGTACCCGGGGACGTGGTGCTGCTGGAGGCGGGCGACAAGGTGCCAGCCGATCTTCGCGTGCTGGAGGCGCGGGGACTGGCAGCGCAGGAAGCTATCCTGACGGGGGAATCGGTGCCGGTGGAGAAGGGGACGGCGCCGGTTGCGGCCGAGACCGCCCTGGGCGACCGGCGGTCGATGCTGTGGTCGGGAACACTGGTGACGGGGGGCACGGCGCGTGGGTTGGTGGTGGCGACGGGTGCCGCGACAGAGATCGGCCGCATCGGCGGGTTGCTGGCGGGGGTCGAGCAACTGACGACGCCACTGGTTGCGCAGATGGATCACTTTGCGCGCTGGCTGTCTTTCCTGATCCTGCTTTGCGCGGCGCTGCTTCTTGCCTATGGCTATTTCATCGGCGATCTGCCCTTTGCCGACCTTTTCATGACGGTTGTCGGTGTGGCGGTGGCAGCGATCCCCGAAGGCCTGCCGGCTGTCATGACGATCACGCTGGCCATCGGTGTGCAGGCGATGGCACGTCGCAATGCGATCATCCGCCGTCTGCCCGCGATCGAGGCGATCGGTTCGGTATCGGTGATCTGCACCGACAAGACGGGAACGCTGACCCGGAACGAGATGGTGGTGGCCGCAGTCGATACGCCGGACGGCCTGTTCGCCATTGCGGGCGATGGCTATACCCCCGAAGGAGAGATCACGCCGCAGGGCGATCTGGGGTCGCTGGCGCTGGCCGCAAGGCTTTGCAACGACGCGCGTCTGCATTTCAGGAATGGCGAGTGGGCGGTCGAGGGCGATCCGATGGAAGGCGCGCTGCTGGCCTTTGCGGGGAAGGTGGGCCAGGCGGCGGCGGCGCGGCGGCTGGATGCGATCCCGTTCGACAGCCGCCACCGGTTCATGGCCGTGCTGGCCGAGGGTGATTTCGGGCGCCTGATCCATGTGAAGGGGGCGCCGGAGCGCGTGCTGCGGATGTGCGCGGGACTGGACATTGACCATTGGCAAGACCGCGCCGAGGCGATGGCGAAGCAAGGCCTGCGCGTGCTGGCCCTGGCCGAACGGGCCGCGACGGAGGACCGGATCGACGCGCGGACGCTGGAAGGCGGGCTGACCTTTCTGGGCCTTGTCGGCCTGATCGACCCGCCCCGGCCCGAGGCGATTGCGGCTGTTGCCGAATGCCGGGCAGCGGGAATCCGCGTCAAGATGATCACGGGCGATCATGCCGGCACTGCCGCGGCCATCGCCCGCGAGATCGGGCTGGAAAACCCCGAACGCGTGCTGACCGGCCATGATCTGGACCGGCTGGATGATGCGGAACTGGCGGTGAAGGTTCTGGACAGCAACGTCTTTGCCCGCACCAGCCCGGAGCACAAGCTGCGCCTTGTGAGCGCGCTGCAATCGCATGGGCTGTCCGTGGCCATGACCGGAGACGGGGTGAACGATGCCCCGGCCCTGAAGCGCGCCGATGCGGGGATCGCGATGGGGCTGAAGGGATCGGAAGCGGCAAAGGAGGCTGCCGATCTGGTGCTTGCGGATGACAACTTTGCCTCGATCGCGGCTGCGGTGCGCGAAGGCCGGACGGTCAATGACAATCTGAGAAAGGTGATCAGCTGGACCCTCCCGACCAATGCGGGTGAATCCATGGTGATCGTGCTGGCCTTGCTTCTGGGTCTTGCCCTGCCGATCACGGCGGTACAGATCCTGTGGGTCAATCTGATCACCGCCGTGACGCTGGGCCTTGCCCTGGCCTTCGAGCCGACCGAGGCCGGCACCATGGCACGCCCGCCGCGCAGCCGCGATGCGCCGCTTCTTTCGGGTGCGCTGGTCTGGCATGTGATCTTTGTCGCGGCGCTGTTCCTGGCGGCGGTGTTCGGGGTGTTCAGCTATGGGATGCACAAGGGGTATCCGCTGGCCCTGGCGCAGACCATGGCAATGAACACGCTGGTGGTGCTGGAAATCTTTCACCTTTTCTACATCCGCAACATCCACAGCACCTCGCTGACCTGGGCTGCGGTGCGCGGGACCCCGATCGTTTGGACCGTGGTAATCCTCGTGACCGCCGCGCAGTTCGGTGTGACCTATCTTGGGCCCTTGCAGGCCTTGCTGGGGACAATGCCGGTGCCGTTGTCGGACGGGTTTCTGATCGTCGGGCTGGGTGCGGTGTTCTTTGCGCTTCTGGAGATCGAAAAGCAGATCCGATTGGGGTTGAAACTTTAGCGGCCTTGTCCGGATCGACCTTCCCTGCCGGTGATCGGCCATCGGGACGATCCTTCCTTCCGTCGCCTTGTGCCGATGGCGGGGACGATCGGACCGATGCGCCTTGCGCACCCGGCGATGACCTGACGCCGATCGAAGGTGTCAGGGTGGCGTGACCCTGCCCGCCATCGGCCTTTCAGCCGGTGGACCACTGATGCCGCTGCGGAGCGGATCGCGTGGCGGTCCGTGCGGGCTCATGGACGAAGGCCCCGATCTGTCGCGCAACGGATTCGGGATAGCGGTCGCCGCCTATCCATGTTCGCCGAAGGGACCGGCCCAGATGGTGCGCGGCGGCAGGAGGGTCGGTTCCACCTCGCGCACGGCGGTTTCGGGGTGGGGCCTGTCGATCAGACGGTAGGCTTCCTCGATCAGGCCGTGGCTGTCCTGCCGGACCATGTGGACCGGAAACTGAAGGTAGGCGGCGAAGGGATCATAGTCATAGCAGCCGATCACCGTTGCGTCGAAGCTGCCGGGGGGCAGGGTGACGAAATGGCCAAGCACGCCTTCAAAGGCTGTCAGGGAGTTGACGAATAGCCCGGCGGGAAGCGCGCCGAGGCGGCTTTGCAGGGCGGCGGTTTCCTGCATTGCGCGGCGGGGCGGATAGCCGCAGGCGATGATCTGGTCAGGGGCAGGGGGCAGGCCTGCCTCTGTCAGCACGTCGCGGAAGCCCTCGATCCGGCGCGAGGTCGCGTGATCGCCCGCGACACCGCCGATGAAATAGAGCCGGTCGCGCTGCGGATTGTTGCCGCGTTTCATCCCGTCAAGAAGCGTCTGCGTCAGCATCCGCGCGCCGAGGTAGTTGTCGGAGATCACGGATGGTGCGCCGGGGCCGGGAAGATCGACGAAGATGTGGCGCATGTTCGCTGCGGTGCAAAGTTCGGTGATGGCGACGGGATCGGTGGCCCCGGCAACAAAGATGTATTCCACCGCATAGGAGATCAGCGTCTGGACGATGCGGCGCTCTTCCACCGGGTCACGCATGGAGGACGCGATGACGGGCACGAGGCCCCGCTCGCGCGCAAACGATTCGAAACTTTGCGACATGGAGCTGAAATAGCGGTTGTCATGGACCGGGATGACCATGCCGACCATGCCGGAGCGGGCCTGCCTGAGGCCGCGCGCCTGCATGTTGATGGAATAGCCCTGTTCCTCGGCGATGCGGCGGATCAGTTCCACCTTCCTTTCGCTGATGCGGCGTTCCTTCCAGCTTCCCGACAGGGCTGCGCTGACGGTCGAAGGCGAGGCTTCGGCCAGTTTCGCGATGTCGAAGATCGTTGCCTTGCGGCCTGGTGTGGTCATGCAGAAATCCGCCCTTCACGACGGCCTTCACGAATATGCTTGACGACTCTAGCGGTTTGCAGGCTTGATGTGCAATAACGATTGTGCAAACCCGTGGCGCCGGGAAAATGTGCCGGAAACAACCGAAACTGCGGATCTTGAGGAGGATCTGTTTTGTTTCGGAATTTTGCGCAATCGTTTGTGCATAGCTTCGGTGCCTTTGGGTGCCATCATGGGAGGAAGACATGAAAAGACGTACTCTGGCCGCCTTGCTGGCGGGTGTTGCCTTTGCGGCTTCGCTGTCGGGCGTGGCGGTGGCGCAGGACAAGCCCTCGATGGGCGTGGTCGTGAAGATCGGCGGTATTCCTTGGTTCAACGCGATGGAAACCGGAATTACCGAAAAGGGTGCCGAACTGGGCGTCGATGCCACGATGATCGGGCCGACCAGCGCCGACCCCGCGCTTCAGGTGCGTGCGATCGAGGATCTGATCGCCAAGGGCGTGGATGTGATCGGCGTCGTGCCGAATGACGAATCCGCGCTGGAACCGGTGCTGGAAAAGGCGCGGGCGGCCGGGATCAAGGTCGTCAGCCATGAAGGGCCGGGCCTGAACAATGTGGACTGGAACTTTGAAATGGCATCGGCGCAGGGCTTTGGGGAAACGCATGCCGAACTCCTGGCTCAGAAGATGGGTGGCAAGGGCGAATACGGTGTTTTCGTCGGGTCGCTGACCGTGCCGCTGCACAATGCCTGGGCCGATGCGGCAATTGCCTATCTGTCCGAGAAGTATCCGGAGATGAAGCCGGTGGGCGAACGCTATGGCGTGGCCGAGAATGTGGATGACAGCCGCAAGACGGCGCTGGATCTGATGGCCGCCAATCCGGGGCTGGGCGGGTTCCTGGCCTTCGGGTCGCAAGGCCCCATCGGGGCGGGTCGCGCCATCGAGGAGCAGCGCAAGGTCGGATCGGTTCATGTGATCGGGCCGTTCTCGCCCGGGCAGGGGCGCGATCTGGTGAAGTCCGGCGCGATTTCGGGCGGCTTCATGTGGAACCCGGCGGAGGCGGGCCGTGTCTTCGTGACGATGGGCAAGATGCTGGTGGACGGGACCGAGATCACGGAAGGCACCGACATTCCGGGTCTGGGTGTCGTGTCGCCCGATGCCGCGAACCGCGACATCATCACCAACAACCTGATCGCCATCAACGCCGAGACCGTTGATGGTCTGGCCGATCTCGGCCTCTGATCCACTGGTGATGGCCTGCGTCCGGGGGTGCTGCTCCCGTATCCCCGGACGCCTTTCGCCCGCAGGCAGCGGGCTTTCATGGAATGTCTGACGTGACCGACCTCCCCCCCGCCATAAGGTTCCTGAATGTGTCGAAGGTATTCGGCGGCGTGAAGGCGTTGCAGGATGTGGCCTTCGAGGTGGGGCAGGGTGAGGTGCATTGTCTGGCCGGGGAGAATGGCTGCGGCAAATCCACCCTGATCAAGATCATCACCGGGGTTTACCAGCCCGAACCGGGTGCAGAGATGGAGCTGTTCGGCGAGAGGCTGGCCGCGATCACGCCGAACGTCGCGCGGCAGAAGGGGATTGCGGTGATCTGGCAGGATCTGGCGCTGTTCCCGGAGATGACGGTGGCCGAGAACATCGCCTTCGAGACGATGCTGGGCAATCGCCCCCGCTTTGTGGATTACGCAGCGCTGCGGGCGCGGGCCGACGCAGCCCTGGCGCGGCTGGACGTGACGCTGGATCTGGATGCGCGCCTCGGGACGCTGCCGATTGCCCAACGGCAGGTGGTGGCGATTGCGCGGGCGCTGGTCAGCGAGGCGCGGCTGATCTTCATGGATGAGCCGACCGCATCGCTGACTCAGGCCGAGACGGATGCGCTGCTTGCGGTTGTCCGCACGCTTTCGGCGCGGGGGGTGGCCGTGGTGTTCGTGAGCCACCGTCTGGCCGAGGTGCTGGAGATTGCAAGCCGCGTGACGGTGCTGCGCGACGGGCGGCTGGTGGGTGTCTATCCGACCGACGGGATGACGCAGAGCCGCCTGACGGAATTGATGACGGGCAAGACGTTCGATCATCAGGTGATGGCGCGGGATACATTAGCCGATCCCGTGGTGCTGGAGGTGACAGGGCTGTCGCGGCGCGGGGAATTTCGGGATGTGTCTTTCCGGTTGCGCCGGGGCGAGGTGCTTGGGCTGACGGGGTTGATCGGCGCGGGGCGGACCGAATTGGCGCATGTGTTGTTCGGGATGGCCGCGCGTGATGCCGGGCGGATCGTGCTGGAGGGACGCGAGGTGCGTTTTGCATCGAACCGCGACGCGGTGTCGGCGGGTGTGGCCTATGTGTCCGAGGATCGCCTCGCGCTGGGCCTGATCCAGACGCAGAGCATATCGGACAATGCGGTGTTGGCGGTGCTGCGACGCATCACGGCGGCATCGGGCCTGCTGTCGCAGCGGCGCCAGGAGGACCTTGTGGCGCATTGGATCCGGGAATTGGCGGTGAAGATCGGCCGGCCCGAGGATGCGGTATCGACGCTGTCGGGAGGCAATCAGCAGCGGGTGGTGCTGGCCAAGTGGCTGGCGACGGAACCGAAGGTGCTGATCCTCGACTGTCCGACGGTGGGCGTCGATGTGGGCGCGCGGGCGGGCATCTTCCGCATCGTGCGGGAACTGGCGGCGAAGGGATTGGCGATCCTGCTGATTTCGGACGAGGTGTCGGAGGTGCATGTGAACGCGGATCGGGTGCTGCATATGGCGGGTGGGCGGATCGTGGGGGAGTTCGACCCGCGCGCGACCGACCTCGATGCGCTGGAGGCGGCGGTATATGCGTGATTTTCTGCGCGCCTATCCTGCGGAGGCCAAGCTGCTGGTGGTGCTGGCGTTGCTTTGCACCTTTCTGGCCCTTGCCTCGCCGCAGTTCCTGACCCTGGTGAACCTGACGTCCTTGCTGAACAACAACGCGGTAAACCTGATCTGGGCCGTGGGGCTGCTGGTCGTGCTGATTGCGGGGGGGATTGATATTTCCTTCGCGGTCGGGGCGTCGGTGGTGCAATACCTTGCGGTGACGGCACTGATGGGAATGGGCGGCGGCGGCTGGGCTGTGGGGATCGCGCTGGCGGCGGCGCTGGGGATCGGCCTTGGCCTGATCAACGCGGCGCTGATCCACGGGTTCAGGATCATCTCGATCGTCGTGACGATTTCGACCTTCAACGCCTTTTTCGGCTTGCTGATGTTCTTCACCAGCGGGCGGAGCATCTACAGCCTGCCCGATTGGCTTTCGCGGCCGGTCTATCTGTGGGAATTGCAGACCGAGATCGGCTGGGCCGACATTCGCCTGCCCGTGGCGGTGATGGCGGTCTGTCTGCTGGCGACATGGTTCCTGATCCGGCGGACGACGACGGGGCGGCAGCTTTATGCCTTTGGTGACAATCCCGAAGGTGCACGAAGGGCGGGCATCAATATCTGGCTGATGCAGGCGATTGCCTTTGGCTGGTGTGGGATGATGGCGGGGATCGCCGGCCTGATGCAGGCGCATATCACCAAGGAGGTGGTGCCGAATGCCCTGATCGGGCGGGAGCTGGATGTGTTGGCGGCCGTGGTTCTGGGCGGGGCGCGGCTGGGGGGCGGGCGCGGGTCGGTGCTGGGCTGCATGCTGGGCGTGGCGCTGGTGGCGGTGGCGCAGAACGGGCTGAACCTGCTGGGCGTGTCGCCCTACGCCTTCAAGATGGTGGTCGGGATCATCATTCTTGCGGCCATTTCGACATCGAACATCGACCTTGCCGCGATGCTGGCGCCGAAGCGGAGGGATCGGGAATGATCGAGCGGATACAGAGGGCCCTCGGGCCGGAGGTGCCGGGGCTTCTGGGGTTTCTGGCCCTTGTCGTGGTGGTGTTCGGCCTGACCGCGCCGAATTTCCTGACTGCTGCAAATCTCGGGTCCATAGCGTTCCAGTTGCCGGAGTTGGGCATCCTTACGCTGGCGATGCTCATTCCCATCATTTCGGGTGGGTTCAATCTGGCAATCATCTACACGGCGAACATGGCGGGGCTGACGCTGGCCTATGTTCTGATGCAGTTCGGCGGTGTGGATGCCGGGGTGGGGCCCTTTCTGTTGGGGACCGTGCTGGCGCTGGGCGTTGGCGCGCTGAGCGGTGCGGCGATGGGAGCGGTGATCGCCTATGTCGGGGCGCATCCGATCCTGGTTTCGCTTGCCATGATGATCTTTCTGCGGGGGCTGGGGGAGTTCCTGACCAAGGGCGGCGATATATCCGGCTTTCCGCAATATCTGGCTGTGCTGGGGCATGGATCGGTTCTTGGCATTCCGGTGCCGCTGATCCTGTTCGGGCTGTGTGCGCTGGCGTGGCATATCCTGCTGACCCGCACCCGGCATGGGTTCGCGGCGCGGATGGTCGGGTCGAACCTGCGCGCCACGACCTATTCCGGCGTGCATACAAAGCGGACGCTGGTGCTGATCTATACCCTGTCGGGGATGATGTGCGCGGTGGCGGGCATCCTGATGCTGGCGCGGTTCAATTCGGTGCGCGTGGGGCATGGCGAGGCGCTTCTTCTGGTCACGGTGCTGGCCTGTTTCCTGGGCGGGGTGGACCCGTTCGGGGGATTTGGCCGCGTGGTTCCGGTGGTGATCGCGCTGGTCGTGCTGCAGGTGCTGTCATCGGGGCTGAACCTTCTGGGGGCAAACCAGCATCTTTCGACGGCGGTCTGGGGGCTGTTTCTGGTCGGCGTCATGATCCTGCGCTGGGGCGCGGGGCGATGGAAAACACGAAAACGAGGGAGAAGTTGAATGGAAGGGTTCGGTGTTCACACGTCCATGTGGACCATGCATTGGGATCGCGCCGGGGCGGAAAAGACCATCCCTGCCGCCGCCGCCTACAAGATGGATTTCATCGAGATCGCGCTTCTGAATACATCCATCGTGGATGCAGCGCATACCCGGGCGCTGCTGGAAAAGCATGGCATGCGCGCGGTCTGCTCCCTTGGCCTGCCCGAGAGGAACTGGGCCTCGGTCAACCCGGATGGTGCGATCGAGCAGCTTTGCGACAGTATCGACAAGGCCGCCGAAATGGGGGCGGAGGCGCTGTCGGGCGTGACCTATGGCGGGATCGGGCAGAGGACGGGGCTGCCGCCAACCATGGCAGAATATGACAACATCGCCCGTGCGCTGACGGCGGTGGCGAAACATGCCAAGAAGAAGGGCATTGCCTTCGGGATCGAACCCGTGAACCGCTATGAGAACCACCTGATCAACACCGGATGGCAGGCCAAGTGGATGATCGAGAAGGTGGGGGCGGACAATATCTTCATCCACCTCGACACCTATCACATGAATATCGAGGAGAAGGGCGCGGCGAACGGTATCCTCGATGCGCGGGATCATCTGCGCTATATCCATCTGTCAGAGTCCGACCGGGGCACACCGGGCGAAGGCACCTGCGATTGGGACGAGGTCTATGCGGCGCTTGCCGCCATCGGGTTCAAGGGCGGGCTGGCGATGGAAAGCTTCATCAACATGCCGCCCGAGGTGGGATACGGCCTGGCAGTCTGGCGGCCCGTTGCGGAAAATTTCCAGGAGGTGATGGACAAGGGACTGCCCTTCCTGCGCAATAAGGCCAAGCAGTATCGGCTGATCTGAGGCAGGACGTGACGGCACCAACCATCGACATCGCAGGTCTGGCAGACCTGTTGACCGCCAAGGCAAAGGGTGGGGCGCGCGTGATCGCGGCCCTTGCCGGGGCGCCGGGATCGGGGAAATCCACCGTGGCCGAGCGGCTTTGCGCCGCTCTGAATGCCAAGGCGGCAGGAACGGCGGAGGTCCTGCCGATGGACGGCTATCACTATGATGACCTGTATCTGGTTCCGGCAGGGCTGCGCCCCCGCAAGGGCGCGCCGGAGACCTTTGATGTGGGCGGGCTTTATCACACGCTGAAACGTCTGCATGCGCGGGATGAGGCAGAGGTCGCCGTCCCGGTCTTTGACCGCGACATCGAAATTGCACGCGCGGGCGCGCGGATGATCCCGGCCGAGGTGCCGGTGATCGTGGCCGAGGGCAATTACCTTCTTCTGGGGGTGGAGCCGTGGTCGCGGCTGCGGCCGATGTTCGACGTGGCGGTGCTGGTTGACGTGCCGGAGCCTGTGCTGCGCGAACGCCTGACGGCACGGTGGCGGCATTACGACCTGACACTGGATGAGATTGCCTGGAAGCTCGATGGCAATGACCTGCCCAACGGGCGCTTTGTCATGGCGGAAAGCCGGGGCGAGGATTTTCGCCTGCCGAACGGGTAGGGCATGGCGGGGGCGGGCAGCATCGCGGTTCTGGACGTTGGCAAATCCAACGTGAAGCTTTCGGCCTGCGACATGGACGGGCATGTGGTGGAGACCTTGACCACGCCAAACCCCGTCCGCCCTGGCCCGCCGTGGCGCCATCATGACCTGAAGGCGCTGAACGCCTGGGTTCTGGACGGGCTGGCCGATCTTGGGACGCGGCATCCGCTCGCGCATTTCGTGGCATCCGGGCATGGGTCGGGCGGGGTGCTGGTCGGTGATGATCCGGATGCGGGCGGCGATGGAACGGTTCTGCCGATGGTGGATTACGAGCAGCCGTTGCCGGAGGGACTGGCCGAGGATTATGTGCCGCAGGCGGGCGGTTTCCTTGATCGTGGATCTGCCGTGATGATGGCCGCGACCCATACCGCGCGGCAGATGTTCTGGGCGGAGCGGGAGCGGCCGGAGGAATTCGCGCTGGCGCGGTGGTGTCTTGGCATTCCGCAATACTGGGCCTGGCGACTGACGGGCGTGGCGGTCAGTGAAGCGACGATCCTCGGCGCGCAATCGCATCTTTGGAATGTCGCGCTGGCGCAGTGGTCACCCATCGTGGCCGCGAGGGGGTGGGGGCGGTTGATGCCGCCCTTTGCGCGGGCGTCGGACGATCTGGGTGGCGTGCGGGCGGCGCTGCGGACACGGGGCGTGCCCGATATGCGGGTGCATGCGGGTGTGCATGACTCTTCGGCCAATTTTCACCGCTACCGCGCGGCGGGGATGGAGGGGTTTTGCGTCCTCTCGACCGGGACATGGATCGTCGGGCTTGCGGACCGGATTGATCTGTCCCGGTTGGACGAGGCGCGCGGGATGACCTGCAACGCGGATGTGGCCGGGGCGCCGGTGGGCGGTGCGCTGACCATGGGCGGACGGGAATATGCTGCGGTGGCTGGGGATCAGGCGGAAGGGGCCCGGGTCGATGCAGACGTGTTGGCGCGGATCGTGGCGCGGGGGACGATGGCTCTGCCCAGTTTCGGCACGAATGACGGGCAGTTTCCCGGAACGGCGGGGTGCGGGCGCATCGTCGGCCCGCCACCCGAGACCGCGGCAGAGCAGCATGCGCTGGCGGTTCTTTATGTCGCGTTGCTGACGCTGGAATGCGGGAACCGTCTGGATCCGGATCGGCTTTGGGTTCTGGACGGCAGTTTCTTGCGCGATCCGGCCTTTGCCGCGCTTGTTGCTGCGCTGAGGCCAGGTCGCATGACGCGGGTGAATGCCGAAGGCTACGGGATCGCGGCAGGCGCGGCGGCGCTGTGCCACCCCGACCGGGCGCTTCCGCCGCCCGACCTGACCGAACCGCGGCCCCTGCCGGGGTTGCCGGACCTGACCGAATACGCCGCGCTCTGGCGCGGCCTTGCCGAGGAAGCGACGAGATGACGGAAGCCGAAAGAACCCTGCGCGAAAAGATGGTCGCGACCTGCCGCAAGATGAACGAGACGGGGATCAATCAGGGAACGGCGGGCAACCTGTCGGTGCGGTTCGGCGACGGGTTCCTGATCACGCCCTCATCGCTGCCCTATGACACGATGGTGCCGGAAGACCTTGTGACCATGTGGTGGGACGGCACTTACGAGGGCCGCAGACCATCTTCGGAATGGCGTTTTCACCGTGACATCCTGCAGGCGCGTCAGGATGCCAATGTGGTGCTGCATTGCCATTCGCTTTATGCAACGTCTGTTGCCTGCCACCACCGCAGCATCCCGGCCTTTCACTACATGGTCGGCGTGATGGGTGGCACGACGCTGCGCTGTGCCCGCTATGCAACCTATGGCACGCAGGCGCTGTCTGATGCGGCGCTTGAGGCGCTGGAGGATCGCATGGCCTGCCTTCTGGGCCAGCATGGGCAGATCAGCCTTGGCAGCACGCTGGACGCTGCGCTGTGGATGGCGGTGGAGGTGGAAACGCTGGCACGGATGTATCAGCAGGCGCTGGTCCTGGGTGAACCTCCCGTTCTGCCGGATGACGAGATGGAACGGGTGATCGCGCAGATGAAACGGATGTCCTATGGCCTTGGACCCGAGGAGGAGGGGTCGAACGACGTGGCCCGACCGCGCCGCCCGGCATGATACCGTCTGATCGAGGGGTTTCGGCTGCTGGCATGCGCCGCGGGATTGTTGGGTTGGCTTGGGCTTCGCCTCATTTTCCCAGCCCGGGAACTACGGGGGCAGCGCAGGTGTCTTGTCGCTGTCAGCGCTTTTGCCATTCCTTGGATGGATAGGCCCACAGGCCTGTGCTCGGCCCACGGCGCGCAACCTGCGTCTGTGCGGGCTGTGGACCGGTTCGGCCGGCTTCCTGCCGAAGCGGCGGCTGATCTGCTTGCAAAGGCGCGACCCTGCGATGATTGTGGCGATATGAAAAGTGAAACTGATCGCCCCCGCCTGCGCATCCGGATCGTCTTTGGCGATCACGAGATGATCGGCCCCGGCAAGGCGGAACTTCTGGAGCGTATTGACCGCTGCGGGTCCATCGCCGCTGCGGGGCGGGAGATGGGGATGAGTTACAAGCGTGCGTGGGAACTTGTGGGCACGCTCAATGCGATGTTCCGCGCGCCTTTGGTCGAAAGGACACGGGGAGGTCCGGGGGGCGGTGGGGCCATCTTGACCGATGCGGGCCGCGAGGTTCTGGACCTTTACCGCGCCTTCGTGGAAGAGGCCGCACAGGCGGGCGCGGCCCGGCTTGCAGAGTTGCAATCCCGTCTTAAGGTTATTCCCGACGGAAAATAACGCTTGTGCCAAGGTGCAGTTTGCGCGGATATGTTTCCTGAAACACATCGAGGAGAGACCCGCAGATGCCCCCCGCTTTTGCCAGTCGATATTTTCTTGCGGCGATATCGGTTCTCGTCGCATCCATGTTGCCTGCATTGGCAGAGGAGGACGCACCGGTGATTGCCGCAGCGTCCGACCTTCAGTTTGCCGTGACGGAAATCGCCACGTCCTTCACGGACGAGACAGGCATGAAGGTGCGCTTGTCCTATGGCTCGACCGGCAATTTTGCCCGCCAGATCCGCGAGGGTGCGCCATTTCAGATATTCATGGCGGCCGACGAGGCGTTCATCGCAGAGCTGCACAGCGACGGCTTTACCCGGGATGCCGGCGATCTCTATGGCTTGGGCCGTATTGTCGTGAAGGTGCCGCCGGGATCCATCCTGACGCCCGACGGATCGCTTGGCAGCCTTCGATCCGCGCTCGCCGCAGGGCAGATCACCCGTTTTGCCATCGCCAACCCCGAACACGCACCCTATGGGATGCGCGCGCAGGAGGCTTTGCAGCATGTGGGCATCTGGGAAGATATCCAGCCCCATCTGGTGCTTGGCGAGAATGTGAGCCAGGCGGCGCAGTTCGCGCTTTCGGGCAATGCCGAGGGGGGGATCATCGCGCTATCGCTTGCTCTTGCCCCCGAGGTTGCGGCGCGCGGAAGCTATGCGCTGATCCCCGAGGACTATCACCAACCCCTGCGCCAGCGGATGGTGTTGTTGACCGGGGCGGGACCGGTGGCCGAAGCGTTCTATGCCTACATGCAAACCCCCCCGGCCCGCGCGATCATGGACCGCTACGGCTTTGTCCTGCCCGAGGAGTAGGGATGGATTGGGAGGCGCTGTTTCTGTCGCTGCGGCTGGCCGGTTGGACTGTGGTGATCCTCTTTCCGGTGTCCATCCTGATGGGGCGGACACTTGCCTACCGGCAGTTTCGGGGCAAGGGGCTGATCGAGGCGCTGGTGATTTTGCCACTGGTGCTGCCGCCCACCGTCTTCGGCTTTTACCTGTTGGTGGCTTTCGGGCGCAATTCGCCCGTGGGCCAGTTCTGGCAGGACATTTTCGGGCATCAGCTTGTCTTTACATTCGAGGGGCTTGTCGTGGCCTCTGTCATCTTCAACCTGCCCTTCGCCATCCAGCCCGCGCAGCGCGGGTTCGAGGCCATCGCGACAGAGGTGCGCGAGGCGGCCAGCTGTTGCGGGATGTCGCCGTTGCGGTCCTTGTGGAAGGTGGAGCTGCCCTTGGCATGGCCGGGGCTGATGACGGCGATGGTCCTGACCTTCGCCCATACTCTGGGCGAGTTCGGCATCGTGCTGATGGTCGGCGGTTCGATCCCTGGTGAGACCAAGACCATCGCCATTTCGATCTATGACAGGGTGCAGGGATTCGACGATCGCAGCGCGGGAATCATGTCGGTCGTCCTGGTAGGGATCAGTCTGTTCACCATCGCCGTCACCTTCGCATTGTCGGCCCGGGTCGGTCGGAGGCTTGGCTGATGGCGTTGGAGGTGATCGCGAGGGCCACGGCACCGATCCCCCTGGACGTCGCGTTCCGGGTCGAACGGGGCGAGTTGCTGGCGCTGGTCGGACATTCCGGGTCGGGCAAGACCACTCTTTTACGAACGATCGCGGGGCTATGGCAGCCTGAGGTGGCGCGCATTGTCGTGGACGGAATGACGTGGCTGGACACTGGCGCGAAGGCAAACCTCCCGCCGCACCAGCGCCGCGTCGGATTGGTGTTTCAGAACTACGCACTGTTTCCGCACATGACCGCCGTGCAGAACGTGATGGCGGCGATGGATCGGGCCGACCGGGCCGAGGCCGCGCGGCTTCTTGATCTTGTGAATCTGCATGGTCTGGCCGACCGCAGGCCCGCCCAGCTTTCCGGCGGGCAGCAGCAGCGCGTGGCGGTGGCGCGCGCGCTGGCCCGGCGTCCCCAGGCGCTTCTGCTGGACGAGCCCTTTTCGGCCGTGGACCGCGCCACGCGCGAAAGGCTCTATGCCGAGATCATCGCGCTGCGTGCCCATCTTGCCATGCCCGTCGTCCTTGTTACCCATGACGTGAATGAGGCGCAGCTTCTGGCCGACCGGATGGTGGTGATCGAGGCGGGCCGCGTCATCCGCGAGGGCACGACTGCCGAGGTCATGGCTGATCCCGACGCCCAGCACGCCATGGGCATTCGCGAGGTGGCGGCAATGCTGCCCGCGACTGTCGCAGAACATCTGGCCGACGGGCTGACCCGTCTGGATGCAGCGACCGGACCATTGTTCCTGCCGATGGTTGGCAGCAACCCGGGAACGAAGGTGCGGGTTCGGGTAATGGCAAAGGACGTGATCCTGTCCCGCGGCCGACCCGAGGGGCTTTCGGCGCAGAACATCCTTCCTGGTCGCGTAGCCCGGATCGTGGCCGGCACGGGGCCGGGTGTGATGGTGCATGTTGGTATCGGAGGGCACGAAATCCTTGCGCGGATCACGCGCCGCGCAGCGGATCAGCTGGGCTTGCAGCCAGGCGACACGGTTCACGCCATCCTGAAATCCATGTCGGTTGTCTGCGCCCCAATCATCCACGATCCCGAATAGCCCCCGAGAGGCGCGATGCCTTTGCCGACCTGATCGAACAGGGCGCTCCGTTCTTTTCCGCATCAGCAAGCCTGGAAGCGAGGCGTTGTGCGAACCGGCTGTGGGTCTGCCAATCCGGATCGGGGGAGCCATCGAGGCCTCGGACAATGAGTGTCTTGGCCATCGGGTACCTCCATGGGGTTGCGAATTGTATTCCTTTATAAATCTGGCAATTTTAGCGTGTATAAGGGTTCCAAGGTGGGCTTCCGAAAGGGAAGCCCATTCCAAGGATGAGCCTCAGCGCGACAACGTGTCCACCGGATAGGCCGTGGTGAACTTCATGCGCTCCATCGCGAAATGGCTGGTCACATTCTTGATCGGGACCGCGTCGGTCAGGCGTTTGTAAAGACGGTCGAAGGCCGTCATGTCGGCCACGGCGACGCGCAAGAGATAGTCGATCTCGCCTGCCATACGATAGACTTCCATGATTTCGGGGATGGACTCCGTCGCCTTTGCGAAGGCTTCGCGCCAGTCGGAGGAATGGTCGGGCGCCTCGATGCCCACGAACACCGTCAGGCCAAAGCCCAGTTTGGTCGGATCGGCGAGGGCGACCCTCTCGGTCAGAACGCCCGACGCCTCGAGTTTCTGAATGCGTTTCCAGCAGGGCGTCTGTGAGAGGCCGACCTTGTCGGCAATCTGGGCGATGGGCAGGGTGGCGTCGCGCATCAGTTCGGCCACGATCTTGCGGTCGATCAGGTCCAGGTCGGTCACGCTTCGGCTGCCTTTCTTGCCCGGCTGGTGGGCCTGGAGATCAGCATGCATCAAAAAATCATAAAGTCTATAGTGTTTGTCGTGTATAATCTGAAGATCGCTTACATGTGGTCGGCCCTTGTTTTCTTGACGTTTTGCCACAAGGAGGCGCGCCCTCTCTGCCTTGATGTAATCTCGACGTTGATTCTCGTCATTCCACCGCGTAACTCTGATCCATGATCACGCAGAAGATGAAATACGCCCTCAAGGCGCTTCTCGTTCTTGCCGACGAGGCGGCCAAAGGCCAGCCCGAACCCCTGACGATCGAAGAGATCGCCAAGCGCTCGGACACGCCCAAGCGGTTTCTGGAACATATCCTGCTTGAGGTGCGCAACGCTGGCGTGATCGCGTCGATCCGGGGGCGGTCGGGTGGCTATATCCTGATCAAGAAGCCGAACGAAGTCTCGATTTCGGAACTTCTGCGGACGATCGACGGGCCGATTGCGCCCCTTCCCTGCCTGTCCCGTCGCGCCTACCAGCGATGCGAGGATTGCGCGGATGAGGCGACGTGCCGAATCCGCAAGGTCTTTGCCGAGGTGTTCTGGTCCTACCTCGTGATGATCGAATCCCTGACACTGCAGGACATGCTGCGCTCGGGCATTGTGGCCGATCAGGTGATGGGAAGCGCCACCAGCGCTTAAGCTTTTCATTTTCCATGTGAAAATCTGAATACCAGAAAGCGGCTCATGCCGATCGGGGAGAAGGATCTTCTCTATACACGATAATCTTTAGCGTGAATTTTCCTTTGCAATACGCGACTAACTCTGTCGTTATTAAAGACATGACGGGGCTGATCCCTGCATGACAGCGCCAGAACAACAGCAAGGGAGACATGTGATGACTGCTGCACTCCACCTTGATCCGATTGGACGGGCCGGACGCGCGATGTCGGTCATGCCGGCATCGCTGTCACAGGCCTGTGCTGTCCGTCTGATCGACCGGCGCACTGGGCAGACCCATCGCATCAACGGCAGTCCGCTGGTTCTGTTCACCAAGTCCCCCGACGAGGCCGTGGCCGAGCTGCTCTCGGGCCGTGACGCAACTGTCTGGGAAGCCCGCGTGGAACCGATCGGAGTTGCCTCCCGCACCGGAGGTGGCCGCGAATGAACCCGAACACGTCCCAGCCGCAAACCATTCTGGGTCTCGTGCCCTATCGCCCGATGAACCCTGCCCCATCCCGACTTCAACAGGAGAAGACCATGCTTGCCACCATCACGCTTGCCGGGACAGTGACGGCCCAGGGGCCTGTCGTTGACGCCCATGCCGATGGCCGCGTCACCATTGCCGATGGCCTGCGCCGCCTGACCGGTTGGCCCGTTGCCCGCGCTTTCCGGGGCACCCTGTCGGCGATTGCACTGACCGTGCTGGCGCTTGGCGCAGCACCTGCTTCGGTTCAGGCCGAAAGCTTGCTGAACGTGAGCTATGACCCGACGCGCGAACTGTATCGTGAGTTCAACGAGGCCTTCAGCGCCTGGTGGGTGGCGCAGGGCAATCCGGCGCCGACCATCGAAGTGAGCCATGGTGGATCGGGCAGCCAGGCGCGGGCAGTGGTGGACGGGCTTCAGGCTCAGGTGGTAACGCTGGCCCTGTCGGGCGACATCGACCGGGTGGCCAAGGCCGGCCTTCTGCCTGCGGACTGGCAGTCGAAGTTGCCGTACAACTCGTCGCCCTACACCTCGACCATCGTCCTCTTGGTGCGTGAGGGCAACCCCAAGGGGATCAACGACTGGGGCGACCTTCTGAAGGACGGCGTAGAGGTCATCACCCCCAACCCGAAGACCAGCGGTGGAGCGCGCTGGAACTATCTGGCCGCCTGGGCCTGGGCCGAGAAGAACGGCCAGGACCCGAAAGAGTTCGTCCGCAAGATCTATGAGCGCGTTCCGGTTCTTGATCAGGCGGCGCGCGGCTCGACCACGACCTTCGTCCAGCGCGGCATCGGTGACGTGCTGCTGGCCTGGGAGAATGAGGCCTATCTGGCGCTGAAGGAACTGGGCGAGGATCAGTTCGACATCGTGGTTCCCTCGGTCTCGGTTCTGGCCGAGCCGCCGGTCGCCTTGGTGGAGGGCAACATCAAGTCGGATGAGCAGCGCAAGCTGGCCGAGGCTTACCTCAACTACCTCTACTCGCCCGAGGGTCAGGTCATCGCGCTGAAGAACTTTTACCGCGCCTGGGATACGTCGGCCGCCGCGCCCGAGGATGTGGCGCGCTTCCCGGAACTGGAACTGGTGAACATCTCGGCCTTTGGTGGCTGGGAAAAGGCGCAGCCCGAGCACTTCGGCGACGGCGGAATCTTCGATCAGATCTATGTTGCCAAGTAAGGAAATCTGATGGGCAGACCCCTGATCCACCGATCTCCCATGCCCGGCCTTGGGCTCAGCATCGGGATCACCCTGACGATGCTTTCCCTCGTCGTCCTCCTGCCCATCGGCGCCCTTCTTCTGAAGGGCGCCGATTACGGTTTGGCGGGCATCTGGGAAACCGTGAACCGCCCGCGTGTCTGGGCGGCGCTCTATCTGTCATTCCGTCTGTCGCTGCTGGCGGCACTGTTCAACCTCGTGTTCGGCGTGCTGCTGGCCTGGGTGCTGGTGCGCTACCGCTTCCCCGGCCGCCGCATTCTGGATGCCGCCGTGGACCTGCCCTTCGCGCTGCCCACTGCCGTGGCAGGCATCTCCTTGACGGCGCTTTATGCGCCGAACGGCTTCTTCGGACAGATGGCCGCCGAGATCGGCTGGAAGATCGCCTATACCCAGTGGGGCATCTTCATCGCGCTGGTGTTCGTGGGCCTGCCCTTCGTCACCCGCACCGTTCAGCCCGTGGTCGAAGAAATCGAGCGTGAGGTTGAAGAGGCTTCTGCCACCCTTGGCGCAAGCCGCTTCCATACCATCCGCCACGTCATCCTGCCGATGCTGACGCCCGCTGCACTGACGGGCTTTGCTCTCGCACTGGCAAGGGCGGTAGGCGAATACGGATCGGTCATCTTCATCGCCGGTAACATCCCGCTGGTGACCGAGATCGCGCCCCTGCTCATCATCATCCAGCTCGAAGAGTTCAACTACGACGCCGCCGCTGCCATCGGCATCGCCATGCTGCTGATCAGCTTCGCGATGCTGCTGATCATCAACCTCATCCAGGTCTGGAGCCGTCGGAGGATCGGGTATGTCTGATACAACCGTGACCACGGGCGCGCCGACCCGCTTCCGCTCGGCCACCGAGGAGACCCCCGTCGCCCGCTGGACCATGATCGCCGCTGCCTTTCTGGGGCTTGGCATCCTGGTCTTTGCCCCGCTGATCGCCGTGTTTGTCGAGGCGCTGGCGCGGGGCGTGGCTGCGTCGCTCGCAAGCCTCGCCACGCGCGATGCGCAGGCGGCGATCAGGCTGACGCTGACCATCGCCGCGATCTCGGTGCCCCTGAACGCCATCTTCGGCATCGCGGCGGCCTGGTTCATCACCAAGTTCGACTTCCGCGGCAAGGCCTTCCTGATCACCCTGATCGACCTGCCATTCTCGGTCTCTCCGGTCGTCGCGGGCCTGTGCATCGTGCTGATGTTCGGCGCAAACTCGGCTGTCGGTGGCTGGCTCGTCGCCCAGGGCTACCCGATTGTCTTCGCCATGCCCGGCATTATTCTGGCAACGATGTTCGTGACCTTCCCCTTCGTCGCGCGGGAGCTTATCCCCGTGATGATCGAACAGGGTCGGGCCGAGGAAGAGGCCGCGCTGACACTTGGCGCATCGGGCTGGCGCACCTTCTGGACCGTGACGCTGCCGAACATCCGCTGGGCGCTGCTCTATGGCGTGCTGCTCTGCAACGCGCGTGCGATGGGCGAGTTCGGCGCGGTCGCCGTCGTCTCGGGCAAGATCCGAGGGCAAACCGCCACGATGCCGACCACGATCGAGATGCTCTATCAGGAATATCTCTCGGTTGCGGCCTTCAGTCTTGCAGCGGTTCTGGCGCTTCTTGCCCTTGTCACACTGCTTCTGAAAACCGCGCTGGAAATTCGTCATGCCGACCAGCTTGCTGCAACGCACCGCCACTAGGAGAACGCCAATGCATATCGAAATCGACGAAATCTCGAAAAGCTTCGGCACCACGGCGGCACTGCTCCCGGTGTCGCTGTCCCTACCCTCCGGCGCGCTGGTGGCCCTCCTCGGCCCCTCCGGCTCGGGCAAGACCACGCTCTTGCGCATCCTTGGCGGGCTGGAGTTCCCCACCTCGGGACGCGTCCTCTTCGACGGGCAGGATGCCACCGGTCTGACCGTGCAGGAACGCCGCGCGGGCTTCGTGTTCCAAAGCTACGCCCTGTTCCGGCATATGACGGTGTTCGACAACATCGCCTATGGCCTGAACGCCCGCCCCCGTGCCAGCCGTCCGACCAAGGCTGAAATCGCGCGCCGCGTGACCAAGCTGCTGGAACTGATCCAGTTGCCCGACATCGGCGCGCGCTACCCCTCGCAACTATCCGGTGGCCAGCGGCAGCGCGTCGCCCTCGCGCGCGCGCTGGCCATCGAACCCCGGATGCTGCTTCTGGATGAACCCTTTGGTGCGCTCGATGCCAAGGTCCGCAAGGAGTTGCGCCAGGGGTTGCGCGACATCCACGATACCACGGGCCTGACCACCGTCTTCGTGACCCATGATCAGGAAGAAGCGATGGAACTGGCCGATCTGGTGGTGGTCATGTCCATGGGCCGGATCGAACAGATCGGCAAACCGCAGGACATCCGCGCCCGCCCCGCAACCCTCTTCGTGCGCGACTTCATCAGCGCATGACGGCACGAGGAGAACCGGGCGACCCGGCAATCAAACTCTGATCGGGATGGCCGTCGAGGGGCGGATGGCCCTGCCAACGCCCTTTGAAACACGGCCCGATTCAGGGCCCTTGGACGGATTCAGCATCTGAATATGGCGAAGGGCATGGGTCCGAGATCCGACCCTCTCCGACGCCCGCACCTATCAGTCGCGACGTCTTGGGCGTGGCCTTGTTCCCAACAGTCAGCGCGTCATGGCTGTCATCCTCTGTCGAAGGTTGGATGGCAGGGGCAATTGTGTGGCGGAGAAAGTGGGGCTGACGTCGGACATTCTCCGCTTCCAGAGCATCCTTTCTCCACCAGATTGCGTCGCAATTGGTGAGGTCAGAACCGGCGGCGGCCAGCCAGTGAGAGCCTGACAGGACTACCTTTACACGTCCCTTATGGGATGCTCCTCGATGTGGTGCTCGCCGTGTTCCTGGCCGGGCTGATGGTCGGTCGCACGCCCGAATACCCGGGCTGCAAGATCGAGGGGCGCGAGGTGACGCTGGCGGTGCTGGCCTTCCTGTCGATGCCGCTGGGGATCCTCGTGGGCGGGGCGGTGCGGGCACGTCCCTGCACATCGCGGGCTGGCTGTGGCTTTGCGTGATCTTCGCCAGTTTCGCCGAGGCCCTCGCCGAAGGGCGCGGCACGGCGCGGGCCGATACGCTGCGGGCGACCAAGTCAGAGACGCGGGTGCGCGTGCTGGCGGACGCCGGTGACGATCCGGGCACGGGGACGGAAACCCTGACCACCGCGCTGCGGGCGGGCCAGTTCGTCCATGTCGCGGCGGGCGAGATCATTCCTGCGGATGGCGAGGCGGTGCGGGGCGTGGCCTCGGTCAACGAGAGCGCCATCACGGGGGAAAGCGGCCTAGGGTCAGGACCCATTGATCTTGCGCGTTCGGCATGATTCAGGCTCCGCAA
>VFQR01000431.1_pt1 | contig 59629 bp, 54 predicted proteins | sample 3512321 | NCBI WGS metagenome assembly VFQR01 (sample SAMN10412374, study PRJNA504923) | tailings metagenome | isolation source: Relicate 3 Philex TSF1 revegetated site | place: Philippines: Tuba, Benguet | collected 2017-08-29 | reverse complement strand
CCGCCGGCGCCGCGCGGCGTGCCGCAGATCGAGGTCACCTTCGACATCGACGCCAACGGCATCGTCAACGTGTCGGCGAAGGACAAGGGCACCGGCAAGGAGCACCAGATCCGCATCCAGGCCTCGGGCGGCCTGTCTGACGCCGATATCGAGAAGATGGTGAAGGACGCCGAGGCGAACGCGGAGGCCGACAAGAAGCGCCGCGGGCTCGTCGAGGCCAGGAACCAGGCAGAGGCGCTCGTCCATTCGGCCGAGAAGTCGCTCAAGGACTATGGCGACAAGGTCTCCGCCGACGACCGCAAGGCCATCGAGGACGCGATCGCCGAACTGAAGACGGCTGCGGAAGGCGACGACTCCGAGGAGATCAAGGCCAAGACCAACACGCTGGCCGAGGTGTCCATGAAGCTCGGCCAGGCGATGTACGAAGCGAGCCAGGCCGAGACGGCGGAGGCCGATGCCAAGGCTGACGCGAAGGCGGCGGGCGAGGATGTCGTCGATGCCGACTTCGAGGAGATCGACGAGGACGACAAGAAGAAATCGGCCTGATGATCCGCCTCGCATGAATTGCGGAAAGCCCGGTGTAGCGCGCCGGGCTTTCTTGCAGGCGGGGACGAATCAGCGGGTAATGGCCGGCCAGCGGCATGGCCGGCGACCATCATGACAGCGAGCAGCGATGAAAGCCTGTTTCTACGAGACGCTGGGGGTGGAGAAGGGCGCTGACGAGAAGGTGCTGAAGAGCGCCTATCGCAAGCTGGCCATGCAGTTCCATCCCGATCGCAATCCGGACGATTCCAGCGCCGAGCAGCGCTTCAAGGAAATCTCCGAAGCCTATGACGTGCTCAAGGATCCGCAGAAGCGGGCCGCCTACGATCGGTTCGGCCACGCCGCCTTCGAGAACGGGTCGGCGGGGCCGGGCGGCTTCGGCGGATTTTCGGGCGGCGGCGGCTTCGCCGACATTTTCGAGGACATCTTCGGCGAGATGATGGGCGGCCGCCAGCGCCGCTCGCCCGGCGGGCGCGAGCGCGGCGCCGACCTTCGCTACAACATGGAGATCACGCTGGAGGAGGCCTTCACGGGCAAGACGGCGCAGATCCGCGTGCCGTCCTCCATGGCATGCACCGAGTGTTCGGGCTCGGGCGCGAAGCCTGGCACCCAGCCAGTCACATGCGCCATGTGCTCGGGCTCGGGCCGCGTGAGGGCGAGCCAGGGCTTCTTCTCGATCGAGCGCACCTGCCCGACCTGCCAGGGCCGCGGCCAGACGATCAAGGACCCCTGCGCGAAATGCTCGGGGCAGGGACGCGTCACCGAGGAACGCACGCTTTCGGTGAACATCCCTTCGGGCATCGAGGACGGCACCCGCATCAGGCTCGCCGGCGAGGGCGAGGCGGGCTTCCGGGGCGGGCCTTCCGGCGACCTCTACATCTTCCTGGCGCTCAAGCCGCACGAGTTCTTCCAGCGCGACGGCTCGGACCTCTATTGCAAGGTGCCGATCTCCATGACCACGGCGGCGCTGGGCGGCGATTTCGAGGTGACCACGCTCGACGGCACGCAGACGCGGGTCAAGGTTCCCGACGGAACCCAGAACGGGCGTCAGTTCCGCATGAAGGGCAAGGGAATGCCCGTGCTGCGGCAGGCGCAGGTTGGCGATCTCTATATCCAGGTTTCCGTCGAGACGCCGCAGAACCTCACCCGGCGGCAGCGCGAACTGCTGGAGGAGTTCGAGCAGATTTCCTCCAAGGAGAACTCCCCGCAGTCGAGCGGGTTCTTCAGCCGCATGAAGGAATTCTTCGAGTCGTTCGGAGACTAGAAGCTTCGGTCCGATCGGCGGTTATCGCCTTGCAACCGCCATCAAGGCGGTTATGTAGTGACCCAGCGTGAGGGCCGCGCAAGGCACGGGAGCAGGGTCGAGATGATGAAGCCGCAGCGTCTGAAGAGGACGATCGCCGACCGCTTCGACGAGGAGCTCCGCTTCTTCAGGGGCTGGATCGACAAGCCAAAGGCCGTCGGCTCGATCGTGCCGACCAGTTCCGTCACGGCCAGGCGCATGGCCTCCGTCATCACGCCGCAATCCGGCCTGCCGGTGCTCGAGCTCGGCCCGGGCACCGGGGTCATCACCAAGGCCATCCTGGCCCGCGGCGTGAAGCCGGAAAACCTCTACACGATCGAATATTCGGAAGAGTTCGTCCGGCATCTGCGCGAGGACTTCCCCGCGGTCAACGTCATCCAGGGCGACGCGTTCGACATCGACAGGTCGCTGGGCGACCGCAAGGATCTGGTCTTCGACACGATCGTCTCGGGCGTGCCGCTGCTCAACTTCCCCATCGAGAAGCGCGTCGCCTACGTCCAGGATCTGCTGGACCGGATGCCGCCCGGGCGGCCGATCGTCCAGATCACCTACGGTCCGCTTTCGCCGGTGCCGGCCGGCCGCGGCGACTACGTCGTCGAGCATCTGGAATTCATCATCCGCAACCTGCCGCCCTGCCAGCTCTGGATCTACCGCCGGCACGCCTCGGCGTGAACGCGGCCGATTGATAAAGCCGGCGGCTCCGCTATACCCGGCCGACAAGGAGTGGCGGCATGCGTCCAGTACCCAGGATACTCGTCTTCGCGGGTTCGAACCGCACGGGCGCCTTCAGCGGGCGCACCGCGGACGCCGCGCAGAAGGAACTCGCCGTGCAGGGCGCGGAGGTCACGCGCATCTCGCTCGCCGACTATCCGCTGCCGATCATGGATCAGGACCTCGAGGCCGAGAAGGGAATCCCCGAGAACGCGATGAAGCTCGGGCGGCTCATCGCGGCGCATGACGCGGTGGTGATCTGCAGTCCCGAATACAACGCCTCGATCCCGCCGCTGCTCAAGAACGTGATCGACTGGGTGAGCCGCATCCGCAAGGAAGGCGGCCGGGAATTCCGGCCGTGGCAGGGGCGGATCGTCGGGCTGTGCTCGTCGTCGGACGGCAATTTCGCCGGGGTGCGCTGTCTCTACCACCTCCGGGCCGTGCTCCTGAACTGCCAGGCCGAGATCCTCACCCAGCAATGCTCGGTGGCGCGCGCGGGCCAGGCCTTCGACAAGGACGGCGAACTCGCCGACGAGCGCACGCGTGGCATGATGCAGGCGCTTTGCCGCGTGCTGATCGAGCGGGCGCGGCTGCTTTCGACCAGGATCGAGGCGTGATGGCGGGGCGGGAACGACTGATCGTCGGGCTCGACGTGCCGACGGTCGCGCAGGCCGCCGCGATCGTTCGCGAACTCGAAGGGACCGCCGGCTTCTACAAGATCGGATACCAGCTCGCGCTCGCCGGCGGCCTCGATCTCGCGCGTGAACTCGCGCAGGGCGGCACCTCCGTCTTCCTCGACATGAAACTTCTCGACATCGACAACACCGTCGCGAAAGCCGTGGAGAACGTGGCCGCGATGGGTGCCAGCATGCTGACGATCCACGCCTATCCCAAGGCCATGGCGGCGGCCGTGGAGGCCGCGCGCGGTTCCGGGCTCTGCCTGCTCGGCGTCACCGTGCTCACCTCGATGGACGCGGCCGACCTGCGCGAGGCGGGCTACGGCGACGAGCCGCACGTGCTGGCCATGAAGCGCGCGCGCCAGGCGGCTGCCGCCGGCATGGGCGGCGTCGTGTGCTCGGCTGCGGAGGCCCACGAGATTCGCGGGATCGTCGGTGCCGACATGGCGGTGGTCACGCCCGGCATTCGCCCGGCGGGCGCCGAGCATGGCGACCAGAAGCGGGTGATGAGCCCGGCCGAGGCGATCCGGGCCGGCGCCAGCCATCTTGTCGTGGCGCGGCCCATCATTGGCGCGCCCGACCGGAAGGCCGCCGCCGAGGCGATCCTCGCGGAGATGGCGGACGCATAGCGCGCCGCGAGGTTACAAGGGAGGAATGCATGGCGAAGGGCTACTGGATCGCGCGGGTCGATGTGAGGGATCCCGAGCGCTACAAGGACTACGTGGCGACCGCGAAGCCGGCGTTCGAGCGCTACGGTGCGCGGTTTCTGGCGCGCGGCGGGCAGACCGACGCTCTGGAGGGAACCGCGCGGGCGCGCAACGTCGTGATCGAGTTCGCCTCGGTCCAGGCGGCGCGCGACTGCTATAACTCCCCGGAATACCAGGCCGCCAAGGCGATCCGGCAGAGCGTCGCCGACAGCGAACTCGTCATCGTGGAAGGCTGGGAAGGCTGATTCCACACCCCGGGCAGCCTGATTCGCCACCTGCGGTCGAGCGTCCGGGCGTTTTCGCGCTCCGGTCCCCCTTATTTTTTGCGCCGCGGCACCGCGCGGCGGCGCGCGAACCCCTTATCAACAATTTTGCCGGAACATTGGCCGAAAGTGGCGCAGCGCGCCATATTGCATGGCAGCAAAACACTGTTAGGTTTTGCTGCATGACAACATGGGTCCGGATAGGGGTCCGGAGCCACAGCCGGCGGGGACCCCGGAATGTTCTATCAGTTCTATGAGATGAACCACGCCGCCCTGCAGCCCTACCGGGCCTTCGCGGACGCGGTAAAGCTGTTCTACACCAACCCGCTCAATCCTCTGTCCCAGACGGCGTGGGGTCGTTCGGTCGCCGCGAGCGCCGAACTTTTCGAGCGTTCCACCCGGCGCTACGGCAAGCCGCATTTCGAGATCCCCAGGACGGTCGTCGACTGGAAACAGGTCGCCGTCACCGAGAAGGTCGTTTGGAAACGCCCCTTCTGCGACCTCATCCATTTCGAGCGCGACCTGCCCAAGGGCTGGCGCGCCGATCCGAAGCTGCTCATCGTCGCTCCCATGTCCGGCCACTACGCCACGCTTCTCAGGGGCACGGTTGAGGCGATGCTGCCGCACAGCGAGGTCTACATCACCGACTGGACCGACGCGCGCATGGTGCCGCTGTCCGAAGGGCGCTTCGATCTCGACGACTACATCGACTACGTGATCGAAATGCTGCACGCGCTCGGGCCCGACACCCATGTGATGGCGGTCTGCCAGCCTTCCGTTCCGGTGCTGGCCGCGGTGGCACTGATGGAAGGCCGGGGCGACCGCTTCGCGCCGGCGACCATGACGCTGATGGGCGGACCGATCGACACGCGCATCAATCCCACGGCGGTCAATCTCCTGGCCGAGGAGCGCGGCATCGAGTGGTTCCGCGACAACGTCGTCATGCAGGTGCCGTGGCCCAATCCGGGCTTCATGCGCGAGGTCTATCCGGGCTTCCTCCAGCTGTCGGGCTTCATGAGCATGAACCTCGACAGGCACATCATCGCCCACAAGGACTTCTTCATGCATCTGGTGAAGAACGACGGGGACTCGGCCGAGAAGCACCGCGACTTCTACGACGAGTACCTGGCGGTGATGGATCTGACGGCCGAGTTCTACCTGCAGACCGTGGAGACGGTCTTCGTCAGGCACGCATTGCCGAAAGGCGAGATGATGCATCGCGGGGAGCCGGTCGACCCGTCCGCGATCCGCAACGTCGCGCTGCTGACGGTCGAGGGGGAGAACGACGACATTTCCGGCGTTGGCCAGACCAGGGCGGCGCATACGCTGTGCGTCAACATCCCCGACGACATGCGCGTCCACTACCTGCAGCCGGCGGTGGGACATTACGGCGTGTTCAACGGCTCGCGGTTCCGCTCCGAGATCGTGCCGCGAATCACCGACTTCATCACCAGCTACGGACGTGCCGCGCGCACGCCTTCCAAGCCTCGCCTGGTCAAATCCGTGAAGGCCTAAAAAAGGCGCTTCTGAAAAGGTTCCGTGATCACGGGAATGTGATCTTGCGCCGCACAATTCGCGGTAACCATGTCGTCGGCAAGCCACAAGGCTCGATTGACAGTCCCTCCCCCGCGCTTTTAACATTTCTTTAACAAAAGAAATCCGGCGTGCGGGGAACTTGCCTCATGGCAACCACGGAACTGGCGCGGGCGCTTGCCCGGATGCGAGATGTCGGCCTTGCGGCGGCCCTGCTGACGGGCCTCGCGACCGTGACCGCCTCCGCCACCATGGCGACCGGCGGCCTCACCTCGCAGCCCATCGGGCATTACGAGTTCTGCCAGCGCCATCCGAAGGAATGCCTCATCCGCAGCCGCGACGCCGGCCCGTCGAAGATGAGTTCGGGCCTGTGGAAGCAGCTCGTCTCGGTCAACGCGTCCGTGAACCGCGCCGTCAAGCCGATGAGCGACATGGAGGTCTTCGGGCGCGAGGAGCACTGGGCCTATCCTGACCAGGGCGTCGGCGACTGCGAGGACTACGTGCTGGAAAAGCGTCGGCGACTCGCCGCGCGCGGCGTGTCGCTCTCCAACCTGCTGATCACGGTCGTGCGCAAGCCTGACGGAGAGGGCCATGCCGTGCTGACCGTGCGCACCACCGACGGCGATTTCGTGCTCGACAATCTGCATGATTCGGTGCGCCCGTGGCGCAAGACCGGCTATCGCTTCATCAAGCGGCAGTCGTCCGTACATGCCGGACGGTGGGTCACGATCCGCGGCGAACAGAACGTCCTCGTCGGCTCTGTCCAGCAATAGATTTCCGGCCGACTCCCAAAGTGATCGAAAGGGTCTCGACAGGCCTTTTCCATGTCCGATTCGGGCCATAGCCCCTTGAGAGCTTCAACGGCTTTCAGGGGATGTTCTTGTTTCAGCGTTTTGTTGTGTTGGCCTCGCTTTCGTTCGGGGCGGTAGTTCTTGCGGACACTTCTCAAGCGGCCAATCAGTGCGGTTCGGCATCGTGGTATGCCCTGACGTCGATGACGGCGTCCGGCGAAAGGATGAACCCGGCGGGAATGACCGCCGCGCATCGCTCGCTCCCCTTCGGCACGAAGGTCAAGGTGATCAACCAGCGCAACGGCAAGTCCGTGGTGGTCCGCATCAACGATCGCGGTCCCTTCGCTCGTGGGCGGGTCATCGACCTTTCGAAGGCGGCGGCGCAGAAGCTGGGCTTCATCCGGTCAGGCCACACGCCGATCTGCATGACGCGCGCCGGCTGATTTCGCCTCAGGCGCCGAGGCGCGCAGCGGCTGCCGCCGCCATCGCGTCTTCGAGCGACATGCCCCAGGCATCGCGGCAATAGGCGCGGAAGTCGAAGCAGGGCAGGCCGGGGCATATCTCGAACTCGATGAGGCTGACCACGTCTTCGTCGCTGACGCGCAGGTCGAGCGAGAAGACGTCGCGCAGCCCCAGGGCAGCCGTCATCTGCCCGGCAAGGCGGCGGATCGCGGTGTCGGCCCCGGGCTGGCTGTCGGCGAGCGGTTCGAGCGCCGGCTCGGCATAGCGCGCCTCGGCGCGGGCGAGCGCCCCGGTACCGCCGTAGAGCGCGAGGCTGTCGGCCATGGTCTGGAAGTCGCCGCCGGATTCGACGAGGCTCACGCCCAGCGCCTCCATGCCGGCCGATTTCGACACGGCAAGGAAGCTGGCGCGCACGTTGCGGCCCGGAACGTAGGGCTGAACGATGGCGTCGTCGCGATAGGCGGCGTGGATGCGGCGTGACAGGTCGAGCGCCGCGTGCGCGTCGCGGCAATGCGAATCCTCCCATATGCCGATCTTGGCGCCGAGCCGGTTCGGCTTCACGAACCAGCCCGTCCCGGAAGGCGGCGGGGCTACCAGCCATGCGCCGTCGCGGGCAAGCCCGGCGGCCGGGACCGGCAGGCCGAGGGCACCGAGCACGGCGCCGGAGCGGAACTTGTCCTGGCACAGGGCGTGGAGCGACCCATCGGCGCCAAACACCGGAAGGCCCGTCAGCCGCGCCATGGCCGGCGCGACCGAGCCGCGGAAATAGGCGATGCCGTCGGTCAGGGTCCACAGCAGGCATTCGCGCGGGTCGCAGGCACCGATGACGCCTGGCGCCTCGTCGATCGGGCAGGGCGCAAACGCGATGCCGCGTTCCGCCAGCGCCGCCTCTATGCGCGGGAAGGACGGTGCCAGGTCGGTCGATTGCGCGAGATACGAGGCAATCTCGCCGGCATGGCGGTCTGCGAATCCGTCCGAAACGAGCCTTTCACGGCAGGCTTCTTCGGTTTCGTAGGCGAGGATCAGCGTCTTCAAGCGTTCCACCCGGGCGGCCCGAAACGGGCGCGGCGTCAGGCGTATTGTACAGCGCGAAAGCGGTCGCGAAGATAGCCGAGCGTCGCATGCGCGTCGCATGGACGACCGAACAGGTAGCCTTGGCCGCCGCCGCAGCCGAACTGGACCAGGCGCGCCGCCTGCGCCTCTTCCTCGATGCCCTCGGCCACGACATCCATGCCCAGGCCCTCGCACATGGCGAGGATGGCGCGGATGATGTGCTCCGACGGACGGTCGTTCAGGATGGAGGCGACGAAGGCGCGGTCGATCTTGAGCTTGTCGAACTGGAACTCGCGCAGCCTGCCGAGCGAGGACTGGCCGGTGCCGAAATCGTCCAGCGAGACGCGTATGCCGACACGGCGCAGGTCTTCGACGATCTTCTCGGCCGAGGCCGGATCGGTCATCAGGCCCGTCTCGGTGATCTCGATCTCGAGCCGGCGCGGATCGAAGCCGGTGCGGTTCAGGATGGCGAGGATGTGCAGGCCCGTGTTCTGGTCGACGAGCTGCGAGGGCGACAGGTTGAAGGACAGGAAAAGCTCGTCCGGCCAGTGGTTGGCCGCTTCGGCGGCCTTGCGCAGCACGAGCTGCGACAGCGGGCCGATGATGCCGCGTTCCTCGGCGATCGGGATGAACACGGCAGGCGAAACGGAACCGAGGTCGCGGTCCGTCCAGCGGGCGAGCGTCTCGAAGCCGACGGTGCGGCGCGTCTTCAGGTCGACGATCGGCTGGAAATGCGGTTCCACCTCGCCGGCGGAGACGGCGCGGCGCAGCGCCTGCTCCATGCGCGTCACGCGCTTGGCGGCCTCCTCCATCTCCTGCGTGTAGACAACGACCCGGCCGCGGCCCGTGCGCTTGGCCTGGTAGAGTGCGGTTTCGGCCTTGTCGACCAGCATGTCGGCGGTCTCGTCGCCGAAATAGTAGAGCGAGCAGCCGACCGACGCCGACAGGCGCGCGGTGCGTTCGCCGACGTCGTAGGGCGCCGACAGGATCTCGATGAACATGCGCGCTCGCGTGGCGGCCGCCTCCTCGCTGAAGGTCAGCGGCAGAAGGAAGGCGAATTCGTCCGCGCCGATGCGCGTCACGATGGAATGCGCATCGAGCGCCGCGCGCAGCCGGAGCGCGACCTGGATGAGGATGTTGTCGCCGGCCGAGCGCCCGAAGAGATCGTTGATGGGCTTGAAGCCGTCGAGATCGATGATGCCGACGGCGAAGGGGGCGGGATCGTCGGCGCGCTCGGCGATGAGGCGGCCGATCTTGTCGTAGAAGCGGCGTTCGTTGCCCAGCCCGGTCAGCGGGTCGGTAAAGGCAAGGTCGTTCTGAAGCCTGTTTTCCTGCCCGGTGCCGACGAACGACTGCATCGGGGCCCCCTTTTTGTCATTATGGGCACTCGAAAACCAAGCATGGCGGCAAAAACTTTCGAAAACGTATCGCCGCATAACAATTTCGCGTGAGCGCGTCGGGCCGCGCGGCGACCGATTGGCAGCGCTCGGCCGAGCCTGTAATGGGGTGGCCTCGGAGCATCGTCAGAGGTAGCCATGCCGCTTACCGTCGCCGTCCAGATGGACCACATATCCACCGTGTCGATCGCCGGCGACACCAGTTTCGCGCTCTGCCTCGAGGCGCAGGCGCGCGGCCACAGGCTCCTCCACTACACGCCCGACCGGCTTTCCATGCGCGACGGAAAGGTCGTGGCCGTGGCCGAGGAACTCGCCGTGCGCGACGTCAGGGGCGACCACTTCACGCTCGGCGCGCGCCACGCGGTGGACCTGGGCGAGGTCGATGTCGTGCTTTTGCGCCAGGATCCGCCCTTCGACATGAACTACATCACAACGACCCACATCCTGGAGCGCATCCACCCGAGGACGCTGGTCGTCAACGACCCCGCCTGGGTGCGGAACAGCCCCGAGAAGATCTTCGTCACCGAATTCCCCGACCTGATGCCCGAGACGCTGATCACCAAGGACCCGGCCGAGGTCGACGCCTTCCGGCGGCAGCATCGCGACATCATCGTCAAGCCGCTCTACGGCAATGGCGGCGCCGGCATCTTCCACATGGCCGAGGCCGACCGCAACCTCGCGTCGCTCCTCGAGATGTTCGCGCAGATGTTTCGCGAGCCCTTCATCGTGCAGCGCTACCTCAAGGAGGTGCGCGCCGGCGACAAGCGCATCATCCTCATCGAGGGCGAGCCGGTGGGCGCCATCAACCGGGTCCCGGCCGAGCACGATTCGCGCTCCAACATGCATGTCGGCGGGAGGGCGGAGAAGACCGAACTCACCGCGCGCGAGCGCGAGATCTGCGCGCGCATCGGTCCTTCGCTGCGCGAGCGCGGGTTCGTCCTCGTCGGCATCGACGTCATCGGCGACTACCTCACCGAAATCAACGTCACCTCGCCGACCGGGGTGCGCGAGGTGAAGCGCTTCGGCGGCGCCGACATCGCGGCGCTGTTCTGGGATGCGGTCGAGGCGCGTCGCGCCGCGGCCTGATCCGTTCCGCGCGATACAACCCGCCGCAACCGCTCCGCACGCAGGACGATAAATCGTTCCCGTATTGTTCTTGATCCGGACCGTTGGCTGTGCTTAGCTGGCCGCCGGTGCCCGAAGACGGCGAGCCGCCGGCGGGCCGACGGCAGGTTCCGGTCGTAGTCGCTGCGGCCGGCGGGAAGCGGGGACGCCATGGTTTCGCGGGTTCGCACGGTCGCCTTCGAGGGCGTCGATGCCATTCCGGTAGACGTGCAGGTGATGGTCGCGCCGGGCAAGGTCGGCATGCAGATCGTCGGGCTCGGCGACAAGGCGGTGGCGGAAAGCCGCGAGCGCGTCCAGGCGGCGCTGCATGCCTCAGGCCTCGCGATGCCTGCCAAGAAGGTCACCGTCAATCTGGCTCCGGCGGACCTGCCCAAGGAAGGCAGCCACTATGACCTGCCCATCGCGCTCGGCCTCATGGCGGCGCTGGGGGCGATCCCGGCCGACGCGCTGTCGGGCTTTGTCGTCATGGGCGAGCTCGCGCTCGACGGGACGATCGCGCCGGTGGCGGGCGCGCTGCCCGCGGCGATCGCCGCCAATGCGGGCGGGCACGGGCTCATCTGCCCGCACGGGTCGGGACCCGAGGCGGCCTGGGCGGGCGAGGGAATGGACATCCTGGCCCCGCGCAGCCTGATCGCCATGGCCAATCACTTCCGCGGCACGCAGGTTCTGTCGCGGCCCGAGGCCAGGGTGCGCCAGGCGGGCGCGCCGCTGCCGGACCTCAGCGAGATCAAGGGTCAGGAGACGGCGAAGCGGGCGCTCGAGGTCGCGGCGGCAGGCTCGCACAATCTGCTGCTGGTCGGTCCGCCCGGCTCGGGCAAGTCGATGCTGGCGCAGCGCCTGCCGTCGATCCTGCCGCCGCTGTCGCCGCGCGAGCTGCTCGAGATTTCCATGATCCAGTCGGTCGCGGGCGAACTCGCCGAGGGCCGCCTGTCGGACAGGCGGCCGTTTCGCGCGCCGCACCACTCGGCCTCGATGGCCGCGATGGTTGGCGGCGGCCTGAGGGCGAGGCCGGGCGAAGTCTCGCTCGCCCATCACGGCGTGCTCTTTCTCGACGAGTTTCCCGAGTTCACGCCACAGGTGCTGGACTCGCTGCGCCAGCCGCTCGAGAGCGGCGAGAGCGTGATCGCGCGCGCCAATCACCGCGTCACCTATCCCGCCCGCATCCAGCTCGTCGCCGCCATGAACCCGTGTCGCTGCGGCCTGGCCGGCGAGCCCGGGCATCGCTGCGCGCGCGGCCCGCGCTGCCAGTCGGACTACCAGGCGCGCATCTCCGGCCCGCTCATCGACCGCATCGACATACGCTGCGAGGTGCCGGCGGTCTCGGCCGCCGATCTCGTGCGCCCGGCGCCCGCCGAGGCGAGCGCGGCGGTCGCAACCCGCGTCGCAGCGGCGCGCGCCATGCAGGAGGAGCGCTATCGCGAACTCGGCATAGCCGGCGCCACCAACGCCCATGCGCCCGCGGCCGCGCTGGAAAGGGTCGCGGCTCCCGATGCCGCGGGCGCGGCGCTGCTCAGGGATGCCAGCGAGAAGCTCGCGCTTTCGGCGCGCGGCTATCACAGGGTGCTGCGCGTCGCGCGCACGCTCGCCGATCTCGACGGCGCCGACAAGGTGGGGCGCATCCATCTCGCCGAGGCCGTGTCCTGGCGTATGGCGGGCGACAGGATGCAGCAGGCTGCCTGAGCCCCCTGCGATACGGGCCTGACGGGCGGTTCGGCCTTCTCGCGCCGTTAGAACAGCGCGAGCGTGAGGGCCGGAAACAGCGCGACCAGAAGCAGCGTGGCGAGCATCACGGCCACGAACGGCATCGTTCCCATGAATATCTGCTCGACGCTGACGCGCTTGTCGGCGAGCGTGGTGTGGACCGTGAAGACCGATATGCCGAAGGGCGGCGTCAGCAGTCCGATCTCGACGGCGAGCACCGTGATGATGCCGAAATGGATGAGGTTGAATCCGAGCCCCTCGGCGATGGGCGCGGCGATCGGCACCATGATCAGAAGGATCGAGCTGGAATCGAGGATCATGCCCATCAGGAGCAGGATCACGACATAGAGCAGCAGGAAACCCCACGGACCCAGCCCGCTCGACTGGACGAGGTCGCCGATCGCGTTGGGAATGCCTGCCGTGGAAAGCATGCGGCTGTAGAAGCTCGCCGCGATCAGCAGGATCAGGATGCCGACCGAGACGGTGCCGGTCTGCTTGAGCACCTCCCAGGTACGGCTCCAGTCGAGCTGGCGCCGGGCCAGCGCGATGACGAGCGCGCCGAAGGCGCCGACGCCGCCGGCCTCTGTCGGGGTGAAGAAGCCGCTGTAGAGGCCGCCCAGCACCAGCGCCACGAGGACTGCGATCGGCACGAGCTTGACGCCGATCTCGCCCCATCCCATCGTCTTTCCGTCGCCCTCCAGGCGCAGCCGCCGCGCCTTTTCGGCATCGGCATAGACCATGCCCGGCCGCAGCAGCGCCAGGAGAATGATGGTCGCGACCATGCCGATGGCGAGCATGAAGCCGGGGACGATGCCCGCGACGAACATGCGGCCGATCGACTGCTCGGCGAGCACGCCGTAGATGATCAGGAGCAGGCTCGGCGGTATCAGCATGCCGAGCACAGAGCTTCCAGCGACGGTGCCCGCCGCGAAGGGCATGCGGTAGCCGTGACGCACCATCTCCGGCACGGCGACCTTGGTGAAAACGGCGGCCGACGCGATGGAGACGCCGGTGACGGCCGCGAAGACCGTGTTGGCGGCGACGGTGGCCACGCCGAGACCGCCGAGCACGCGCCTGAGCAGGGCCTCGGCGACGTCGAACGTGTCGCGCCCGACATTGGATATGGACACCAGCAATCCCATGAGCACGAAGAGCGGGATCGTGGCGAAGAGGTAGTCGGCGATGCCGCTGTAGGCGGTGACCGACAGCAGCCGCATGGCGAGCTCGAAATTGTCGCGGATGATCCAGACGCCGACGAAGGCGACCGAGAACAGCGCGATGGCGATCTGCATGCCGAGCACGACGAGGAGCACGAGGGCCGCGATCAGCAGCAGGCCGATGCCAAGCGCGGTCATTCTTCGCTCGCATGGACACGGGCGCCCGTCGCGGTGCGCCATGCCAGGATCAGATAGGCGACGATCGCGGCCACCGAACCGATCACGATGATCGCGCGGAAGGGCAGGGTCGGGATCGTGAATACGCCCTGCACGCCGAAATACTCCGCGCGCAGCCACGACGTCCTCAATTGCGGCCAGGAAGCGTAGGTGATGGCGGCGAAGACGAGGGCGCCCACGAGCAGGAATATCGTGTCGATCGCGCGCATCAGCGCCGGCGCGCGCGCCCGGATGATGCGGGTGAGGAAGTCCGCCGTCGTCAGCCGGTCGGCAAGCACGGCCGAGGAGACCTGCAGGAAGACGATGGCCACGACCGAATGTGCGGCGATCTCGGCGACGCCGGTGATCGGCATGTTGAAGAAGTTGCGGCCCAGAACGTCGGCGACGATCAGGAACATCAGGAGGAATATCCAGATCGTGCCGATCGCAGCCAGGACGTTGGCCGCCAGCGCGTAGAGATTGCCGCGCGGAGGCCGCGCGGCAATGCCGGTTCGGTGCTGTTCGACGCTCAAATCCGTCTTCGCCCGTGTCGCCCTGTGGCGTTGATGATAGGCCGGTCGCGGCCCACCCGTCACCCTCCTGTCAGTGCCGGGTCAAAGACCCTCGTCCCAGGCGCGGATCGGCTCGACGCCGCGCGCGCGCAGTTCGGCGAAATAGGCCTTCAGCACGGTCCTGGCGTCTTCGCCGCCGGCCTGCAGCCAGGGCTCGATGATGTTGGGCAGGGTCTCGACCCACTTCCTCTTTTCTTCCGCCGGCAGTTCGGCGACCTGCAATCCTTCGGCGGCCATCTTCTCCAGCGCGGTACCCGACTGCCTCGAGACATACTCGCCATGCGCCTTCGAAGCCGCGCGTCCGGCCGCGACGATCGCCTCCTGCACCTCTGGCGGCAGGCCGTCGAAGAACGTCTTGTTGGAGGCGATGGCGCCCATGACCATCGAGCCGATGCCGACGCGCGTCAGGTGCTTGGCCACTTCATGCAGCTTGATGGGATAGATGCCGCTGGCGAAGGAGAGTGCGCCTTCCGTCACGCCGGTCTGCACGTTGGTGTAGTAGGTCGTCAGCGCGCCGTCGACCGGGGTGGCGCCGGTGTCGCGCAGCCAGTTGGCGGCCGTGCCGGGCGCATTGATCTTGCGGTTCTGCAGGTCGGCGAGCGTGCTGATCGGGAAGGTGGCGTAGATGTCGTAGGAGTCGGTGATCATGGCCGACAGATAGACCATGTTCTGCTCTTCCCAGGACGCCTGCAGCTCGGGCAGCTCGGCGTTGAGCTTGTCGTAGACCTCGATCAGCAGCTCGTGGTCGTCCGTCGCGAAGGGCGTGAAGTAGGTGACGTTCTGGAGCGGCATCGCGGAGCCTTCCCAGAGCGTGCCGACCATGCCGATGTCGACGATGCCGTCGCTGACGGCGGCGCGCGTGTCGGAGAACTTGTAGAGCGTGCCGCCGTAGTTCTCGACCCATTCGATCTTGTACTTGCCGCCCTCGGCGAGCAGCCGGTCGACTTCCGGCTGGAAGGAATTCTGCATCGCGTAGACCCAGATGTTGGTCACGGGATGGCTGGATCCGATGTTGATGGTGATCGTCTCCTGGGCCCTGGCGAGGCCCGATACGAGCATGGTTCCGCCCGCGATGGCGGCGATCAGTGCATGCCTTGCGAATGTCATCGTCATTACCTCCCTGGTGGTCCTCCCTGGCGCCGGCGGCGCCGTCGTTCAGGCGTGGCCGAGCGCGCGCAGGATGCGCGCCGGCGTGAATGGCATTTCGGTGACGCGCGCGCCGAGCGGCTTCAGCGCGTCGTTGATGGCGTTCATGATGGCGGCGGGCGCACCGGCGGTGCCGGCCTCTCCCGCTCCCTTGGCGCCGAGCAGCGATTCTGCCGTCGGGGTCTCGACATGACCGATCACCATGTCGGGCATCTCGGCCGCCATCGGCACCAGATAGTCGGCCATGTTGGCGTTGAGGAGCTGGCCCTCGGAATCGTAGACGCATTCCTCGTAGAGCGCGCCGCCGATACCCTGGACGATGCCGCCGCGGATCTGTTCGTCGACGAGCTGCGGATTGATGACCCGGCCGCAATCCTCCACGCACCAGTGCTTGAGAAGCGTCACGAATCCGGTCTCGGGATCGACCTCGAGCCAGCTCGCCTGAATGCCGTTGGTGAAGGCGAAAGGATATTCGCTGGTGATGAAGTGGCGCGTGACGACGAGTTCGCGCGGCAGGTCGCGGGCGAGCGTGTCGCCGCGGAAATAGACGATGCGGCCGAGCTCGGCGAGCGCCATGCGCGCCTCGCCCGTGGCCTTCGAGACGATTTCGCCGGCGACGACGTCCAGTTCGTCGACATTCGCCTGGAGCATGGAGGCGGCGACGGCGAGGATGTTGCGCCTCAGTTCCAGCCCCGCCTGGAGCGCCGCCTCGCCGCCGATGCCGGCACCGCGCGAGGCCCAGGTGCCGCCGCCATAGGGGGTCACCTGCGTGTCGCCGGTGATGACGCGGACGTTGTCGATTTCCACCCCGACGCCCTCGGCCACGATCTGGCGAAGCATGGCCTCGGTGCCCTGGCCCTGCTCGGTGACGCCCGAAAGCGCCACCACGCTGCCGTCGGGGTCCATCCGCACGGTGCAGCCGTCCTGCGCGGAGATGCGCGCGCCGCCGATGCCGTACATGAATGGGCTCGGATTGGTGAGCTCGATGAATGAGGCGAAGCCGATGCCGCGATAGATGCCCTTCTTCCTCAGCGCGTCGCGCTCGGCCCTGAGCGCGTCGTAGTCCATCAGGGCAAGCAGCTTGTCGAGGCTCCTGTGATGCGACAGCGCCTCGAAGCGCATGTTGGCGGCCGAGGTGTAGGGATAGGCGTCGTCGGGCACGAGGTTGCGCCGCCGGAACTCGACCGGGTCCAGGCCGGCGGCGTCGGCGGCGAGGTCGACCAGCCCTTCGGTGACCGCGCAGGCGATCGGATGGCCGACGGCGCGGTACTGGCAGGTCGGCGTCTTGTTCTGGAAGACGACGGTCGTCCGCGCCCGGTAGGCGGCGATGTCGTAGGGCCCGCCGCACAGATTGACGACCTGGTTGCCCTCGATCGCGCTGGTGCGCGGATAGACCGAATAGGGGCCGATGCCGGTGACGTCGTCGATGTCGAGCGCGGTGATGCGCCCGTCGGCGTCGATCGCCATGCGCCCGTTGATCTCGTGGTCGCGCGCGTGGATGTCGGAGGAGAAGGATTCCAGCCGGTCGGCGATGAACTTCACCGGCCGGCCCATGATCCTGGCGATCGCGGCGGCGGCGACCTCGTCGGGATAGACATGCACCTTGATGCCGTAGGACCCGCCGACATCGGTGCAGATGACGCGCACGCGCCCCTCGGGAATGCCCAGATGCCTGGCGAAGACCGTCTGCATCATGTGCGGCGCCTGGGTCGAATGATAGACCGTGAGCTGGTCCTCGGCGCGGCTGTAGTCGGCGAGGATCGAGCGCGGCTCCAGGCAGACGCCCGTGTGGCGTCCGGTCCTGAACCGCGCCTCCACGATCCTGTGCGCGGCGGCGAAGGCGGCGTCGATCTCGCCCTTTTCGTGAAGGCGCGTGAAGGCCAGATTGTCGCCCAGCGTCTCGTGGATGATCGGGGTGGCCGGATCGAGCGCGGTCGTCATGTCGACGGCGACGGGTAGCGGCTCGTAGTCGATCGCAACGAGTGCGGCGCCGTCCTCGGCGGCCGCGCGGCTGTCGGCCACCACCGCCACGACCGGCTCGCCTGCCCAGGTTGCCTGATCGAGCGGCAGGGGGTGCTGCGGCGCCGACTTCAGGCCCTTCAAATGTGCCAGGACGGCCACCCAGGGCGTGCAGACCTCGGCAAGGTCGGCGCCGGTGAAGACGCGCAGCACGCCGGGCACGCCAAGTGCCGCCGAGGCGTCGATGCCGGCAATGCGGGCGCGGGCATGCGGGCTCCGGACGAAGGCAAGATGCACCATGCGCGGCAGCACGATGTCGTCGACGTAGCGGCCCGCGCCTTCCACCAGCCTCGGCGCGTTGGGGCGGGGGACGGTGCGGCCGATATAGGAGTTGGGACGGTCGGGGTTGCCGAAGTCGATGGTCATTCCGCCGCCTTCCTTTCGCTCTCCGTGCCGGCGCGTCTGGCCGCGGCCGTCGCCTCGATGGCGTCGACAATCGCCTCGTAGCCGGTGCAGCGGCAGTAATTGCCGGAGATGTGCTCGCGGATCGCCTCGCGCGAGGGCACGCCCCGCGCGCCGAGCAGTTCGGCCGCCGTCATCAGCATGCCCGGCGTGCAGAAGCCGCATTGCAGCGCGTTGCGCGCGACGAACTCGTCCTGCAGGTCGCGCAACTCGCGCGTCTCGGAAATGCCCTCCACCGTCCAGATCTCGGCTCCGTCGAGCTGGACGGCGAGCATCAGGCAGCCGCGCACGATCTCGCCGTCGACGCGCACCGTGCAGGCGCCGCACACGCCGTGCTCGCAGCCGGCATGCGATCCCGTCAGGCCCAGGTCCAGGCGCAGGAAGTCGATCAGGTGGCGGCGGGCCTCGACCCGGCGGCGCACGCGCTCGCCATTGACGGTGAGCGTGATCTCGCGCTCGGCTGCAAAGGAGCTCTCGGCACCCATCAGTGTTCTCCCCTCGCCGCGGCGGCCAGCGCGCGCCGAAGCAGCACGCCCGCCAGATGGCGTCTCTGCCCCGCGCTCGCATGGATGTCGGAAGGCGGGTCGAGGTCGCGGGCGAGCGCCGCCACCGCCGCGTCGGGGCCGTCGCCTGTCGCCGCCATGGCGTTCTTCGCCAGCACGGGCGCGTCGCCCACGCCGAAGAAGGCGATGCGGGCCGAGGCCACGGCTCGGTCTGCCAGCCGCGCGCAAAGCACGATGCCGGCCAGCGCGTAGTCGCCCGAGCGGCGGGCAAGCTCCATGACGACGTGGCGTTCGCCGACGGCGATCCTGGGGAACTCGACGGCAACGATGATCTCGTCGTCGCGCCTGGCGGTCTCGAACAGGCCCAGGAAGAATTCCTCGGCATTGACGCGGCGCTCTCCCGCGGGACCGGCGAGCACGATCTCTGCGCCGAGCGCGACCGCGCAGGCGGGCAGTTCGGCGGCCGGATCGGCATAGGCGATCGAACCGCCGATCGTGCCGCGCGTCCGGATGGCGGCATGGGCGATCAGCGGTGCGGCCTCGGCGAGAGCGGGAACATGGCGGCGCACGAGATCCGACGCCACGAGTTCGCGATGACGCGTCAGCGCGCCGACCCGCAGCCTGTCGCCGACCTCGGCGATGCCCTTGAGCGCGTCGAGATGGTTGATGTCGATGAGGCTGACGCCCTCGACCAGGCGGAGATTGAGCGAGGGCACCAGGCTCTGGCCGCCGGCCAGAAGCCGCGCGTCGCCGCCGGCCTCGGCCAGAAGCTCCAGCGCATGCGCAAGGGAATTCGCCCGGGCGTAGCCGGCTGCGGCCGCCTTCATGCCTGTCTCCTCCCGTGACGGGACGGCGGCGCAATGGCGCGAACCGGCCCGTTCGCGGCCATCCCTCCCAGGCGGCCGACTTATTGATCAGATGATCTATTGTTTGCGCCGACATGGCAAGCGCAATTGACAGTTCGCTTGCATTTTTCCCTGCGCTGGTCTTTTGAGGGGGCCGGGGAACAAAGGAACGAACGCGTGAGCGCCGCACCCGCACGCAGGAGGCTTTCGCCGGAAGACCGGCGCAACCGCATCGTCGAAGGTGCCGTCGCCTATTTCTCCGAGGTCGGGCTGGAGGGTACGACGCGCGAGCTTTCGCGCCGGCTCGGCGTGACGCAGTCGCTGCTCTTCAACTATTTCTCGACCAAGGCCGATCTCATCGAGGCGGTCTACCAGGTCGTCTACATCAACCGTCTCTCACCCGACTGGCCGGCGCTGGTGACGGACCGCAGCCTGCCGCTCTCGGAGCGGCTGCTGCGCTTCTACCACGAGTACACGGACGCGATCTTCACCTATGAATGGATGCGCATCTTCATGTTCTCGGGGCTCGCGGGCGCGGAGCTCAACAAGCGCTATCTCGGCCATCTGAGCAATCTCATCCTGCGGCCGATGCTCGATGAACTGCGCGCGGAAGCGCGGGGCGCCAGGGTGCCGGAAATGGAGGACGTGTGGAACCTCCATGGCGGGATCGTCTATATCGGCATCCGCAAGTTCGTCTACCAGATGCCGTGCCCGGACGACGCGCGCCCGGCGATCGGGCTGGCGGTCGAGCGCTTCCTGCGCGATTTCGGCATCGAGGCGCGCGCCCCGGACGGGCCGGCGGGGCGTCATCGCGCGCTCGCGGCCAGCCGCTGACCGCCCGTTTGGCACTGGCGGTTCAACCTCGAGTGTAGATCGACCCCAATCCGCCGCGGAGCCGGACAAGCGACGATTTACGTTACAGGCAATGGCGCGGCTTCCCGCCCTGCACGTGCTTCGAAATCATGCTCCGCTACCACCGGTAGAACCGGAAAAGGCGCGTTTGCAAAAAGGGTTAACGGCGGCACGCCGCGATGCGGACAGCGCCACCGCCTTCCGCAGATGGAACCCGTGGGTTGCCGGATATCGATCAATCCTGAACTCTTGCGAGCGGCCGATTTGGCTGGCCGATGACTTGCAAAGAGGAGGATTTCGACTTCCGAAGGCCGGTCGCACGCCCCTCGAAGTTGCAATTGTGCAACATCCATCGCGTCGCGTCATCGAATCCCCTCCAAAATGCCTCAAAGGCACTGGGAGTGTGGCGCCGATTACTTGAGCTTCATGTGACCCCATCATAGTGTCGCGATGAATTTTTGCGCTCGGCTGCCGGGGCGGAGCATCCGCACGGGCCTGTAGGGGTAGGGGAAACCATGAAGTTCGACGCAACGCGCAGCCGCGACGACGCGCAGCCCGTCCACCTCCGCCGCCCGCGTCTGATGGCGGCGCTGCTCGCCGGCACCGCGATCGTGGCGGTCGGTTTCGCTTCGGCTGGTCCGGTGCAGGCGCAGACCTGGGACGGCGAGACGAACACGCTCTGGGGGACGGCGGCGAACTGGGATCCGAATGGCGTTCCTGCTGCCGCGGGGGACGTCGTCATTGACAGTGGCGCCCTCGGTAACCAGCCGACGCTGAACGTAAATTCGAACGCGCTGAACTCCACGACCATCTCCAGCGGCACGCTGACCGTCGATGCGGTGCTCACCTCGACCACCGTCACTCTCGACGGTACCGGCAACATGACGATCAATGCCGGCGACGGCGTGGTCGGGAACGTCGCCATGGGTTCGACCGGCACGCTGACCAACAACGGCACGATCACCGGCAGCCTCGGCATCACCGATGGCGTGACCAACAATGCCGGCGTCGTTACTGGGAGCACCTCGATCTCGGGCGGTGTCCTCAATTTGAACACGGGAACTAATCTCGCGGACGCGCAGGATTTCACGGTCAATGGCGGCACGGTGAACGTGAACGCGACCGACACTGTGGGGACGCTGTCGGGCACGGGGGGGACGATCAATTTCGCGCCCGGTGGGTCGCTGACCACCAACATCACCGGCAGCGTGACCTATGCGGGCGACATCACGGGGTCCAGCAATTTTGGCGACGACCTGATTGTGGTGCAGGGCGGCGGTACGCTGACGCTCAGCGGCGACAACACCGCGACTAACTTCGGACGGCTTCGGGTCGATGGCTTCAGCAACCTAGTCCTGCAAGGGGGTAACGCGGTGGGCGACGCCGGCGTGCTGGAAATTACCGCCGGCATTGTCGATCTGCAGGCCAACGAGACGGTCGGAGCACTTCTCGGTCTGACAACCGGGACGCTGCAGCTTAACGGCAACACGCTGACAATCGCGGGCGGACCGGCGACAGACAACTCTCTCAACGTAACCGGCACGGGCGGCATCACCGTCACCAACGGTAGCCATCAGTTCGCCAACGCGTTGGCCTACACCGGTGCCACCACCGTCACGGGGGGGGCCTTCCAACTGGGTGCGAACGACATCATCGCCGACGGATCGGCCGTGACAGTCAATGGCGGCACGCTGTCGATGCAGTCGTTCAGCGACACGGTCGCTGGAGTCTCCCTTCAGTCCGGCTCGATCACCGGTTCCGGTACGCTGACATCACTGGCCGTTTTCGACGTGCAGTCGGGCACGGTTTCGGCAGTTCTTGGCGGCACGGTGGGCCTGAACAAGACCACCGGCGGGACCGTCAATCTCACTGGTGCCAACACCTACACCGGCACGACCACCGTGGACGGCGGCACGCTGAACGTTACCGGCTCCATCGCCTCGCTGACCAATATCGTGAACGGCGGTAGTCTGCAGGTGGACGGCGCGTCGCTCCTCGATACGGCCGAGGTGACGCTGAACGGCACCGGCAACCTCAACCTGACGGGCAGCGAGACCATAGGCTCCCTGCTCTCGGCGTCCACCACTTCGACCGTTACGCTCGGCGGCAGCACGCTGACCACTGGCGATGCGGGGAATGCCGCCTTTGCGGGCGTGATCTCGGGCACGGGCGGCCTGACCAAGCAGGGCGCGGGCACCTTCACGCTGTCGAACACGAACACCTATACCGGCGCCACCAACGTAAACGCGGGCACGCTGGCGGTTACCGGCTCGCTCGCCTCGACCAACGTGACGGTGGGCGGTGGCACGCTGCAGCTCGCCAATGCGGGCAACAACGCCCTTGCCGATACGGCAACCGTGACGGTCAATAGCGGCACGCTGCAGATCGTGGAGAGCGAGACGGTCGGCGGGCTGAACGGCACGGGCGGCACCGTCTCGATCGATGCCGATCAGACCCTGACCCTCGGCCTCGCCTCGGGCAGCTTCGACTATGACGGCGACGTCACCGGCGGCCTCGCCGCCAACCTCACCGTCGCTGCCGGCGCCACCGGCACGCAGCGGCTCGACGGCACGGTCACGCTTTCCTCGATCGACGTGAATGGCGGTACGCTGGTTCTGTCGGGCACCAATTCCATCGGCCAGATCAATGTCGACGAGGGCACGCTGCGGCTGGAAAGCAACGGCGCGGCCGGCGGCGCTGCCGGCCAGATCGTCACCACGGGCTCGGTGATCGACTACGCGGACGGCGTGAACATCGCCACGCCGATCACCCTCAATTCGAACGACACGCAGCTGCAGGTCACCACCGGCTCGGCCCAGCAGTCCGGAAACATCGATGAAACCGGCGGTCCGCGCCCGCTCGAGAAGATCGGAGCGGGCACGCTGACGTTGTCGGGCACCAACACCTATACCGGCACCACGACGGTGACGCAGGGGACGCTGATCGTGTCGGGTGGGGCGGCGATTGCCAACACCGGCGCGGTGGACGTGGCCAGCGGGGCCATTTTCGAACTGGCCAGCGGCGAAACCATCGGCAGCCTGTCGGGTGTCGCCGGTTCGACCGTGGACGTGAACGCCAACACGCTTGTCGTTGCGGAAGGAAATGGCAACACGTTCGGCGGCAACATCACGGGGACCGGGACCTTCGACCTGCGCGGCTCGACGACGCTCACCCTGACCGGCGCAAGCGACATTACGGGGATCGTCGGCGTCGGCGCCGGGGCAGACGCGACGGCTACGCTGGAACTGGCGGCGGGTGCCACCATCGCTGCCACGACGCTGGGCGCGAGCGCCGGCGGCACGCTCATCCTCAATGGCGGCAACCTGACCGCAGCGGGGGCGGGGCTGATCGCGGCTGGTACGATAATCGTGAACGGGTCGGAAACCGCCGGTGCGGCCAATGTGCTTGTTGGCAGCGGCGAGATCCAGATCAACGGCGCCGGCACCATCCTGACGCTCAACGGTACCGCCTCAACGTTTCTTCCCGCCGGCAATACGACGATCGGCGGCGACGTGACCGGAACAGGTACGCTGAACGTCACCGGTGGCACGACGACCGTCACCGCGACGGGCGACGTCCAGACCGCCACGACGATCGGCGCCGCCGGCACGGTCGTGAACGACGGGACGATGGCCGGCGTGACCAATGCCGGCACCTTCACAAACAACGCCACCGGAACGGCCGGCGCCGTCTCCAACAGCGGCACCGGCACGAATGCCGGCACGATCGCCTCGCTGACGAACACCGCCGGCACCTTCACCAATTCGGGCGCCGTGACCGGCGACACGTCGGTTTCGGGCGGCACCATCGTGCTTGCGGCCGGGTCGAACCTCGCCGATGCAGGCACCGTCGCGGTCTCGGGCACCGGTACGCTGACAGTGAACGCCAACGACACGATCGGCGTGCTGAACCAGTCGGCCGGCACGATCGACGGCAATTCGATACTGGCAGTCGGCGGCGCCTTCACGCAGTCCGGCGGCGCCACGGGCGGCACCGTGACCATCACGGCCGCCTCGTTCACCCAGTCGGGCGGCGCGACGGTGGGTGCAGGCACCACGGTCACGTCGAGCGGCGGGCAGGCGCTGCAGGGCGGCACGATCGCCGGCACGCTGGACGGCACGGGCGCGATCACCGTCACGGGCGACACGACCATCACGGCAACGGGCGTCGTCAGCAATTCCTCCGGCGTGGCGGTCGATTCCAATACGCTGACGGTTGATGCCGGCGGCCAGGTCAACGTCGCGACGACGATCGCTGCCGCCGGGACGCTCGACAATTCGGGCACCGTCGCGGACGTCACGAATGCGGGCACCTTCACCAACAATGCCGGCGCGACCGCCGGCGCGGTCTCCAACAGCGGCACCGGCACGAATGCCGGCACCATCGCCTCGCTGACGAACACGGGCGGCACCTTCGGCAATACCGGCGCGATCACCGGCACGATGGCCGTAGACGGCGGCACGGTGACAAACAATGCCACCGGCACGGTCGGCGGCGCCTCGACGGTCGCTGCCGCCGGGACGCTGTTGAACTTCGGCACGCTGGCCGACGTCACGAATGCCGGCACCTTCACCAACAACGTCGGCGCCACCGCAGGCGCGGTTTCCAACAGCGGCACCGGCAGCAACGCCGGCACGATCGCCTCGCTGGCGAATACGGGCGGCACGTTCTCCAACCTGTCGACCGGCACGATCACCGGCGGGGTGGTCAATTCCAGCGGCGCGACCTTCAACGCCGAAGGCACGATACTCGGCGCCATCGACAACCAGGCGGGCGGCGTCTTCAACCTCGTGGGCACCGGCTTCACCGGCAACGGCGTCTTCGACAATGCCGGAACGCTGAACGCGTCCGGCTCGCAGACGATCTCCGGCATCACGCAGCTGAACAACACCGGCACGATCGACCTGCAGAACGGCGTCATCACCGACAGCCTCGTCATCAACGGGAACGTCGTGCTCGACGGCACGATGCTGGTCGACATCGACCTGTCGCAGAACAATCCGGGCGGCGTGCCGCAGCTTTCGGACCAGCTCGTCGTGAACGGCTCGCTGTCCGGCACCGGCACGGTCAACTTCGCCCATATCGGCGGCACGCTCGGCCTGCAGGACGCGCCGATCGTCGTCATCGACGTGACGGGCGGCCCGAGCACGGCCAACCTCTCGGCGACGGGCCTGCCCACGGGCGGCCTGATCCTCTACCAGTTCGTCCAGTCCGGCGAGGATTGGGTGGTCACGTCCAACGTCAATCTCGGCGCCATCGGCGGCATCGCAGGCAATATCAGCCTCGTCCAGGCGATCATCGGCTCGGTCGTCAACAGGCCGTCGAGCGCCTTCGTCTCGGGTCTCGTCTCGCCCGATCCGGACGAGGAGCGCAAGGGCTTCTGGATGCGCGGCGTGGGCGGCACCGCGACGGGCGCCGCCACGGCCTTCGACATCACGCCGCTGCTGCCGATCCCGCCGACGCCGGCCCGCTCGCCGGTCGAGCTCGACTATCTCGGCGCTCAGGCCGGCTTCGACACGGGCCGCTACAACATCGGCGACAAGGGGCTGGAGATCGCTCTCGGCGTGACGGCCGGCTACAATTTCGGCGACACGCGGCAGGATCTCACCGCCATCGCCTCGGGCATCACGACGGCCGAGTTCGACTCCCGCTTCGCCGGGGCCTACATCTCCGCCTTCAAGGGCCGGCTCTTCGGCGATATCCAGGTGCGTTTCGACCAGACCGACTTCGAGTTCCGCAATCCGGCGATCGGCCTCAACGGAGCCCAGACCAGCTCGATACGCGGCGCGCTCATCGGCAGCGTCGGCTACGGCTTCACCTTCGGCGACTACCAGTTCGTGCCCAGCATGGGCATGAGCCTGTCGCGCACGCGCACCGACAGGGTGACCTTCACCGACGCGCTGGGCGTGGCGACCGGCACGCTCGACGCGATCGACTACACGAGCGCGCTGGGCTTCGCGAGCGCCACCTTCGCGCGGCAGTTCCTGCTCTCCGACGAGGTCTCGGCCATCACGCCCTTCGTCACGGCGGCGGTCTACAATGATTTCGGCGACAAGCCGACCTCGCTGTTCACCGACATCGCCGGCGGCGGCACCACCCGCCTCATCCAGACCGAGAACCTGGAGACCTACGGCGAACTCAGCCTCGGCGTGAACTACCTGCGGATCCTGGAGAACAACCTGCGCCAGCTCGACGCCGGCATCCGCGCCGACTTCAAGTTCGGCAGGCAGATCGAAGCCGTCGGCGTGACCGCGCAGATGCGCCTGGTGTTCTAGGGAAAGGCAAGTCCATCATGACGGCAGCAATATCCTGGCCCCTGCGGGGGCGGCGGAAGGGCATGGCCCGGATGCTGGCCGTAGCGGCGCTTCTGGCCGCCATGCAGTCGACGGTCGCGGCGCAGACCGCGGCGCCGACCGGACCGCGGCAGCCGGGCGAAGCCCAGGCGGAGGCCCCGGCCGAGGCGGCCCCGGCGCAGAGTTGGACGGTCAACTGTTCCAGCCAGGGTACCGGCGGAGACCTCGTCTGCGCTATGAGCCAGACGCTCATCGCCAAGAACACCGGCCAGAGGGTGGTGTCGGCCGCCGTGTTCCGCAGCCCGCAGGGCGGCTATGCGATGCGCTTCAGCCTGCCGCACGGCATCATGCTTCCGGCGGGCATCGAGGTGTGGATCGACGAGGGTCAGCGCTCGAAGCACGAGATCGCGACCGCCGACCAGAACGGCAGCTACTCCACCATGCCGGTGAACGACGCGACGGCCGGCGCCCTCAGGGCCGGCCAGATACTCAACCTGCTCGTCAAGGCGGCGTCGGGCGACGAGATCATCTTCCAGCTTTCGCTCAAGGGCTTCACGCAGGCCTTCGCCAAGCTCTGAGGCGATCGGCGGCAGGCTGCCTGGCGGATGTCGCGGCTCGCGAAAGGGCAAGTCTCGGGCGGCTGCGTCTTCTTGGTCATCATTCGGACACTGTTGCGAAATGCAATCATCTCGCGATAACCACTACGGCAGGGGTTGAGGTTTATTTCGCGCCGGGGTTCAACTACGATCCGGGCGCGGGTGCGTGACGAGATTCACACTCTTCATCGCGTTCCAAGGGCAATGGTCTGATCGGGGGATCGGATCGCAAATGGCGGGCGTGTCGGATGTCGTGGTACAGCAAGGTCGCGTGGTCGGAGGGGCTGTTTCTCCGGCAGCACCATCTTCAGCAGAACGACCGCTATTTCGAGCGGCTGCTGGAGAACCGCGTCCGTCATTCCAGCCCATACCCCTGGGGCTTTTCGCAGATCGAGATCGATCGCGACATGGCCCAGCAGAACAAGTTCGCGCTGAGGCGGGCGAGCGGCGTCTTCCAGGACGGCACGCCCTTCGACATGCCGGGATCAAGCCCGCTGCCGCTGGCGATCGACGTGCCCGAGGGGGCCGACAAGCAGATCGTCTGGCTGATCATGCCGGCGGCCACGGTCAACGGGCGCGAGATCGACATGGCGGAGGCCGGGTCCGGCAGCCGTTACATCCGCGACATCGAGACGGTGATCGATTCGGCCTCCGCGGTGCATACGGAGCAGGAGATCGAGGTCGCCCACCCGCGCGCCGTCTTCGAGATACGCAAGACGCCGAAGGCCGGCTTCCACTGCCTCAAGGTCGCGCGCATCCTGGAAGTCCGCGACAAGGCGATCGTGTTCGACGAGAACTTCGCCCCGCCGGTGATGGTCAGCCACGCCCATCCCGTGGTCGCCGGCTGGATCGAGCGCGTCATCGGCTGGGTCGACACCAAGCTCGAGACGCTGTCGCGCTATGCCGCCGATCCCAGTTCCGGCGGCGGCCTGCAGACCTTCGACTACTTCATGCTGCAGATGCTGAACCGCGAGATCAACGTGCTCAAGCATCTGCGCAACTCGAAATACGTCCATCCCGAGCGCGTATACGAGGAACTGCTCAGGCTTTCGGGCGAGCTGTGGACCTTTTCCAGCAAGCGGCTTGCGCCCGAATACGGCGCCTATGACCAGGATTCGCTGGACACGGTGTTCGAGCCGGTTCTCGCCGACATCCAGCGCCTGCTCAGCCTCGACATCGGCCGCGCCATCCGCCTCGACCTCGTGGAGCGGGCGCCCAACGCGTATCTCGCGGCGGTGACCGACCGCAGCCTGTTCCGCAATGCGACATTCGTCATAGAAGTCGCCGCGTCGAAGCCGCTAACCCAGATTCAGCAGCAATTCCCGGCGCTCTGCAAGGTCGGGCCCAACACCAAGATGAACGAGATCGTCCAGACGCATCTGCCCGGCATCGAACTGGTGCACATGCCGACGCCCCCGCGCCAGATCAGGGCGATCTCCGATCACGTCTATTTCTATCTCGACAAGGCATCGCCGCTGTGGCCCGAATTCAGCGTGGCCAGCAGCGTCGGGCTGCACTTCGCGGGTGACTGGCCGGGCCTGCAGCTCGATTTGTGGGCGATCATGGAAGATCGGAGATGAGCGGCAAGGACGATCCCTTCGGTTCGGGCGGCAAGACCGTCATCAGGCCCAATCCGGGCGGCGCGATGCGCCCCGACCAGATGCGCCCGCTGCCCGACGCGGCGCCGAGGCCGATGCCCCAGAGGCCGCAGCCGGGCGGGCATCAGGCGACCGTGATCACGCCGATGCCGGCGCCGGTGCCGCCATCCCAGCCCGGGCCGTTCGGCTCGCCGCCCCCATCGGGTCCCTTCGGCGCGCCGCCGCCGGCCGGCGGCTTCGGCAGTCCCCCTCCCCAGCGCGGTCACGGCCTTCCGCCCGGCGCGGCTGAATCGTGGATGATCGGCGCGGACCTGAAGAACAATTTCCACGTCGGCGACCAGAAGCCCGCCGCGCCGACGACGCCGACGCGCAAGATCCCGCTCGAAGTGGCGCTGAACGCGCGCGACGCGGGCGGGTACTCGGCCTCCAACCCGATCACGGCGGCGGCCGCCCCGCTGCTCATCCTGCTCGGCCGCCTGCGTCTCGGCATCGTCGACATGCAGGCCGTGCCGCTGATGAACCATGTGGCCGATTCCATCATCGGCTTCGAGAAAAAGGTGCTGGAGGCCGGTGTCAGCCGCGAGGACGCCCAGGTCGCGAAATACGCGCTGTGCGGCACCGCCGACGACATCGTCCAGAACCTGCCGGGCACCGACCGCCACGTCTGGATGCAGTATTCGATGCTCGCGCGCTTCTTCCAGGTGCGCACGTCGGGCGTGGGTTTCTTCGAGGAGCTGAACAAGATCCTCGCCAACCCCGCGCCGCGCTTCAATCTGCTGGAACTGATGCATGCCTGCCTGTCGCTCGGCTTCGAGGGGCAGTTCCGCGGCTCGGCCGGCGGCGACAACGAACTGCAGCGCATCCGCCGCGACGTCTACCAGACGCTGCGCCACCTGCAGGCGCGGCCCGACGACGACATCTCGCCGCGCTGGCGCGGCCTGTCGGTCATGATGCGCGACCTGCGCTCGCGAGTGCCCGTCTGGGCGCTGGGAAGCGGCGCGGCGCTGCTGCTCGTGGGCGTCTACATGCTGTTGCGCTTCCTGCTGGCCAATGACGGCGACGCCATCGCGCAGCGCATGCTTGCGCTGCATCCGGGCGAGCAGATCACGATCGAGCGCTCGGCACTCGCTCCCACCCCGCTGCCCTATGTCGGCCAGGACTACTCCGACCAGACGCAGCTCGAACGCATCCGCGAGGCACTCGCCGAGGACATCGCCGCCGGGGGTGTCAAGGTGGAGGGCGTCGGCGAACGGATCATCATCGGCGTCAACAACCTCATCCTGTTCGCCTCGGGCAAGGCCGAGGTGAAGAAGGAGTTCGCGCCGGTGGCCCAGCGCATAGCGCAGGCGCTGGAAAGCGAGCCGGGGCCGATCAACATCATCGGCCATACCGACAACGTACCGCTGAGCGGCACCGGGTCCTTCAAGTCGAATTTCGACCTGTCGGTCGCGCGTGCGCGGTCGGTCGAGAAGGTCGTGGCCGAAGGCATCACCGACAAGACGCGCCTCGTGGTCGAGGGCAAGGGGGAGGACGAGCCCATCGCCGACAACAAGACGCCCGAGGGCAGGGCGCAGAACCGCCGCGTCGAGATCATGATCCCGCGCGCCGAGACACTGGAATGAGCAAGGGACGGCGGGCGGCAGGACAATGATGAAGACCTGGCTCTATCGCATCGGGGTCATCTTCGGGATCACCACCTTCTCGCTGGCGGTGTGGTTCGCCGGCCCCATGATCGGATTCTCCGAATACCGCCCGCTCGACGGCGTCTGGATCAGGCTGGCCATCATCGGCTTCGTGCTGGCCTGCTTCGCGGCCTACTACGGCATCCGCTACATGAAGCGGCGCAAGGCGGCCAAGGCGCTCGAGAAGGCGATGCTCGAGAGCGAGGAGAATGCCGGCGACGCCAAGGTCCTCGGCGACAAGATGGCCGAGGCGCTGGCGACGCTGAAGCGGTCGAGCGGCAAGTCGGCCTATCTCTACGACCTTCCGTGGTACGTCATCATCGGACCGCCGGGCGCCGGCAAGACCACCGCGCTGGTGAATTCCGGGCTCAAGTTCCCGCTGGCGGGCGCCGGAGGCGCGGCGGCGATCGCCGGTGTCGGCGGCACGCGCTACTGCGACTGGTGGTTCACCGAGGAAGCAGTGCTGATCGACACGGCGGGCCGCTACACGACGCAGGATTCGGACGCCGAGGCCGACAAGAAGAGCTGGCAGTCGTTCCTGTCGCTATTGAAGACGCACCGGCCCAAGCAGCCGATCAACGGCGTCATCATGGCGATCAGCCTGGAAGACATCATGAAGCTCGATCCGGCCGAGATCGAGCAGCATGCCGTCGCCATCCGCAAGCGGCTCCTGGAAATCCACCAGGAGCGCAAGGTCGATTTCCCGGTCTACGCGCTCTTCACCAAGGCGGATCTGGTCGCCGGCTTCTCCGAGTATTTCGGCAACTTCACCGAAAGCCGTCGGCGCAAGGTCTGGGGGGCGACCTTCCAGACCCAGGACCGCAAGAAGAACATGGTCGGCGAGGTGCCGACCGAGTTCGACGCGCTCGTCAGGCGCCTCACCGAGGAGATGACGGACCGGCTGCACGAGGAGCCCGACGCGATCTCGCGCATCGCGATCTTCGGCTTCCCGGCGCAGTTCGCCTCGCTGCGCGACAAGGTCGCCGATCTGCTTAACCGCGTCTTCGAGCCGACGCGCTACCAGGTGAACGCCAATCTGCGCGGCTTCTATTTCTCTTCCGGCACGCAGGAAGGGACGCCGATCGACCAGGTGCTGGGCGCGATGGACCGGTCTTTCGGTTCGCAGTCGGGCTCGCGGCACATGTCGGGGGGCGGCAAGAGCTTCTTCCTGCACGACCTCCTGAGCAAGGTGATCTTCGCCGAGGCCGGATGGGTGTCGGTCAATCTCGCGGCGATGCGGCGCGCCATGGCGATGCGCTACGGCGCGATCGCGGCGATCTGCCTGGCGACGGTCGCCCTCATGGGCGTGTGGGGCTGGAGCTTCGCCAGCAACCGCGCGCTCATCCGCGCCACGGAGAACTCCGTCGACGAATACAGGCTCAACGCCGACGGCTACCTCAAGGCCACGACCGTCTCCGACATCGACCTGCATGACGTGCTCGGCGTGCTGCACATGCTGCGCAACATGCCCGTCGGCTACGAGAACCGGGAAGCCGAGACGCCGATCGGCGAGACGTTCGGGCTGAGCCAGAGGCCGCGCCTGGTCTCGTCGTCGGAGACGACCTACCGCCAGGCGCTGGAGCGCATGTTCCGCTCGCGGCTGATCCTGCGCATGGAGCGCATGATCGAGAACAACATCAACGACCCGATCGTGCTCTACGAGGCGCTCAAGGTCTATCTGATGCTCGGCGGCAAGGCCCCCAAGGTCGATCGCGAGCTGATCGTCGCCTGGATGCGCCAGGACTGGGAGCAGAACCTCTATCCGGGGCCCAACAACAGGCAGGGCCGCCAGGACCTCGAGGAGCACCTTCGTGCCATGCTCGATCTCGAGGTGGGCCGACGCCCGACCTTCGAGCTCAACGGCCCGCTGGTCGAGACCGCGCAGCGCGCGCTTGCGCGCATGAACATGGCCGACCAGGCCTACGCGCTGGTGAAGTCCGCCGTCTACTCGGCGCCGATCGAGGATTTCTCGATCGCGGCGCGCGGCGGGCAGGATACCGCGCTCGTCTTCGAGACGGTCGACGGCAGCGACATAAACACGCTCGTCGTGCCCGGCCTCTACACCTATGCCGGCTTCCACGACTTCTTCCTGACGCAGCTCGCCGCGGTCGCCGAGAAGCTCGTCAGCGAGCAGTGGGTCATGGGCGAGTTCGGCGAGCAGCAGGCCGTCGAGGAGCAGTTCGGCCGGCTCGGCCCGACGCTCCTGGAGCGCTACGGGCGAGAATTCGTCGAGGAATGGAACAAGGTCCTCGACAACATCAAGTTCCGCAACATGTCGGCCGACAAGCCGAACTACGTGTCGCTGTCTGCTGCCTCGGCCGCCGCGTCGCCGATCCGCCTCCTCTTCGAGGAGATCCAGAAGGAGACCTCGCTGACGCGCGATCCTCCGGAGGGCGCGGAGGGCGGCGTCGAGGTGGCGATGCCGGGGGCAGGTGGGACCGGCGTCGCCGGCGAGGCCGCCGGTGCGATCGCCGACTTTGCCGCCAGGCGCCTGCGCGACCGCAGCACCGGCCTGCAGCGCATCGGCATCGACCTCGCGCTGCGCAAGTCGCAGAGCCGGGCGGGCGGCGTCTTCGGCGGCGCAGGAGGCAACCAGCGCCAGCAGCAGATCCCCGGCGCCAATGTCGAGGCCCAGTTCCGCGCCTTCCACATGCTCGTCGAGGGCGAGGTCGGCCGCCGGCCGATCGACACGCTGGTGCAGAATTTCTACGAGGTCTACCAGAGCCTCGTGCTCGCGGCGACCAACCCGTCGCAGATCGAGCGCGCCAACGCCAACCTTCAGGTTCAGGTCGTCAACCTGCGCGCCAACGCCTCGCGCCTGCCGCGACCGCTGGCGCGGATGGTCAACGCGGCGGTCGAGGATTTCGAGGGCGACGCGGCCGGCACCTCCATCGCGCAGCTCAACCAAATGCTGGCGAGCACGGTGACGCGCACCTGCGAGGAGATCGTCAACAACCGCTACCCCTTCGCCCGGCGTTCCAACCGCGATCTGCCGATGGCGGATTTCGCGCGGCTCTTCGCACCCAACGGCGTGATCGACCGCTTCTTCGCCCAGAACCTGGCGCCGATGGTCGACATGAGCGGCGAGGTCTGGGCCTGGAACCAGGATACCAGGCTGGGCCGCGAGCTTTCCAAGGCGACGCTCCGCGAGTTCCAGCGCGCCTCGGAAATCCGCGACGCCTTCTTCCCGCAGGGCGGCACCATGCCCAACGTCAACGTGACGATCGGGCATTTCTCGCTGCACGGGCAGGCCGACATGGCGCTGCTCGACATCAACGGCCAGGTCATCCAGACCCAGCAGGTCGGCAGCGTTCCCTCCACCATCCAGTGGCCGGGCAGCATGGGAACGGGCGCGGTCAGCATCAGCCTGACCCCGGAACTGCCGGGACGCGAATCCTCGGTGTCGGTGAACGGACCGTGGGCGCTGATGCGCCTGCTCGATGCCGGCTCCGTGGGGCGCAGCGGCGACAACATCCGCGCGCGCTTCGTCATCGGCGGTCGCGACGTCGCCTACAACATCCAGGTCGGATCGATATCCAATCCGTTCTTCCTGCCGGCGCTGTCCGAATTCAAGTGTCCGGCGGGATTGTAAGATGGGCTTCGGCATCTACGGGAAACTTCCGCAGAAGCGCGACTTCGTGACCTATGGCATTCCGCGCGCCGTGCTCGAGCCCTTCGAGACCTGGCTCCAGTCGGCGGTGGCCGCCAGCCGCAGCGAACTCGGCCGCGACTGGGAGGAGCTCTATCTGGTCTCTCCCATCTGGCGGTTCTGGATCGGACCGGGGATCTTCGGCCAGAATTTTCTCGGCGCCATCATGCCGTCGGTCGACAGGGTGGGCCGCTTCTTCCCGCTCGTCATCGCCCATTGCGGCGAGGGCGGTGCCGTGGCGCCGCCCTTCAGCCCGCGCGACGAGTGGTACGCCGCGCTGGAGCAGCGGCTCCTTTCGGTGCTCGACGAGAATGTCGAGATCGAGGTCGAAACGCTGACCCATGGCCTGGACGCCCCGTCCGACGATTTCGCGCCGCCCGCGCCGGCCGGCGAGCCTTTCAAGTCCGGGACGATCTGGACGGCCGGTACGTCCGACACGGCGGGGGCGCTTGTCACCGCGATCGTTCAGGCCGACTATTGGCGCGCGGCGGCGACGCGCAGTTACTGGTGGACCGGGGGCGGGGCGGCAGGCGCGGCGGTTGCCTATGCCGGCGAGGGACTTCCCGATCCGTATTTCCTTGCCAGAATGCTGCGGCCGCCGGTGATGCCGGTCGAGGAAGCTGCGGCAGAGGGCGAGGCGCTGGATGTACAATAGTTGCGGCTGCTCGGGGGAACCATGATCGATCAGCAGATCCGTTACGACAGTTGGGCGATCAGCGATCGCGGCTGCATCCGCGAGCTGAACGAGGACCGCTACCTCGTCGAGCCGGACATGGGCGTGTGGGTGGTCGCCGACGGGATGGGCGGCCACGACGCGGGAGAGGTGGCCAGCAGCGCCATCGTCGAAAGGCTGGCCACGATCGGCTTTGCCAGTTCCGCACCCGATCTCAGGGGACGCTTCGAGGACCGGCTGGCGCGCGCGAACGACGAGATCCAGGACATATCGCGTTCCCGCAATGGCGCGGTCATCGGGTCCACGGTGGCTGCCCTGATCGTCTTCGAACGCCAGTTCGCCTGCATCTGGGCCGGCGACAGCCGTGTCTATCTGGTGCGCGGCGGGCGCATCGGGCAGGTATCGCGCGACCACACGGAAGTGCAGGAACTGCTCGACCGGGGCGTCATCACGCCCGAGGAAGCGGCGACCTGGCCGCGACGCAACGTCATCACCCGCGCGGTCGGCGTGACGCCGACCGTCGCCACCGACATCCAGCAGGGCCAGATCGAGCCCGGCGACATTTTCCTGTTGTGCAGCGACGGCCTCACGGCGCATGTCGACGAGCACGAGATGGAAGCGGCGGTGCTCGCCAACCCTCCGCGAGAGGCCTGCGAGGCCCTCATCGACATGACGCTTTCGCGAGGCGGAACCGACAATGTGACGATTGTCGTTGTTCATTGCGTACCGGCCGCGAACGATGGCGTGCTGGATTTCGATTTCAACCCGGCGGCCGAGAGAACGAACTGAGCTCATGTCTTCCGACGACGACAAGACCAAGATCATTCTGACGCCCGACGGCGTCGGCCCGGGAACGCAGCTCAACGGGATCTATGAGATCGACGAGCGGATCGCCTCCGGCGGCATGGGCGAGGTGTATCGCGGACACAACATCCAGACCGAGCAGCCCGTCGCCATCAAGATCGTGCTGCCGGAGTTCGCGCGGGACAAGACCATCCTCGCGCTGTTCCGCAAGGAGGCGACGATCCTGTCGCACCTGTCGCATGACGCGATCGTGCGCTATCACGTCTTCACCATCGATCCGACGATCGCGCGGCCCTACCTGGCAATGGAGTTCGTCAGCGGCGAGTCGCTTGCCGATCACCTCAAGCGGGGCCCGCTCGACCCCGATTCCGCGCGGCGGCTGATCCAGCGCGTGGCGTCGGGGCTGGCGGCGGCACACGAGGCCGGCGTGGTCCACCGCGACCTGTCGCCCGACAACATCATCCTGCCCGACGCCAATTTCAACAAGGCCAAGATCATCGACTTCGGCATTGCCAAGGCGGCGACCGGGGAGGCAACGCTGATCGGCGGCAAGTTCGCGGGCAAGTACAATTTCGTGTCGCCGGAACAGCTCGGCGACTTCGGCGGCGAGATCACAGCGCAATCCGACATCTACAGCCTCGGGCTGGTCTTCGCGGCCGCCCTGCGGGGCGAGGCGCTCGACATGGGCGGCTCGCAGGTGGAGGTGATCGAGAAGCGGCGGCGGATGCCCGACCTTTCCGAGCTCGATCCCACGTTGCGCCCGGTGATCGAGGCGATGCTGCAGGCAAATCCCGCCGACCGGCCGCCCGACATGCACGCCATCGTGGGCTGGCTCGCCAGCCTGGCGCCCGTCGGCACCGGTTTCGCGGGGGATCCCTCGCGCAGCTATGGCGGTGCGGGCCAGAGTGCGGCGCCGGTCAGCTATGCGCCGCGGCAAAGCATGCCCCCGGCCTCGAGCTTCCCGCCGCCCGGCAGCGTTCCGCCGCCCGGTTCGAGGCCTCCCTACGGCAGCGCGCCGCCGCCTGGATCCGCACCGCCCTATGGCGGTGCGTCCTACGGTTCGCAGGGTGCGGCGTCGGCGCCTCCGGCCAGTGAAAGTCCGTTCGGGCCGGGCCCTTCCACGCCGCCGGCCGCAAGCCTGCCGCCGCGGTCGGATCTGGCGAGCTCGCGCCCTTCGACGACGGCCGCGCCGCGGTCGAAGACCGGCCTCTACGCCGCGGTCGCGGCCCTGGTGCTCGTGGCCGCCGGCGCCGGTGCATGGTTCTCGGGCGCCTTCGGCGACAGGAGCGCGCCGGACGCGTCCGGACAGAGCGCGGCGGCACCGCCCAGCCTGCAGCCCCCCGCGACGCCGGAGCCCGACGAACCACCGGCCGCCGAACCCGAAGTCGAAGAGGAGGTCGCTGCCGCGCCCGTGCGGCCGGAGGTTACGCCGCCTCCCGAGCCCTCCGCGCCGGCTCAGCCCGAACCGCCCGCCGCGCCGCTCGACAACGCGGCCGCCTGGATCGACTGGCTGCGCAATTACGACGGTGGCGAGTGCTTCTACGCCACGCCGACATCGGTCACGAACGCGGCCTTCGAACTGGAGGGTTTCGCGACCTCGGCCGCACCCTTCGAGACCATGCTGTCCAGCTTCCGTCAGACCTACGATCTGGAGCCCGAGATCGGCGTCAGGGTCATCGCGGCCGAGCAATGTGCGGTCGCCGACTTCCTGCACGCCATGCGCGAGGGCGGCGAGGACCGGCCGCTGCTGACGCTCAGCACCGACATCATCAGGAGTGGCGACGCCATCCGCGGCGCACTGGAGAATCTCGAGGGGCGCCAGACGGACATCCTGCTGATCGACAATGCCGGCGTCGTCTACAATCTCGGCCAGCACCTGCGCCCGGACGGCGACCGCGCGTCGTTCAACATCAAGCTCGGGTTGAACACGCCGGATCCCGTGCCGCAGATCATCGTCGCCATCGCGAGCCGCGAGAACATCGCGGCCGCCGACGTGCAGCAACCCGTCCTCGCCTCGCAGCTTTTCCCGCGCATCCTCGAAGAGATCCGCAGCCGCAACCTCGAGGCGTCGGCGACGGCCAAATACTTCCGGCTGGGAGGCTGACCGGTTTTCGGACTATCCGCGTAGCCGCGTACGGCTCTACCGCACCGAGAAGGCGGCGATCGCGATATCGGGCGACAGGCCGCGCCGGGCGATTTCCTCGGCAAGCTCGGCGAAGAAGAGATCGGCCGGGGCACCGTTGAATTGCGCGACGGTTTCCAGCGGCTCCTCGCCGGCGAGCGCCAGCAGCAGCTGGCGTGTCGCCACCGGTCCGCCCGTCAGCGTCATGTGGGCGCCGAAGCGGGCCTCCGCGCCGCTCGCCTCGACGAAGCCGTCTACGCTCTGAACCTTGCCTTCGTCGTCGACGAGGAGAAGATGCAGGGGCCGCCCGTCGACGTTGCGGATCGTTCCCGCCAGCCGCTCCCCGCTCCGCAGCTCCCGGACGGGCATGTCGAAATAGAGCGAGAAGCCCGGATAGGCTGGCAGGGTCCGTGCGAAGGACAGCGCGCGGCACTGGGCGCTGGACACCGCGTCGAGCCTCGCACTGGCCTCGACCGCCGTCACGCGCTGGAAGCTGTCCATGAAGCCCGCGAGCGTGCCGGCGTCGCGGGCAAAGCCGTCCAGCCCGACCAGCCCGCCGGGGCGTGCCGAGGGAAGCACGACGAAGCAGCTCCCGGCAGGGTAGCGTCTGAGGAAGTCGAGCACGTCGGGATAGCGCTCCGGCCGATCCTCGGCGATCGGAGGCGCGGGGCGGACGGGCGCGAGTGCCAGCTGGTCGCCACGCCGCGCTCCGGACGCGGCGGGGGTGCGCTGGTTGGGCTGCACCGGCCGCGCGGCTGTCGGGGGCGGACCCGAGGCGAGCGAGGGGTCCGTGCGTGGCGCCGCCGCCGGCGGTGCTGCCGCCACGCGCGCGGGGGCCGCCGGTGGCGCGACCGCGCGCCCCTCGGTGACGGACGGGAGCGGCATGCTTCCGGCCGGCGCGGAGCGCACGATCCCCGGCGAGCTGTTCGCCGGTGCGGTCGGCTCTACCCGCAAAGCCCCGGCTGTCGCCGCCGGCTCGGGCGCGACGGGGCTGGTCGCCTGCGGCGCCTCCTGCCGGGCGCCGAGCGTCGTGCCGCCGGTTGCCGGCTGAGAGGCGGGTTCGGCTTCCGCGCGCCTCGCCGTCGTCGGGGTCGGGATCGCCGGCGACTGCGGGTCGTGCGTGGCGGCCGCGAGACGTTCGCTCCGCTGGCGCGCTTCCTGGCGCTGGGGCGCGATTGCTTCGAGGCGCTCGGCGTCGGCACGTTCCGGGCGCAGGGACGTGGCGACGGCGCTCGGGAGCGCGCGTTCGGCCGGCTTCGGCGCCACGGCTCCGGAGGGCATCGCCATCACGGAGATCCGCGTTTCGGGCGGCGTCGGCGCAGGCGCGGCCGCACTTGCCATCAGGCCTGCCGCCAGCCCGACATGCAGCGCGATGGCGGTGGCCGACGAGGCCAGCCAGAGTGTCGCGTCTCCCAGCGGCCTCAAAGCCCGCCTCCGCCGGACGGGCCGTCGGAACGGATCGTCACGATGCGAACGGGAATGCCGGCCGACGCCATCAGTTCGATCGTCTCCAGCATGGGACGCGCCGGCATTTGCCGCTCGGCCAGGATATTCAGGAACGTTCCCGGCACGGCCGTGCGAGCCCGGGCCTCCTCGATCAGCCGCTCGGCGGAAACCGCAGTTCCGTCGAGATGGAAGGCCGGCCCGTCGAGGATCATCAGCAGCGGCCGCGGCAGGTTCTCCAGAGGCAGGCTCGCGGCGACCGGAATCTCGATCCCCGTCTCCGCGCGCTGGGCGATGCTGCCCGCGACGAGAAAGAACAGCAACAGCAGGAAGACGATGTTGATCGTCGCCAGCGAGAAATCCGGCTTGCGCCTGCGATGGGGCGGAAGCCGCATCATCTGCCCGCGGGCCCGGCGACCAGCGTGACGCGCTCGAAGCGCGAGACCCTGAAGGCTTCCAGCGTCGAAACGACGTCCTGCACGGTGGCCGACAACGTCGTCGTGACGACGACCGCCTCGACGCCTGCCCCCCGCATCGCCTCGATCGCGGCCGGCAGTTCCGCCAGCGCGATCGTCCGGTCGCCGGCGCTGACATGGCCCCGCGACACGCGCAGCAATACCGGCGCCGGCCCTGCCTCCGCCACCCAGTCGGCCGGGCCGTCCGGTGCGGCCGCGGCGCCCCCCGTCACCGGCAGCAGGCCGAAGGGCGCGATGCGCGACGACAGCATGAAGAAGACGAGCAGCAGGAAGATGACGTCGATGAGCGGCGTCAGCACGAAGCCCGGCCGGCGCGGCCGAAGCCTGGCATTCAGCGCGCGCATGGCGGTCGCATTCGCACGCCCGGCCTCCGTCAGTGCCCGATGGCGGCGGGGCTGGGCTCGGCCGCTCCGGGCCCAGCGGCATGAACGGCCGGCGAACGGGCGACCGGATGGCCATGCAGGAGGCCGGCGATGGTCGCTTCCATCGCCGCCTGCTCGCGCTCGACGCGGCTCTCGAGCCAGGTCGACAGGAAATAGAACGGGATGGCGATGCCCAGCCCGACCGCCGTCGTCGTGAGCGCGATCCAGATGCCGCCGGCAAGCGCGGCGGGATCGACCGCGCCGCCCCCTTCGGAGAGCTTGCCGAAGGCGTCGATCATGCCGATGACGGTGCCGAGCAGTCCCAGCATCGGCGCGGCCTGCACCACGGCTTCGAGAATGCGCAGATGCGCCGTCATCGCGTTGAGGCCCGCCATCGCCTGCAGTTCGGCGGCCTCGCGTGCAAGTTCCGGCGATCGCGGGTTTCGCGCCATGCTGTCCATCGCCGCGAACGCCACCAGCGACAGGGCCGCGCCGTCCGCCGACGCGGTGCGCATGGCGCCGTCACGGTCCCCGGCGCGCCATGCGGCGAGTGCCGCGCGGGCCGTGCGATGGCGCCCGACGCCGAGGCTGGCGAACTGGACGAGCTTGTAGATCGAGACCGTGGTGGCGGCGAGCGAGACCAGCAGGAGGGCCAGGAGGACCGGTCCTCCGACGCCGTCGAACTGCTGGACGATCGCCTCGATCATGGTCCCGCCATCCCCGGATGCCGCCCGGCGCTACAGGCCGAAGCCGACGGAGGTCCGGCTCAACGTCTCCAGCGCGTCCATGCAGATGGTCACCGTCTCGCCGTTCGACGTGCATTCGGCGACGTCGTTTATCAGCAGACGCGAGATCTGGCCGCAGGGCTGTTCGGCGAGGTCGAACTGCACGACCTTCGTCTTGCCGACCGGCAACTGGCCGAATTCGAGGATCAGGAACTGCGAGACCCGCTGCTCGGCGTCGAACACGACCACTTCGTAGGCCGTCTTGTCGAGCGCGACCTCGGTGCCGTTCAGGGCGATATATACGAGGCGGCAACCGTTGCCGACATCGCGCGCATTGTTGAGTTCGAGAGAGAATTTCCGCTGCTGGTCCTGCGCCAGTCCCTGGCTGCCGAACGCCATGACGATGCCTGCAACGAAGGTGGCAAAACGCGCCAGCCGCATGAAGTCCTCCCGGAAACCATTGACGTCGAGCCGCCGCAACGTGGCAGCGATCGCAGTCTAGACCGAGATGCGTATGGATTGAAACGCTTCTGTTCGACGGCGCGCGCGGTGGCCGAACGGAAAACGCCGGCCCGAGGCCGGCGTTTCGAAATCATGCGTGCGATCCGATTCCTAGCGGAAGGCGCCCAGGCTCGGCGGCAGCGGCAGCGTGATGATGCGCCTTGTCGTGCGCTCGGGCTTCGGCGCCTGGGTCGAGACGAGCCGCACGGCGCGCTGTTCGCGGCGCTGCGTGGAGGCCGTCGCGTCCGACCGGCGCGGGCTTACCGTCGGCACCGGGGGGACGCTCGCGGTCTGGAACATGCCCACCGGGGCGCCGCCTGAATCGGCCGCCGGGCCGTCATTGCCGGGTGCCGTCGATGCCGAACCGGCGTCGCTGGCGAAGGCGATGTCGCGCTGCTCGCTTTCCTCGAACAGCACCTCGCCGGCCGCGATCTCGTCGATCGGAGCGGTCTGCCTGGAGACGTCGAAGGACGCTGCGGCGGCCTCGAGGCTGCGGCGCGCTTCGGCCTCGAAGGCGCCGGCACGCTCGCCGGTCGCGAGGCGGTTCTGATCGTCCTGTCCGAGCGCTTCGCGGACGAACATCGAGACCTCGATGCTGCGCGACGCGCCGAAGGCGTAGGGCGCCTCGCTCTCCGAAACGGACTCGATCGTAACTTGCGGCGTCGCAACCTGCATGCCGCTATCGGACGCGATGCCGAGCGCCACGAAGGACGACGTCGCGACGAGCGCGCCCGCCATTCCCCAAAGGCCCAAAGTCGCCACTCGCATTGTTCGACCTTTCGCGTATTAAGAATCTCACTCTAAAATATAGTGGCAGCCATGAAAAAGCAATGAATGACCTCGTTTCATCCCTAACCGGGAATAAACTCGATCGAGCGAACCTTGCCCATCACCATTGATGCACTGCTAGAATGTTGATTCGGAAGCTCTTTTGGCTGGAGAATATGTCGGGCACGGCAGTCGCGCGCTGCGCGTTCGCAGCCATTGCGGCCCTTTTCGTCCTCGCCGGACCGGCCCGCGCGCAGTTCACGGTCTGCAACCAGACGCTCGACGTGGTCAACGTGGCGATAGGCCAGGAGGTCAGCGAGGCCTTCCAGACGGAGGGCTGGTGGACCGTCGGCGCCAACCAGTGCGCGGACGTCATCCGCGAGGAACTCGCCAACCGCTTCATCTACGTCTACGCGAACGACGTCTTCGGCCAGCCTGTCCTGCACGGCACGATCGACATGTGCGTGGGGCCCAAGCGCTTCGTCATACGCGGGATCGAATCGTGCTGGCAGCGCGGGCACACGGCGGTCAAGTTCTTCGAGGTCGACACCCAGGCCGTCGAGCGCTGGACGGTGTTCCTGACCTCGCCGGGCGGCGGATGACGCGCCGATCGCCGGCGCTCAGCGCGCCAGCGCGGCGTCCGCGATCTCGCCCGCGTCCGCCTGTGCCGCCGGCATGGAGATCCATGCCTTGATCGGCAGGTGATCCGAGGCCGCGCGGGACATCGTCGTCTCGTGCACCTGCGTATGCTTCACGAGGCCCTTGTGGTTGCCGAGGATGCGGTCGAGCGCAAGCACCGGGAACCGCGCCGGGAAGGTCGGCACCAGCGCCAGCGGCGAAGGGAAGGCGGCGTCGAGCGCGCGCAGCGACGAGCGCGTGCCGAGGCGCCATTCGTTGAGATCGCCGACGAGCAGGGTGGGAATGTCGTGCTCGGCCTCGAGCGCGTGGAGCAGCGCCCCGACCTGCATCGCGCGCGAGCTCCGCAGCAGGCCCAGATGCGCGGCGACGATGCGCAGCGGCCCCCGGGTCATCTCGAGGTCGACGATCAGCGCGCCGCGCGGCTCGACGCCGGGAAGCGCGATCTGACGCGCGCCCTTGACGAGGCCCTCGCGGAACAGGACGAGGTTGCCGTGCCAGCCATGGGCCTTGCGGGTCGGCGTCATGGGGATGGGGACGAGCCCGCAATCGTCGTGCAGCGCCTCGAGGTCGAGCAGGCCTGTCCGCTGGCCGAAGCGCTCGTCCACTTCCTGGAGGGCGACGATGTCTGCATCCAGCTCGCGGATCACGCGCTGGGTGCGCGAGGGGTCGAAGATGCCGTCGAGACCGACGCATTTGTGGACGTTGTAGGTCGCCACCACGAGGTCATAGGCGTCGGGCGCGCGTCCCCCTGGCATGGCGTAGTCGAGCTTGCGCATCACCCATGGCCTGAGCGTCTCGGATACTGGCTTCCACCTGGCAACGGGCATCTGCGACTCGATCTCCATCGGCTTTGCCGGTTCGACGGCTGACATCCTCATTCCCTTGGGGATATGGTGATTTTGCGGTCGAATTGCCACGATATTTGGCGGCGGCGGTGTTCGGAGCCATATCATAGATGCGGCGTTGTTGCTGATTCATTATCCGGTAATCCACTCACATGGCCTTGATCGTAACGGTACTGGCTGTCTTCGTGGCGCTGTCGCTGCTTTCGGGCCTGCTGGTGTATGCCTACGGACGCTTTGCCAGCCGCACGCGGGGTGATGCTTCCTTCGCGCTTCCGGTCGAGGCCGACGCCACCCCGCTCGACCGGCTCGTCGCGCCGCTCGTCGGTCGTCACAGGGGGCGCAGCGGTCTCAAGCTGCTCGACGACAATCTGGAAGCCTTCGCGGCGCGGGCCCATGCCGCGCGCAGTGCCGCGCGCAGCCTCGACCTGCAGTACTACTACTGGAAGGACGACCTCACCGGAACGCTGCTCGCCGACGAGGTGCTGAAGGCTGCCGACCGCGGCGTGCGCGTGAGGCTGCTGCTCGACGACATCAACCTGCGCGGCAAGGACGCGAAATACCTGGCGCTGGACGCGCACGAGAATGTCGAGGTGCGCGTCTTCAATCCCTGCTGGAACCGGGTGGGCGCCCTGCAGCGCGGCTTCGAGGTCATCTTCCGCGCCTATTCCTCCACGCGCCGCATGCACAACAAGGCGTGGATCGCCGACGGGCGGCTGGCGATCGTCGGCGGGCGCAACGTGGGCGACCCCTATTTCGACGCCTCGGACACGATGAATTTCCGCGACCTCGACCTCATGGTCGCCGGCCCGGCCGTCGAGCAGGCGGAAAAGGCCTTCGACGCCTTCTGGAACAGCGACAGCGTGCTGCCCATCGCGTTCCTGCCCCGCCTCGACTATGGCGATTTGGGGCGGCTGCGGGCATCGATCGCCAGGGTGGCCGCCTCCGAGCGCGCGGCGCCCTACAGCCGCCGGCTGGAGCGGTCCAACGCGCAGGACGTGCTCCTCGGCGGTGGGCGCCCCTATCACTGGTGCGAGCGCGCCGAGATCATCTCCGACCCGCCGGCCAAGGCCAATGGCGACCGCCAGAGCCGCTGGATCTACAGGGCGATCTTTCCGGTCGTCACCTCGGCGCACAGCCATATCGAGATCACGTCGCCCTATTTCATTCCGGGCGAGGAGGGCGTGCGCCAGCTCACCGGCCTCGTCCACAGCGGGGTCAAGGTACGCATCCTCACCAATTCGCTCGCGGCGACCGACGTGGCGGCCGTGCACGGCGCCTATGCGCGCTACCGCGCGCCGCTGGCGCGTGGCGGCGTCGAGCTCTACGAGCTCAAGCCCGAGGTCGAGAAGCACCGCATGTCGCTCTTCGGCTCGAGCGGCGCCAGCCTGCATACCAAGGCCTTCACGGTCGACGGGTACAAGGGCTTCGTCGGCTCCTTCAACTTCGATCCGCGCTCGGTTTCGCTGAACACCGAGATGGGCGTGCTGTTCGATCATCCCGCTCTCGCCGAGGAGGTGCGCGGGGTGTTCGAGGAGCAGGTCACGACGGCCAGCTACAGGGTGGCGCTCGAAGGCGGACGGCTCGTCTGGCTGGCCGGCGTCGGCCGGGAGGCGACGCGGTGGCTGCACGATCCCGCCGCGGGCTGGTGGCGCCGCCTCACGGCGGCCGTCGTCGGGCTGCTGCCGCTCGAATCGCAGCTCTGAACGTTCGCGCTTCCTGCTCAGGCGCAGGTCGACAGGAAGATCACGCCGAAGAAGGTGAAGGCGGTCGAGACGAGGGCCGCGAGGGCCGAGAAATACGCCACCTCGAAGGTGAAGCCGGCCGCCGGGCCGGCGGCGCCGTCGCGCCGGCGCGCGGCGGCGCGCAGGGCTGCCGTCCCCAGGGCCAGGAAGGCGAGGAACAGCACGACGAGCTGTGCGCGCTGCAGGCTGAGCGGACCCGCGACCATGATCGCGTCCCACCGGTAGGCACAGCCAACCGACAGGGCGCCGTAGAGCACCACGAAGGCGAGCGACCATACGAGGAACCCTGCGGCCGGCCAGATGAGCAGGCGGGCCCTCACGGCGCGCCCCCGGCCACCAGCGAGGCGAAGAGATGGACCGCGCCTATCGCGACCAGACCGGCGGCGGCGGCGTAGTCGTGCCAGAGCCTGCCGATGCGCACGTCGAGGCTGCGCAGCGGCGACACGAAGCCGCCTGCGACGCGCGCGATCGCATGGCCGGCGAAGAGCGCGCCGATGGCGGCGTGAAGCGCGGCGTAGGAGAGGGTCACGAAGGCCACGGCCAGGTGGGCGTGGGCGGTCGGCGCCTCGATCCGCGCCGCCATCAGCGCCAGGACCAGGGCCGCGGCGAGCTGTGCCGCCAGGCAGGCCGCCAGCCAGGGCAACGGCGTGCCGCCACCGGCCAGGCGGTGCGGCGCGACCCTGCCGAACAGGGAGGCCGCGACGAGCGCGACGGCGGCGGTCGCCGATAGCGCGAGCGACGGCGCGGCCACGATTGCCGGCGGCCAGTTGGGCGCCACCAGCCACAGGAAGAGCCCGCCGAACAGCAGCGAGGCGAAGAGCGTCGCGTCGGCGGCCAGCGTGAAGACGACCGCCCACCAGGAGGGCGGCCTCGCCGCCTCCCAGTGCGGCGGCACGGAGACGCCGCGACCGATCGGCAGCGCGCCACTGTCGGCGCGGCTGCCGGTCGTCCTGGTCCATGCCATCAGCATGGCGACGACGAGCGCCAGCGCGGCGAGCGAGAGCCAGTAGACCTTGAACAGCAGGCAGAGCACGAATGCGCCCGTGGCAAGGCCGCTCCAGAGCGGCAGCTTCGTCGAGTTCGGCAGGATCACGGTCTGCTCCGGCCTGCCCGTGACCATGTCGACGCCGAGCGTCTCCATCCACCCGTTGCGCGCGAAGCCGAGATAGCCCTCGCCGCGCGCCAGTGACGGCCCGAGCGTGTCGGGGTCGAGGCGGTCGGCGCGGTCTTCCACATGCGGCAGCGAGGCGAAGGCGTAGGAGGCGGGAGGCGTCGGCATCGCCCATTCCGCCGTGCGCGCGCTCCAGGGATTGCGGGCGGCGCGGGTGCCGAAGCGGACCTGCAGCAAGACGTCGACGACGAACAGCGCGAAGCCGGCCGTCATCAGGAAGCCGCCCACCGAAGAGAGTAGGTTCAGCCAGTCCCAATGCGCTTCCGGCGGATAGGTGGCGAGGCGGCGCGGCATGCCGAGCAGCCCCGTCAGGTGCATGAGGAAGAAGGTGAGGTTGAAGCCGCCGAAGATCAGCCAGAACGCCGTGACCGAAAGGCGATGGCGCGAGACGCGGCCGGTGACGTGGGGAAGCCAGTAGTAGGTCGCCGCCAGCATCGGGAAGACGAAGCCGCCCACGAGCACGTAGTGGAGATGGGCGACGACGAAATGCGTGTCGTGGGCCTGGAAGTTGAAGGGCACCATGGCCAGCATGACGCCTGTCAGGCCGCCCAGCACGAAGACCACGAAGAAGCCCGCGAGATAGAGCATCGGCACGTCGAAGCGCGGCCGTCCCTGCGCCAGCGTCGCCATCCAGGCGAAGATCTGCACGGCCGTCGGGATCGCGACCAGCCCGCTCGCCGCCGAGAAGAAGGCGAGCGCCAGATGCGGGATGCCGACCGTGAACATGTGGTGGACCCACAGGCCGAAGGAGAGGAAGGCGACCGCGATGACGGCCACGACGATCGCGCTGTAGCCGACGAGTTCGTGGCGGGCGAAGGTCGGGATCATCATCGAGATTGCGCCCGCCGCCGGCAGGAAGATGATGTAGACCTCCGGGTGGCCGAACAGCCAGAAGAGATGCTGCCACAAGAGCGCGTCGCCGCCCCGGGTCGGATCGAAGAAGGGCAGGTCGAAGGCGCGCTCGAGTTCCAGCAGGATCGAGCCCAGGATCAGCGGCGGAAAGCCGAACAGCATCATCAGCGCCGTGACGAGCAGGTACCACGCCATGATCGGCATCTTCTCGATCGACATGCCGGGCGCGCGAAGCTTGAGCACCGTGACGGTGATCTCGACGGCCGCGCATATTGCCGAGATCTCGACGAAGGTGACGCCGAGCAGCCAGACGTCGGCGTTGATCCCCGGCGAGTAGGCCGAGGAGGAGAGCGGCGTATACATGAACCAGCCGGCGTCGGGCGCCACGCCGGCGAGCATCGCGACGATCAGGATCGAGCCGCCGAATATGTAGCACCAGAAGCCGTAGGCGGTGAGCCTCGGAAAGGCGAGGTCCCGCGATCCGAGCAGCTTGGGCAGGAGATAGATCGCCAGTCCCTCGAACATCGGGATGGCGAAGAGGAACATCATCACCGTGCCGTGCATGGTGAAGATCTGGCCGTAGACCTCGGGCCCGACGAAGGCGCTCGACGAGGTGGCGATCTGCACGCGGATCAGCATCGCCAGCAGCCCGCCGATCGAGAAGAACACGAAGGCGGCGAGCATGAAGCGCTTGCCGATCACCGTGTGGTTCACGGCCGACAGCCGGCCCCAGCCGGGCGGCGTGTCCCATATCCGCGCCAGTTCCTTGTGGAGCCGGACGGGCGAGGGGGGCGACGTTACTTCCTTCACGGCGTTGCCTCGCGATCGAGCACTGCCGCGTAGTCGGCGGGGTCGTGCGCCTCGACCGTGAAGCGCATCGCCGCATGGCCCTCGCCGCAATATTCGGCGCACACGCCGCCATAGGTGCCGGGCCGGTCGGCGCGCAGCGTGATGCGGTTGGGGTGGCCGGGAATGGCGTCGATCTTGCCGCCCAGGCGCGGGATCCAGAAGCTGTGGATGACGTCGGCGCTGGTGACGACGAAGGTCACGTCGCGGCCGGCCGGAAGGTGCAGCACGCCGGCCGTGGCGCGTCCGCCCGCCTCGGGATAGGTGAAGGTCCAGGCCCAGCGGCTCGCCTCGGCCTCGATGACGAGCGGCGCCGCGCCGTCGCTCCTGGCAACCAGCCTTTCGCCGAGCACGAAGGCGGCAGCGACGAGCGCCGCCAGCACGGCGCTCGGCATGACGAGCCCGCCCCACAGGATCAGCCGGCGCGGAGGGTCGTCGCCGAGCGCGCCGGGCCGGCGCCATGCCAGCACGAGCACGCCCGAGACGGCGGCGAAGATCACGGTCGCGCCGGCGAGCATGATCCACCATAATGTCGCTATGGCGCGTGCCGCCGGCCCGGCCGGGTCGAGCGTCGAGAGATCGCCCGAGCAGGCCGACAGCGCGGCGCCGAGAAGCGGCGCCGTCGCGGCCAGCGGCCGGAACCGCGCGCGCTGTGCGGGCATTATGCCGCCTGGAGGCGGGACGCGATGAACGAGACCAGAGACAGGGGCAACCCGGTCATCGAGGAGGTGGTGGAGGAGAAGGTCGCCTCGGCGGTCGCCGTCGCCGGCCACCCGCTTCACGCGATGAGCGTGCATTTCCCGATCGCGCTGATCATCGCCACGCTCGGCTGCGACGTCTTCTACTGGTGGACGGCCGACCCTTTCTGGCTGCGGGCGGGGCTGTGGGCCTGCGGCTTCGCGTTCGCGGCCGGCGTGGGCGCCGGGCTGGTGGGCACGGCCGAGCTCCTGCTCGTGCCGGGCATCCGCATCCGGGTGGCGAGCTGGACCCACGCGGTCGCTGCCATGACGCTGATCGCGATCGCGGGCACCAACTGGGGCCTGCGCCTCGTCGAGCCCGACGCGGTGTTGCCGCACGGGCTGCTGCTGTCGGTGCTGGCCAGCGTCTTCACCGGACTGGCGGGCTGGCATGGCGGCAAGCTCGTCTTCGATCACGGCATCGGCCTCATCATCTCTGAAAAGGGTTGAGGCCGAGGATCAGCGGCTTGAGCGCGCCGGGTTCGCGCATGGCGGCCGGCACGAGGTCGGGGATGTCGGGCTTGGCCAGCACGACGACGAGGATCAGCGCCACCACCAGCACGGTGGCCGCCGTGACCGCGCCGAAACGCCAGGCGGGGTAGACGCTGCCCTTCTCGAACAGGCGAATGATGACCAGCCCCGTCAGGATGTGGATCGACGTCAGCGCGCCGACGAAGACCAGCTTGACGGAGAACCACGGCGCGAAGCTCTGCTGCACGAAGATCAGCGCCGTGCCCGAGCCGATCGCCACGAAGGCGGCCGGCGACAGGATCGCGACGTAGAGGTAGCGCACCATCGACTGCATGCGGTGCAGGTCCGGACCGTCGACCGTCGCGCGCTGCACGTAGAGGGCGGGAAGGCAGACCAGTCCGGCGCTCCAGATCGAGATCGCGGCGATGTGCAGCAGCTTGAGCCAGATCATGATCTTGCGGCGGCGCTGGTTGCGTCGGGCGGGGCGACCAGCCTCGCCAGCCGCCAGAGCGCGGCGCCGAGATAGGGCAGAGCGGCGGGCACCCACATAAGCAGGCCGGCAAGCTGCTGGTCGTCGAGCGGCGACAGCCCGAAGGATTCGGTCGTCAGCAGGTGCGCCTGGTAGAGCGGCCGTCCCGCGAAGGTCAGCAGCGCGCCCAGCATGCCCATCTGCACGATCGTGAAGAGCAGCGCGCCAAGCGTCGCGCCGGCCGGCTCGCGCAGCGACAGCACGCGCCGCCACATCGCGAAGGCCGTTCCCGCGAGGCTCGCCTGCATGGCCCAGTACGCGGGCGCCTCCCAGATCGCGACCGCATAGGCCGGCGGCCAGTGCCAGAACCAAAGCGCAACCGCATGCAGGCCCGCCAGCGCGGACAGCGGCAGGCGCCGGGCATGGGCCCGCAGCGGAAACGCGGCCGCCAGCAGCGGAGCTGCCACCGCGACCAGAGCCACGTGGTGCAGCGCACGCGCCGAAAACAGCGCCGTCGTCAGGGCGCAGAGCGGCGAGACGAAGAGCACGAGAAGCACCGCGACGGCCGCAGCGAGGGACACGCGACCATCGCCGCGCATCGAGACGTGAAGCGCCAAGAGCGCCGCGCAGACGCCCAGCGCGACCGGATCGAAATTCCAGGACGACATCAGCGTATCGGGTCCGGGCGCCGGTCCGCAATATGGCACTTCCATGGTTTCGGCCCCTTCCCTGCCGTCGGCTCGCAAGGCGATTGTGGCGCGACGGCCGCGGCTTGTCTCCCCCCGATCGGCCGATCTAGCGCGGTTGCGGCGGCGTTTCTACGCTCATGTCCGCAATCGCGTCGCGGATGGCGTCGGCCGCCCGCTCGGCGCCGATCTCGGCCGCCAGTGCGCGTTCGGCCTCGGCCTGCGCCTCGGGCTCGCCCTCGTGGATCCAGACGCCGCTGTCCGACCGGCGGATCGCTCCGGCCCTGTCGAGAAGTTCGATTGCCCTGGCGGCATCGCTGCCGGCGGTCCGGTTGCCTGTCGTCACCATTGGCCTCCCTTTGATGGCATTGCGCCAACGCCCGGGCGGGCGCATCGTTCCGGGGCGGGTTTCAGAGGGCCGGCGGCCCGGAGGCGGCGCGCTCGGGAAAGGTCGGCGCGGAAGCGGCGTCGGGCCAGTCGCGGCTCTGCATCTCGATCAGCCGCGACACCGTACGGTCGAATTCGAAGGCTTCGGTCACGCCCGGCCGCCCCTGGTAGAGGGACTGGGGCGGCGTCGCCGCGCTCACGACGAGGCGCAGCCGCCGGTCGTAGAGCGTGTCGATCAGCAGGATGAGGCGCTTGGTCGGATTGCGCAGCGTCTGGTCGAGCACGGGTATGCCGTCGACGAAGAGCGTGCGGAAGCGTTCGGCGATGGCGATGTAGTCGCGCGCGCCGAGCGGCGCCTCGCAGAGTTCGGCGAAGGTGAAGCGCGCCGCGTCGTGGGCGGCGCGCGGAACTGGGATGGCGCGTCCCTTGAGTTCGATGCGCTCCTGCGTCTCCACGATGCCGTCCGTCACGGCGTTCCATGCCGCATCCATCTGGCGGTCGGCCTCGGGCCCGAGCGGCGTGACGTAGACCGGCAGCCGGCTCAGCTTTTCCAGCCGGTAGTCGGTCGGCGAATCGATCGGCAGCACGTCGGCGTGGCGCTTCAGCGTGGCCACGAAGGGCAGGAAGAGCTGGCGGTTGAGGCCGTCGCGATAGAGGTCGTCAGGAGCGACGTTCGAGGTGGCGACGAGCACGACCCCCTCCCCGAAGAGAGCGGAGAAAAGCCGCGACAGGATCATTGCGTCGGCGATGTCGGTGACGGTGAATTCGTCGAAGCAGACCACCCAGGCCTCTTCCGCCAGCGCCCTGGCTACCGGCGGAATGGGGTCGTCGCCTTTCGCCTCGCCGCGCTTGACGGCGTCGCGGTGGCGGCCGATCCGGTCGTGCACGTCGGCCATGAAGTCGTTGAAATGGACGCGGCGCTTGCGGCGCACCGGCACCAGATCGAAGAACATGTCCATCAGCATGGTCTTGCCGCGACCGACGCCGCCATGGAGGTAGAGGCCGCGCACGCCGTCGAGGCGGCCGCGCTTGCGGCCGAACAGCCATCCGAGCGAACTCGACTTGGCGGCCAGTCGCTTGGCCGAAATCTCCTCGATCAGCCGGTCGAGCGCGGCGACGATGGGACGCTGCGCGGGATCGGGGCGTATCTGCCCGAGCTCGGCGGCGTGGTCGTAGCGCTGCGCGACGGTCGGGTGCGTGACGAGGCCGTCGCGGAGCGACATGGGTGGCGGGATTTGGGTTGGGGGGATCTGGCGCGCGTCCGGGCGGCGTCAGCGCGACAGGCTGATCGCCTGGCCCGACGTCGTCTGGCCGCTGAAGGCCTCCCCGCCGGTGGAATAGAGCCGCGCCAGAACGTTGCCGCCTTCGTCATAGAGCGCAAGCTGCTTTCCGGTCACGTTCCAGGACTTGACGCCGTCGAGCGGTGCCGGGCAGCGCAGCGGGCCTGCGCGGAAGCCCTGGCCGAAGCGCGTCTGCGGCGTGGCCACCCGGCAGGTCTGGCCGGCAACCGAGGCGTTCCAGACACCGGCCACGCTGCCGGCGGAGATGTCGGGCGCATTTGCCTCGGCGGCCGAGGGGTCGAGCGCGGCGACTTCCTGCTCGGTCTGCTCGGGCGCGGTCGGGAAGGCGCCAGGGGTCGTCGTTCCAGGCGCGGTGGGCGGCGGTAGCTGGCCCGCGGTCACGGTTCCAGCAGGCGCGGCGGGCAGCGGCGCCGGCTGCCGGCTCTCGAGGGTGCCGAAGCGGGACGAACCCTGGCAGGCGGCGAGCGCGAGCCCGAGCGCCGCAATGGCCATCATTTTCGCTGCGTGAGCGCCCATCAACCCGCTTCCCATGATTGGTCTCCCTGGAAATGGCAACGCCGTCCTGCGGCCCCTGTTCCCTCTCACCGCCCAGAATAATGGCGATGTTGGGGACGAATGAAACATGGCCATGGTTAATTTCGGGTTTTGTGGACCAATGTCCAGCATCCTTCATGCCGGTACGCGGGGTTGCGGTCCGTCTGCTCGCCGCTATCGTGTGCGCTATGCAAAGACGAACCCTCCTCAAGTGGCTGGGGCTCGGCGGCCTGGCGCTTCTGGGCGGCGGAGGTGCCATGGCGACGCGCGCGAATGCGGCCAACAAATACTACGCCGGTCCGGCGAGCGATCATTTCGACGGCCGGGTCTTCTTCAATCCCGGCGGAAAGCCGCCCGGGCGGTTCGTCGATCTCCTGCGCTGGCAGTTCGGCGGCGGCAGGGCGAGCTGGCCGGAGCGGTTCGACAGCCCCTTTCCGCCGGCCACGCCGGAAGCGCGCGTGGACGGCGGTGCGCTCAGGGTGACGATGGTCGGCCACGCGACGCTGCTGGTGCAGGTCGCCGGGCTCAACTTCCTCACCGATCCGGTCTGGTCGGAGCGCGCCTCGCCCTTCCGCTTCGCCGGGCCGCGGCGGGTCAACCTGCCGGGCATCGCGTTCGACGACCTGCCGAAGATCGACGCGGTGCTGCTGTCGCACAACCATTACGACCACATGGACCTCGACACTCTGGCGCGGCTCCATGCGGCGCACGATCCGCTGGTCGTGACGCCGCTCGGCAACGACGCGATCGTGCGGCGACGGGTGCCCGCCATGCGCTTCGCCGTCCATGACTGGGGCGAGAACGTCGCGCTCGGCAATGGCGTGACGGTGCATCTGGAACCGGTCCACCACTGGTCGGCGCGCGGCATGGGCGACCGCCGCATGGCGCTGTGGGCGGGGTTTGTGGTGGAGACGCCCGCCGGCCGGATCTACCATGTCGGCGACACCGGCTTCCATTCCGGCATCAACTACCGCTCGGCGGCCGAGCGCCACGGCCCCTTTCGCCTCGCCGTGCTTCCCTTCGGCGCCTACGAGCCGCGCTGGTTCATGGAGGCGCAGCACCAGGATCCGGACGAGGCGGTGGAGGGGATGAGGCTCTGCCGTGCCGCGCATGTCGCGGGGCATCACTGGGCGACGTTCCAGCTCACCAACGAGCCGCTGGACGAGCCGCGCCGGAGGCTCCATGCCGCGCTCGACCGTGCCGGAATCGCGCGGGACCGGTTCCGGCCGATGCTGCCCGGCGAGGTCTGGGACGTGCCGGCGTAGCGGAGCACATTAGCGGGAACGAATTTTCGACGCTCGCGTTGAATGGGCGGCCGCAAGGTCGCGGCCGGAGGGAACAGTCATGATCAAGTGGATCATCATCCTGCTCATCGTCGCCGCGGTGGCCAGCCTTCTGGGGCTCAACACGATCTCGGGCGCGGCCATGACCGGCGCCAAGATACTGATCGCCATCGTGCTGATCCTGTTCCTGCTGGTGATACTCGGCATCGTCGCCATCGCCTGATGTGACGCCCGCCACGGCTGGTAATCGAGGGTCCGTTCCGCCATATAGAGGCCCGATACCAACGGAGCGCGCGCGGGCACGTGTCTGCCACGGCACCCTTTGCCAGGATGAACGGGCTCGGCAACGCCATCATCGTTGCCGACATGCGCGGTCGCGCGGACCGCGTGACGCCTGATGCCGCGCGCAGGCTGGCGAGCGACCCGCCGACACGCTTCGACCAGATCATGGCCATCCACGACCCGCGCATCCAGGGCACCGCCGGCTATATCGAGATACTCAACTCCGACGGTTCCTTCGCGCAGGCCTGCGGCAACGGCATGCGCTGCGTGGTGCAGGCGCTCGCCGCCGAGACCGGCCGCAGGATCTTCACCTTCGAGACGGTCGCCGGCATCCTCAATGCCGAGGAACACGCGGACGGATCGATTTCGGTCGACATGGGCACGCCGCGTTTCGGCTGGCAGGACATTCCGCTCGCCGAGGAGTTCCGCGACACGCGCGCGATCGAACTCCAGATCGGGCCGATCGACGCGCCGGTGCTGCATTCGCCCTCGGTCGCCTCGATGGGCAATCCTCATGCCATCTTCTGGGTCGACCGCGACGTGTGGACCTACGAGCTCGACCGCTTCGGGCCGCTGCTCGAGAACCACCCGATCTTTCCCGAGCGCGCCAACATTACGATCGCCCAGGTCACCGGCCCGGACGCGCTGTCGATCCGCACCTGGGAGCGCGGCGCGGGGCTCACGCTGGCCTGCGGCTCGGCGGCCTGTGCGGCCGCCGTCTCGGCCGCGCGGACCAACCGTACCGGGCGCAACGTGGCGGTGACGGTTCCCGGCGGAGGACCGCTCATGATCGCGTGGGGCGACGACGACCACGTCGTCATGACCGGCCCGGCCGAATGGGAGTTCTCCGGCCGCTTCGATCCGGCAACCGGCGACTGGGCGCGCGACGTCGAGGGTGCGGCGTGACGAAGGGCCTCGACATCGTCACCTTCGGCTGCCGCATGAACACCTACGAGAGCGAGGTGATGCGGCGCGAGGCGTCGGCCGCCGGCCTCGGCGCGCTCGACGGAGGGGCCGTCGTCTTCAACACCTGCGCGGTGACGGCCGAGGCGGTGCGCCAGGCGAGGCAGGCGATCCGCAAGGCCAGGCGCGAGCGTCCCGGCGCGCGCATCATCGTCACCGGCTGCGCCGCCCAGACCGAGCCCGGCTCCTTCGCGGCGATGGACGAGGTGGATCTCGTGCTCGGCAACGAGGAGAAGCTCCATGCGCACAATTACCGGGCGCTTCCGGACTTCGGGGTCAATGCCTTCGAGAAGGCGCGCGTCAACGACATCATGAGCGTGACCGAGACCGCGGGCCACATGGTCGACGCGATCGAGGGCCGCGCCCGCGCCTTCGTGCAGGTGCAGAACGGCTGCGACCACCGCTGCACCTTCTGCATCATCCCTTATGGCCGCGGCAATTCGCGCTCGGTGCCGATGGGCGCGGTGGTCGAGCAGGTCAGGCGGCTCGCCGGCAACGGCTATTCGGAAGTCGTGCTCACCGGCGTCGACATGACCGGCTACGGCGCCGACCTGCCGGGAAGGCCAAGGCTCGGCAGGCTGGTGACGACCGTGCTGAAGCAGGTGCCGGAGCTGGCGCGCCTGCGTCTGTCGTCGATCGATTCCATCGAGGCCGACCCCGAACTCGTCGAGGCGATCGGCGGGGAGAGGCGGCTGATGCCGCATCTCCACCTGTCGCTCCAGGCCGGCGACGACATGGTGCTGAAGCGCATGAAGCGGCGCCATCTGAGGGACGATTCCATCCGCTTCTGCGCCGAGATGCGCCGCGTGCGGCCCGACATCGTCTTCGGCGCGGACATGATCGCCGGCTTCCCGACCGAGACCCAGGCGATGTTCGAGAACTCCTTGAAGATCGTCGAGGAATGCGGTCTGACGCATCTCCACGTCTTCCCCTTCTCTGCCCGCGAGGGCACGCCTGCCGCCCGCATGCCGCAGGTCGCGCGCGGCGTCGTGAAGGAGCGCGCCCGGCTCCTCAGGGAGGCCGGCGACGCCGCCTACCGGCGCCACCTGTCGTCGCTCGCCGGAACGCGCCAGCGCGTGCTGGTCGAACGCGAGGGGCTGGGCCGGACGGAGGGATTTGCGCCCTGCGTGCTCGATTTCGGCGCGCCCGGCGACATCGTGACGGTAGCGATCGCCGGCGACGACGGCGAGCGGCTCGTCGCCGCGCCCCGCGCGTCCATGGCGGCCTGAGGGAAAGAGCGCGTGGCATTCGGCTTCATCAAGAAGATCTTCTCCTTCGGCTCCAAGCAGGTGGAGGAAACGCCGCCGGAGGGCGAGGCCGCCCCGGCGCTGCCGCCGCCCGCGCCCGAGCCCGTGGCCGCACCGGCGCTGCCGCCCGAGCCCGTAGCCGCGCCGCCGGCCGCCGAAGCTGCCCCCTTGCCAGCCGCAGTGGTCGCTGAGACGCTTCTTCCAGAGCCAGAGCCAGAGCCAGAGCCAGAGCCAGAGCCAGAGCCAGAGCCAGAGCCAGAGCCAGAGCCAGAGCCAGAGCCGGTCGATCCCGTGCCTGTCCCGCAGGCCGTGCCGGCAGCACCGGCCGTGGCGATGCCTCCTCCAGCCCTGACGAGCGATGAGCGCCCCGCGGACAGGGTGACGGTGGGCAAGGCCGTGGAGCGGCGGCGCGACGAGACGCCGGCGCCGGCCGCCGCCGCGCCGAGGACCGGCTGGCTGCAGCGCCTGCGCACCGGGCTGTCGCGCTCGTCGAAGGAGCTGGGCGACAATCTCTCCGGGCTTTTCGTCAAGCACGAGCTGACCCCGCAGTTCATCGAGGAGCTCGAGGAGGTTCTGATCCGGGCCGACCTCGGCGTCGACCTCGCCATGCGCGTCACCGACGCGCTGGAGGGAAACAAGTACGGTCGCGCCACGACGGAGGCCGACGTGCGCCGCGTGATGGCCGCCGAGATCGAGAAGGTGCTCGGCCCGGTGGCCGTTCCTCTCGAGCTCGACCTGTCGCACCGGCCCCACGTCATCCTCGTCGTCGGCGTCAACGGTACGGGCAAGACCACGACGATCGGCAAGCTCGCCGCCAAGCTGACGGCCGGCGGGCTTTCGGTCATGCTGGCGGCGGGCGACACGTTCCGCGCGGCCGCGATCGAGCAGCTGCGGATCTGGGGCGAGCGCACCGGGTCGCCCGTCGTGGCCTCCAGGCTCGGCGCGGACGCGGCCGGGCTCGCCTACGAGGCGTTCGAGAAGGCGCGCGAGGCGGGGTCCGACGTGCTCGTCATCGACACGGCGGGCAGGCTGCAGAACAAGGCCGAGCTGATGGCGGAGTTGGAGAAGATCGTCCGCGTGCTCAGGAAGATCGATCCTGAGGCGCCGCACACGGTGCTCCAGACGATCGACGCTACGACCGGCCAGAACGCCCTCAACCAGGTCGAGATCTTCCGCAACGTGGCCGGCGTCAACGGCCTCGTCATGACCAAGCTCGACGGCACGGCGCGCGGCGGCATCCTCGTGTCAATCGCCGGCAAGCACCGGCTGCCCGTCTATTTCATCGGCGTCGGCGAGCAGGTCGACGATCTGGAGCCCTTCTCGGCCGGCGACTTCGCCCGCGCCATCGCGGGGGTGGCGTGATCGGCCCGCCGTCATTCAGGGACGATTGCGTCCGACCGGCGCGCAACCAAGGTGAACGCAAATGACCCCCATCCTCGAACGCGACCCGACGGACCCGAAGAAGAAGGAGATGAACGGTCTCCTGAAGTTCGCGCTGGAGCTTGGCCCCCTGCTCGTCTTCTTCTTCGCCAATTCGCGCGCCGAGTGGCTCGGCGAGACGTTTCCCGCGCTCGGGGCGCTGGGCGGGCCGCTCTTCATCGCCACGGCGCTCTTCATGGCGGCCACCGCCATCTCGCTGACGGTCTCGTGGCTCTTGGTGCGCTCGCTGCCGATCATGCCCATGGTGTCGGGCATCGTGGTCTTCGTCTTCGGCGCGCTGACGCTGTGGCTGCACAACGAGACCTTCATCAAGATGAAGCCGACCATCGTGAACACGCTCTTCGGCGTGATCCTGCTCGGCGGCCTCGCCCTGGGAAAACCGCTGCTTGGCTACGTCTTCGAATCCGCCTTCAGGCTCGACGCCGAGGGATGGCGCAAGCTGACGTTCCGCTGGGGCCTCTTTTTCCTCTTCCTCGCGGTGCTCAACGAGGTCGTCTGGCGATCCTTCTCGACCGATTTCTGGGTGGCCTTCAAGGTCTGGGGCACGATGCCGATCACGGTCGCCTTCACCCTCGCGCAGATGCCCCTGATCATGCGACACTCCGTGGATGGGCAAACGCGCAAGGGGTAAGCCGATGGACTACATCGCAAGCACGGAAGAGCTGCGGTCGCACTACCGTCCGGTGATGGACGCGGCGAAGCGCAAGGAGCTTCGCTTCCTCGACGGCCACTGCCGCAGGTTCATCGAGAACAGCCCCTTCGTGCTCATCGGCTCGTCGGACGGCAACGGCAATGCCGACGTGACGCCGAAGGGCGACCGGCCCGGCTTCGTCGCGATCCTCGACGACGTCACGCTCGCAATACCCGACCGGCCCGGCAACAACCGTCTAGACACGCTGGAAAACATCGTCGCCCATCCCGCGGTGGGCCTTCTCTTCCTGGTGCCCGGCATGGACGAGACGCTGCGGGTCAACGGCGAGGCGCGCGTGACGGCCGACGCCGCGCTGCGCGAGAAGCTGGCGGTTGAGGACAGGCTCCCCGCGACCGTCGTCGTGGTCAAGGTGCGCGCGGCCTACATGCACTGCGCGAAGGCCTTCATGCGCTCGCGGCTGTGGAAGCCGGAAAGCTGGGCCGACCGCGGCGCCATGCCGACGCTCGGCCAGATCCTCAAGGACCAGCTCGCTCTGCCCGAGCCGGCCGCCGACACCGACCGGTGGCTCGACGAGACCTATCGCCAGTCCATGTGGTAAGGCCGCCCGGCCTCAGTGCAGCACGAACTCGCCGTCGACGTTGCGCCACTCGCCCGGCGCGATCAGGCGGCGGTGTGTGTAGGTCACCGAATGCAGCGGCCCCTCCAGCTTCGACTTCCAGAAGCCGATGAAGCGGAAGAGGGCCGGGAAGTCCGGCGCGATGTCGTATACTTGCCAGACGAAGCTCTGCAGGATCGCGGGATGGTCGGGCATCCGGTACAGGAACTCGGCGGTGGTCAGGCCGTACCCCGCCAGCATCAGCTCGATCTCGGAATGGTCACGCATGGCTGTTTCCCTCAGCGTTCGCGAGACTCCTCCCAGTGGCGAATCTTGCACCGCGTTCGTTAACCGTCCATTGAAAATCTCACGTGTCCGCGCGCGCCCTCAGGGTCTGCGACGCGGGACGTAGACCGGCTGGTATATGATGCGCGGCTCGGAGAAGGCGCGAAACTCGGCGCGCTGCGAACGCCGCTCGGCCCGCCTGTCGAGTTCGAGCTTGAGCAGGCAGTCCGAGAAGGCCTCGGAGCGCGCCCGGAAGCCGTAGTCGCGGCAGGTCGCCTCGTCGCGCGCGCGGATTTCCTCCGGGCTGACGGTGACGCAGCCCGTCGTGACGACGGCGAGACCCGCGACGAGCGCCAGCGATCGAACTGTCATTGTGCTTCTCCTGTCCTCGCCCGGTTTCGGACCTACGCTCCATTCTCGTCGAAATGGTGGAATCCCGCCACATGCGGACGCGGCGTCGATGACGCGCCCCTCTTCTCCCTCCCCCCTGAGGGGGTCCGAAGGACGGGCGAGACAAGCGGCTCGCCCAGGT
>VFQR01000430.1_pt1 | contig 59663 bp, 43 predicted proteins | sample 3512321 | NCBI WGS metagenome assembly VFQR01 (sample SAMN10412374, study PRJNA504923) | tailings metagenome | isolation source: Relicate 3 Philex TSF1 revegetated site | place: Philippines: Tuba, Benguet | collected 2017-08-29 | reverse complement strand
AACAGGACGACATGCTCGATCTCATCGCCCATGATCAGGGCCACGGCCCCCGTTTGCGCGCCGACCGTGCGCATCGATTCCCGCAACAATCCGGTGAGAAAGTCATGGAGATCGCCGATGGAGACGAGGTCGGCGATGGCCCGGCGGAGCGCCCGGTTCACGCCCTCCAACTCGTCCGCGCGCTGCTGGGCGGCCTCCTGACGCTCGTGGGCCAACGCCGCATTCTTGGCCTGCTCGGCGAGGCGCGATACGGCGATGGCGAGGCTCGCTTGCTCAGCGAGCGCAGCGAGCATACTCAGCTCATCGGTCGTGAACACGTCTTTGCCCGGGCAGATGAACCCAAGCATGCCCAGCGGTTCATCGCCCAACATGAGGGCAATGCAAACCGAGCCCTTGTGCCCGCGAGCGCGGTGCCACCCAGCCGTCCCCGGCCAAAAATCGTCGGCGTCACGTTCGAGATCAAAATAGATCGCGCCTCGCTTCTCGATAAGGCGACGCCAGGCCCTCGTTATATTGGCCGGAAAACGATCACTCACCGGCAGGTCACCGACCAAACCAGGAGCCGGCTGCGACGCCTGCCCGCGGACGATGCCGATCGAGGCACGCAGCGATTCGTCGGTGGAATCGTAAAGGAACAACTGCGCGTCCCAGCCGTCGATCTGCCGGATCATCTGCTGCATGAGGCCGGCGAGGAACTGCTGCAAGTCGGGCACTTGGGCCAGCGTGGTGGTTCCTGCGCGAAGCACCGCGAGCACATGCTCCCTCGCTTCCAAATGCGCATTAGCACTACGCTCACGCTCGTCGAGCATGGCGCGAACTGCCTGTTCACGGGCGAGGATCGACGCGAGTGTGTCGGCCGCCGTCTGGAGAACGGCGAGAATGGCCGGTGTCGGCTCCGTGTGCGTGTCGAAGTCGAGTGACATGCATCCGTATTGACGGCCCGCCAGGAACAACGGCACGGCGACGACCGAGGCGTTGCCTTGTGACGCGAGAAACTCGCGCGCCACCCCGCGGGCCTGCTCCGTGTGGAACACCACCTGCTTTCCCGAGGTCATTTTGTCCATGGCCTCTTCGGCTCCACGCGGGTCAATGACGTGCGGTGCAGCGATCGAGACAGGTATGCTGCCGGTCACACCGGGCCGCACCCACTCGACGAGCATGCGCATGGTGAGGCGGTCCGCCGCATCGTGAAAGACCATGTCATAATAGGTCGCCCGGGTCGCATTCATGGCATCCCCGAAGCGACCCAGCCAACGCAACAGAGCGGGCTCAAAGTCCTTTGCGTCGAGCAACTCGCGGGCACTACCCACCACGACCTGCAGGAGCGCCGTAAGCTGCTCGCTCGCCTCGGCGCGTGTGCGTTCCGCCTCGAGGTGTGAACGCTCCGCCTCAAGTCGCTTCCTCTCCTTGGCCTTTCGATCCAAGGCGGCGGCATAGGCGTTGGCCAGAGCCATCAAGGTAGACCGGTCCGCCGTGTCATAATCTTCGAGCGGGTGTCCATAATCGAAGCCCATCAAACCCCAATGTTCGCCTTCGACGTAGATCGGGCAGCAAAGGTTCCAAACGATGCCCAACGCCATCTGCTTCGAGCGGAAGGGTTCACCCGCCTCCGCAATGTTTGCCAACAGGTGGCCGGCCTCGCGCAACTCGCGACGGACCGTTTCCCAAGTCGGATCATCGCGACGCATGGCAAACCTCCTTTCGGCACAGTCCATTTGGCGGGCCGCTCCGGGCTTGGTCCATTCGTGCACAATCTCCTGATACCCGAGCACAAGGCGGTCCTCCGGGGTCCACTCGACTCGCGCCACGCATACCCGATCAGCACACGAGGTCACCCCTACTCGCGCCATCGCACGCTCGATGCACGGACCAAGATCGTCCGCCGCAAGCAACGCGGCCGCGGCCTCGCCCACGACCGCGAGCAGGTCGATGTAGCGCGCACGCCGGTCGGCATGGGCACGGGCCTGGTCCTCGCGTCCGATGGCCGCGGCGATGGCGGCAGCGGCTCCGCGCAGCACCTGAATCTCGGGCTCCGAGAACGGGTGGTCGTTGGTGCAGTTGTCGAAGCCGATGCAGCCCCAGAAAACGCCGCCAACGCAGATCGGCAGAAACAAGTCCTGCCGAGTGCCTGCGGCCTCGTTGAGCTCACTGTTGGCTCCGGTCTTTTCCTCAATCGGCGACGAGTAGATCCGGCCGGCCATCAGCGGACGCCACACCTCCTCATAGTCACTCAGCGTGTAAGGTCCCGCTCCACGCAGGGCGGCGATGGTCGAGATGCCCGGCGCGCAATGTTCGCACTCGAAGTATCCGGCCTCCTGATCGTGATCGTAGCGAAAAACATAAACCCGGTCTATCCCCGTGGCTTCGCCAATGATGGCGACGGCCCTGCGCAGGCCGGCGTGCAAATCGCCCGACAGGAGTGCGCAGGAGGCATCCACTACCGCGCGCAAGTAACGCTCAATCCCCGGCGAGCCCTGGGTTTCCGGTGTCGCCAGGGCATTCGCACCGGCCGATGTCCGAATCCGAGGCGAGGGAGCAACCGGCACTGTAGAGATCATCGGAACACGCGAGGTTCGAGTTACCCGGACAGCCAAACCGGTTCCGTCCTCCGAAGCAATCGTCGTGCCCTCCCCAAAACGATTGAGCACGCATGCCCCCGCTTTGACCGCAGATCGTACCAATCGGGGAATGCGAACGCAGCGAATCGGGCCAACTGAAGACGCGAAGCGCAGATAATCCGAGCGACGGTTCGCCAATTCCGCCAAATGGCCGATGCGAATCAGGCTCTCCTCGGCTATCATGAAAGGGTGGTTGGGCGACAGGTGCAACGCCACCGCCCTCGGCCGGGTTGTCCCTTCGATCCCGTTCCCAGCCCTCTGCTACCCAGCAAAACCAAAACGCCACCATGAAATCCGAACTCATCACTCCCGCCAACTCCGCCCTGCTCCTGATCGACCACCAGGTCGGCACGATGCAGCTCATCAAAAACATTCCGCTCGATCAGGTGAAGCGGGCCACCCTGGCGCTCGCGCAGGCGGCCAAGGTCCTGAATCTACCGGTCATTCTTACGTCGTCGCAGGAAGAGCGCACCCAGGGGCCGCTGTTGCCGGAGCTGCAGGAACTCTTGCCCGATGCCTTTCAGAAGCGCGTCAAGCGTGCCGGCATTGTGAATGCCTGGGCCGACGACAACTTTCGCAAGGCGGTCGAGGCGACCGGCCGCAAACACCTCATCATGGCCGGCGTGACCACGGACGTCTGCCTGATCTATCCGTCGATCTCGGCGGTCCAGGCCGGCTATCAGGTGCAAGCCGTGATGGACGCCTCCGGTTCGCCCTTCGAACTCTCAGAGAACCTCTCCCGCCAGCGCATGCACGACGCCGGGGTCGTCCTCACGACCGCCAACACGCTAATCGCCGAACTGGCCCAATCGTGGGCGACGCCCGAAGGCCAGAAGCTCATCGGCATCCTCTTCGGAGGCCTGCTGCCGCCGATCCTGCGGTAACATAAGTAACACCGGAACGAATACAGAATCGAAGAATGAATACCCAATCCCATCCGTATCTTGAGAAGCTCACGCCTGAGAACAGCGCCCTGCTCCTTATCGACCACCAGACCGGGACCATGTTGGGCGTACAGGACATCCGCCTCGACCAGTTCCGCAGCAATGTTCTCGCCCTCGCGAAGACGGCTCAGGTTCACAACCTGCCCGTCGTACTGACCGCGAGCTACGCCGAAGGTCCCAACGGTCCACTGATGCCGGAACTTCTTGAGATGTTCCCCAAGGCGAAACCAGTCTACCGACCAGGCCCCATCGACTCGTTTGACGATCCGGCCTTCGTCAAAGCGGTCGAGGCTACGGGGCGAAAGAAGCTGATCATGGCGGGCGTCACCACCGACGTGTGTCTGTACTTTCCCGTGATCTCCGCACTGGCCCGAGGCTATGACGTCTGGGCCGTCTACGACGCATCCGGTTGCTGGGACTCGATGAGCGAGCTCACATCCTGCATGCGCCTCACCCAGGCGGGGGCCGTCGTGGTGAACTGGGCGGTCGTGTGCGCCATGCTCCAAGCGGACTGGCGTCGCCCATCCGCAGGGGGCACGCTGTCGGTCTTCAATCAACACCTGCCGTTCTACGGTTTCCTTTCGAACAACCAAAACGCCACCCGCGAAGGTATCGCTGGACTCACTCGATAACGGCCGGGACGCCCCCTCCGGTATTCGATTCCCCCTGCCCGCGTTGGACCGCGGGCAGGCAACCAGCAGACCACACGATGCCGAGAACCGTGTACGACTGCGCAAAGCCCATACGGATTCGTTCGTCACACGATCACGGACCACGGTGAGTAACTCGGAGGGTGCAGTTATCGTTTCAGTCGTAGATGCGTCTGCCCATCGATACCTAAACCCGGCTCAACGTGGCGCCGCTCTATGGAGCCGAAACCTTGATCTCTACGCTTGGTGCACTTCGTTCCAGATTGCCCACAACGCTGAATGCCCCCGTCCCAGCACAATCGTCCTGATCCGTCCACACCCTTGACCTCCCCCAGCCTGCTACCGGCGTCACGTGCCTTGGTGCGTGAACACGGACCGTTCCGACTGCGCCGAATCCGACCCGGCCTCGGGCTTGCCTCCACGACGTCCGATCACGGCTTGGGTCCATTGGGACTGGTGGATCATGCCCGCCTCTCACCTGGGCTGACCGTCGCCATGCACGAACACCGTAACGACGAAATCATTTCGTACCTGCGCCGAGGCACGATGTGGCACACGGACACCACGGGGCAGCATCTGCCATTAAACCCAACTCACTTGGCCGTGATGAACGCTGGCTCAGGTCTCTCGCACGAGGAGAGCATCCCGTCCAACAGCGAGCCGGTGGAAATGCTGCAGATCTTTGTGCGTCCGCACACCGTGGATCTACCGCCGCGTTTTCAGCATGTTGAGCTGGCCACGGCCGAGTCGCGTCACGCGTGGCGTCTGCTCGTCGCGCCGGAGGGACAGTCCGCCCCGGCCACGGTGCGCAACCAAGTCTGGTTGTACGATGTCCGGCTAGAGACCGGGAGCTCGGCGCTCGCGACGCCCGTACGCCCGGGTGGCAGCGCCTGGCTGTACGTCTTCTCCGGTGCAGCAGAGGCGCGCGGAGTTGGCCGCCTCGCGGCAGGCGATTCGCTGCGCTTCTCAGCCAGCACTCCCTTGATGATCGCGGCTGAAGACGTCGCTCAACTGGTAGTCATTCTAGTCGAATGCCACGCGCCGTACTCGCGCGCCGGCACCCTCAGCGGTTAGCTGCCACCCGGCGCCCAATTCAGCTTTCCCATGACGAAGAGGTCTCGCGGCTGCGCAGGGCGTTGGCGGCGGCGTCACCAGGGAAGGATTCGGAGACCGGGTCCCAGCGGACCTTGCGGCCGAGTTCCATCGCGATCGCGCCGATGTGCATCGACGTGCTGAGCCGGTGCAAGGACTCGGCGGTGTACATCGGCGGGCGGTTGTCCCGGACTGCGTCGAGGAAGTCGCGGTGTTCGTTCTCCCAGCGGGGCCAGATCTTGCTCGTCGCCGGATCATACACGCGGCGGTAGAGGTCGAGGTCGCTCGCTTGGAGCTGCCCGCGCCAGCCGCGGTTGCCGACCCACCCTTCCGTGCCTTCGCAGCGGATCGACGGTACGTCGGACTTCACTTCCATGGTCACGCCGTTCGCGTAGGTGTAGTTCAGGTGGAAGGTCAGTGGCACTGTGTTCAGGCTGTCCGGCGGAATGACGCCTGTGCCTTCCACTTCCACCGGGCCGGTGTCCTCGGCAAAGTTGGCCACGTTGGCAGTGTCGATCAGGTGCGCGCCCCAGTCGGTCAGCGTTCCACCGGAAAAGTCTCGGATCTGTCGCCAGGTGCTGGAATCGGTCAGGGTCGGCACGTACTCGCGGGTCGGTGCGGGACCCACCCAGAGCTTGAAGTCGAGCCCTTCGGGCACCGGTGCAGGTGCCTGTTTCGGGAAGGCGCGGGAGATGGGCAGGCCGACTTCGATGTGCTTGAGTTTACCGATGGCGCCGTTGCGGACCGCTTCGGCAATCTTGTGGTAGTGGATCACTGAGCGGTCTTCGAGCGCGGTGGCGAAGAAGGCGCCGGTGCGCTTCACGGTGTCGGCGAGGAGGCGACCTTCGGCGATCGTCAAGGTGGGCTTTTCGCAGAAGACCTTCTTGCCGGCTTCGAGGGCACGCAGGGCCATCGGCGTATGCCAGTGGTCGGGCGTCGTGATCACCACGGCGTCGATGTCCCGCCGCGCGATCAGATCGCGGAAGTCTGCGATCATGGCGCAGCCGGACGCGTCGTAGTGCTCGTCGACCAGCTTTCTTGCCTGCTCCCGGCGGTCCGCGAACACGTCGCACACCGCCACCACCCGGCAGTCCTCATGCTGCAGGAACGACTTCAGGTTCACCTCCCGCCCGTGCGTACCCACCCCGATGAAACCCATCGTGATCCGGTTCTACGGCGCGTTCGCACCGAGCAGCGGTGTCCGCAGAAACTGCGGCGCCAGCCCGGCGGCAAGGATCGAGCCAAGACCGGTCTTCAGGAAGGTGCGGCGCGACGAAGAGTTTACGGTGATGTCGGACATGGGGAGCGGGAGGTTGCGGGGAGGAGAAAGGCGGCGGCAGGTCCGCCGCCGCCTTCATGGTTGCTCGTTCAGAACGAGAGATCGGTGCGGAACGTGAGGCGGCGCGGGTCACCGTAGCCAAACTGCCCCTTGTAGTGCAGATGGTCCGCGATGTTCGTGCAGCTCAAGGTGTAGGAGACATCGCGACCAAAGGCCTTCGTGCGGTAGCTAAGCGTCAGATCGCCGACGATGTAGCCTGCGTTGAAACCATCGCTATCCTGGGCGCTTTCGTACCGAGGATTCGTTTTCGACTGGCCGTTGATGCCCGCCGCGATCGAGAAACCGCGCAGGCGGCCTTCGGTGAAGGTGTACTTGTTAAATAAGCCGATCGCGTACTTCGGCGAGTAGCCGAGCCGTCGGCCGCTTTCCAGGATCTCCCATGCGGCCGCCCCGGTCAGCGAATTGTTCGAGATCGTCTCGGAGAAGTAGATGTGCGTGAAGCTGAGCGAGAGCTGGTAGTTGCTGCGCGGCGTCCAGAACCCTTCCAACTCAATGCCCTGATTACGCTGGCGGCCGGATGCCGTGAAGTAGCTGATCGGACGGAAACCGGCGTCCACCTGACGCAGCGATGTCAGGATCGGCGTCCCGTCGGCGTTGTAGTTCGCGGGGTAGAACGAGCCGTCGAGATTGCGCGGGTCGGCCTGTCCTTTGGGCAGGTCCTGCAGGCGAACGTTGCCGCGCTCCACCTCAAACCAGCCGATCGACGCGGACCACTTTCCGTCCGAAGTCTGCACTTTGATGCCCGCGTCAATGCTATCGCCGGTCTGATCGGGCAGCAGGGCGGCTTCGTTGGCGCCGGGGATGAGGAAGCCGTTAATGTCACGATTCACGCCCACGCCGACCGCACTCAAACCGCCGCCGGGAAATCCAGGGGCGTTTGGACGGTAGTTGCTGCTCTTGCTCGCGTAAACGTTCAGCCAGTCGGTGAGCGACACGACGATACCCTTGGAACTCGAGGGCCCCCGGGAATCAGCGCGCTGCAGATTGCTGTCGTGCACGACATACTGCTCGCGCCGCTCTCCCCACGACAACAGGACTTTGCGCCCCGCAAGTTTGAACTCGCCAGTCCAGGTGGCGTAGCGACCGTAGCTCCGCGCATCGGTGCGGGTTTCGTTGGCGAACCCGGTGACATAGCGGGACGAGTCGGGCACGCTGCCGTGCAACAACGGATCCCAATTCTGGATCGCGGCGAGGCCGGTGCGTACTGCACCCGAGGCGGACACCACGGACGGAGCGAGGTTGTAGTTGAACGTGCGATTCCGATTGGTCGCCTCGTTGTTGAAGTAGTCCCCGCCGACCACGAACGTATGGGAAAGGAAGCCCGTATTGACCCTCGCCAGGATGTCGATCTGGGCGTTCTCGTCGTCGTTGACCGAACGGCCTCCGTTTCCGGTCGCGAGATTATAGGTGTAGTCCGCGTTGGCGTTGCCCCGGAACGTGGAAACCCAGTCGAAGACCGTGCGATTCTTTGCCGCAACGGTTCGCACGTTGAGCCAGTTCCACGGGGTCAGCGTCAGCTCGGCGGAGTAGGTCTCCGTTTCGGTGTCCTGAAAATGGCCTTCGCCTTGGAAACTGAAGGAAGGCTCCGCGGTGGGCAGCCAGCGTCCGAGCCCCTTCTCGCCGAGGCCGACGTTGTAATAAAGATTGAACTCGCGAATCGCCGGACCGCGATCGCCGACGGTGTTGAGCCAGAGGTTGCCCCAGTTTGCCTGGCTGCCAAAGATCTGTGACCGATACTGCGCCGCGGTCAGGTTGTTGGCGGCCAGCACCTCGGCCGGCGGGTTGGCGTAATCGGCGAACTGCTTCGGATTGCCGATGGCCGCCGAGTTCGCGGGATTCGATTGGTAGTCGAGGTACTCGAATTCGACCAGCAACCGCACTTTGTCATTCGGACGCCACAGAACTGCCGGTTGAATTTTGGTGCTGCGGAAATACTCATTGTCGTGCCAGCCGCCCCGGTCCTGGGCCGAGCCATAGATGCTGTATGCAATCGTGTTTCCAATGTGGTCGTTATAATACAGCTGACCTTGGTACCCGACCGTTTCCGAAAGGTCGGTTGCCCACTTCGAAGGGTACTCCGTAAAGATCGCGGAGATCCGCCCCTTACGGGTGAACTCCGGCTGCTTGGTGATGTAATTGATCGTTCCGCCCGGCTGGGCTGCTCCGAAAAACACCGACACCGGTCCCTTCAGGATCTCGATGCGCTCGGCGTTATCGAAACTGAATCCGCCACGGCGGTAGACGCCATTGCGCAGGATGGCATCGACCGGAAACCCGCGGATGGTGCCGTTGCCGACGCCAAAGACGCCCCGGCTTGCGCCGTCGTTGCGCGTCTCCCCGGCGACGCTCGCGCTGTAACGCGTCGCATCAAGCAGGTTGGCTGTGCCGGCCGTGTCGACGAGGAAGTCCTCGTTGAGCACACTGATGGCGAGCGGCGTTTCGAAGATCGAACGCGCATTGCGCGTGGCGGTCACAGAGTTGGTCGAACGGTAGCCGTAGTCCCGCTCGGAATTGACGGTGAAGGGCGAAAGCACCACCGCGTCTGTGCTGGGCGCTACGTCGTTCGACGAAGGTGTGATTTGTGCGGTGGATACGCTCGCGGCAACGGTCGCGAGCCAGATGCGAAGCAGATTCTTTCGTGGCGTTGAAATCATGGTCGGGGATTCGTTTGGGTTGGGCCGGGGTGTGGCCACCGGCCCGTTCTCTCGGGTTTGCTTGGAGGGCGCTGGCGTCTTTCGGGGAGGTTCCTCCTTTCGGATGGCCAGGGCGCCGCTGTTTGGATCTTGAAGCACGGCAAGGCCGGTGCCCTTGAGCATGGCATCGAGGGCCTGTCGTGGGGTGTATCGTCCGCGGACCGCCTTGGTCCGCGTCTCGCCCACGGCGTCGCCAGCAATGAGGATCTCGAGTCCGGTCTGGGCGGCGAACCGCTTTACCGAACGCTCAAGGCTGTCCGCCGGGAGATCGAACGGCACAGGGCTGTCTGCGCCGCACAGCCGGGCGGCACCCGGCGGTCCGATGGCGCAGACCAGGAAGAGAAAGACGCGGATAAAGATGCGGTGCCGCGCGGTGGCGAACTCGACCAGAAACATGGGGCGGGGTTCCGGCATTCCTTGGCCGGCATGAGATACGACCCGCGACATGGCTTTTCCTTACACGACAAAATCGAAAAAAAGCCAAGCCGACCCTGATCGTCGATTTTGCGCTCGCATCGCGACAAACGCGACCCACAGGCTTTCTCAACCCCACCTGTGAACAACTCGAGCACCCCCGAGTCACCTTCTGCCGTCGTGGAACAGACCCGCTGGTTCACGGAACAGGTGCATCCGCACGACTCGTCCCTGCGGGCCTATCTGCGCGGAACGTTCCCCAAGGTTCGCGATGTCGACGATGTGGTGCAGGAGTCCTATCTGCGCGTCTGGCGTTCGCGTCGTACCAGCGAGATCGCCTGTGGCCGCGCCTTCCTGTTTCGCGTTGCTCGCAACCTCGCGCTGAACCTGTTGCGCCACCAGCGGATCGTGCCCATCGAGACCGTGGCCAACCCCGCCGATTTCGACACCGTGGATGAACGCCCGGGTCCGGCGGAACAAACCTGCACCGAGGAAGGCATGAGGCAGCTTGCCGCCGCGATCGATGCCCTGCCCGCCCGATGCCGGGAGATCGTGATCATGCGCCGCGTTCAGCTCCTGCCGCAGAAGGAAATTGCACGCCGGCTGGGCATCTCTGAACAGACGGTCGAGCAGCAGGTGGCGCGCGGCGTAAAACGGGTCAGCGAACACCTCGCCCGCCGCGGCATGATCCGCCCATGAAGTCACCCGACGACATCGCCACCGAAGCAGCCGCCTGGGTAGCCCGGCGCGACGCCGGCTTCTCCCGCGAAGACGAACTCGCCTTTGCGCGCTGGCGGGCACTCGATCCGCGCCACGAAGCGGCGCTCAAGGCGTGTGACACCGCCTGGACCTTGCTCGGCACTCCTGCCACACATGGCCGTCGCGACGACATGCATCGTCTGCTCGCCGGCGCCGCGCAGCGCCGCACGCGACGTCGCACCGCCGCGGCGGGTGCGATCTTGGCCCTTGTCGTCTGCTTTTTCCTGATCCGCCCAGACGAGAGCGGTCCGACCACAGCGCGGGTCGTCTCACCTCAGAAGCGCGTACTTTCCGATGGTTCTGTCGTGGAGCTGAAGCTCGGCGCGGAGATCAACGAGCGATACTCGGCTGGCATGCGCGAAGTCAGCCTTGATGCCGGTGAAGCGCACTTCGAGGTGCAACCGGACGCGACAAGGCCTTTCGTCGTGACCAGCGCCGGAGTGTCGGTGCGTGCCGTCGGGACGGCTTTCGCCGTTGCTCGCGAGCCTGACGATTCCGTGGAGATCGTCGTTTCGCACGGCGTCGTCGCGGTCGAGACGCCCTCACGCTTCGATCAGAGCCCAGCGTCGGATTCCCTGACCCTCGAGGTCGGCAAGCTGGCCCGGCTCCATCAGGCATATCCGAACCAGCCCCCCGAGATACGTACCCTCGGCACCCAGGAACTCGCCGAACGACTGGGCTGGCGTACAGCGCGAATCGAATTCTCGAAGGCGACCCTCGGCGAGGCCGCCGCGCTCTTCAATCGTCACCGCCCAACCGGCGCAGCCGTGCTCGTGGTGCACGATTCGGTTGTGCGTGATATGCCGGTCAGCGGTGTGTTTCGGGCCGACAACGCGGAGGCGTTCGTATCTCTGCTTGAAACAGCGTTCGGGCTGAACGTCGCACGCACCGACACCACCATCACGATCGGGCCCTCCAGCCCAGTTCCCTGATCTGAATCAGGCCCTTTGCGCAGCGCCTGAGGCGGCGGACGGAACGTTGACGCTCGCGGAGAAGCGCTCGATCTGCGGCAGGAAGCCGAGCCCAAGCGGGGCGGCGTTGACGCTGTGCAGGGCGATGTGTCCACGCACGATGCGCATCGCGGCGAATCCGCCTGCATGATGCACAAACAGGTCCGGATGGGCGGCGCGTACCGCCTCCTGCGCCGCAGTCGGCAGGAAGGAAAGCCCCCGAAAATAGTGATGGCCGTTGCGCTCGACGCTCGTGACGCCGAGGGCCGCCTGAACCGCCAGGTCCTGCAGCAAGGCCACGGGGCCGATGTTGCAAAGGTCTTCGCCGGTCAGGATAAACCGTTGGCGAGGACACGCCTCGCGGCGTGCGGCCAGCAGGCACGCCGCAGCCACGCCCTTGAACACACCCTTGCAGTTCTTGTGGCTCGTGCCGACGTAGCCCGACGCCAGGGCATTGCGGACCGATCCGGCTTCGGCATCGGATTCGTCGATAATCAGCGGCGGCCGTTCGCTCCAAGCGAGGAGGTCTTCCGCCGTGCGCAGCGCGAGGGCCACGGCACGGTGAAACGGTTGTTCGACGCAGATCAATCCGCCCGATATCGCCGGCCAGGAAGGCAGGCGGGTGAGTTCCGCCCAGACTTCGCGGAACGCACCGACCGCATGAAAACTTTCATTCCCGTCGAGGGTGAAACGCAACCGATCGGACGGGATGCGCGCGAGCAGCGCAAAGATCCGGTCGATGCGCGGCAGGTCGGCGGCGCCGGTGAACTTGATCTTGAAATGCACCAAACCGTAGCGGTCCACGTTCTCCGCCAGCGTCCGGGGCAGCCCGTCGTCGGACGGCACCTCATCGGTCGCATCCAGCGGATCGCCCAGCCCCACCGTGTGGCGGACCATGACCGACTCGCGGGGCTGTGCGGGAAGCCAATGCCTGACGGACGTTCCGGCCAGCTCGGGGTGAAACATTTCGAGCCGCAGGCCCAGCGCCCCGCGCTGCAGCGCAAGGGCGAATGGCTGTCCGCATGCGCGGCAGAAGGCCTCGATCAGCGCCCGTTCGACCAACGAAGTACCGAAATGGGCAAGCAGCGGAGGCCACCCGTGCACCCTGCGTTCAGCCTCCATGCCGGCATACACCTGCTCCCAAAGCTCGAAGACCGTCGCCGCAACGCATCCTTCCGCGAGGCGTGCGGCGGTGACGACCACCTGCTCCATCTCCCGCACCTCGTCGGTCACCGCACGCGCGGGATCCTTCGTGAACCATTTCGGCGGCAGGTGGTCGGCGGCGAGGCCGCGGTGCGAGGCTTCGTCCACCCGCAGGCGCACATCGAGGAAGACGTGTGGCACTTGCTCCATCACGGCGATCCCGTACCGAAACGGCAGCCGGGTGCGCAGCTCTGCCCGCCGCAGCGCGACGGATTCGATCTGAAGCCGCATGGACGGTCAGGACTTCTCCCAGTCGGAGCGCACCGGCCGCGTCCGCCGGGCGTTCGCTTCCGGATCGTCGGGGAAGCTTTCGGCCTCCGGATTCCAGCGCAGCGGACGACTGAGCTCCATGGCGATGGACCCGAGATGCAGCGTCGTGCTCAACCGGTGCAGGGCCTCGGCGGTGTACATCGGCGGCTGGCCGTTCTTCAGACAGTCGAGGAAATTGCGCTGCTCCCGCGGAGGGCGCGGCCAGATGCGGTTTGTCGCCGGATCGTACTTACGGCGGAAGACCTCGAGGTCGCTGCCTTCCAGCCGTCCAAGCCAGCCACGATTGCCCACCCAGCCTTTCGTGCCCTCGAATCGCAGCGACGTGCCTTCTGAAATCACCCGCATGGTCACGCCGTTCGCATACCGATAGTTCAGTTCGTAGCTGTGGGCGACGGTGTTGAGCGAATCCGGCGGGACCTCCCCCCGCCCTTCGACGAAGACGGGAGATGAGTTCTCCGCGAAGTTCGCCACCTGGGCGGTATCCACCAAATGCGCTCCCCAGTCCGTGAGCGAGCCCCCGGAGAAATCGCGGATCTGGCGCCAGACTTGATCCTGCGTGAGGGACGGAGAGTAAGGGCGGAATGGCGCCGGGCCGAGCCACAGGTCCCAATTCAGGTCAGGTGGCACCGGTGCCGGATCCTCGCGAGGATAGACCGGCTTCGTGCGCAACCCGACCTCCATGTGCCGGAGCTCGCCAATCGCGCCGTTCCGCACCGCCTCGGCCAGCATGTGGTACTGGATGACCGCACGGTCCTCCAGCGCCGTGGCAAACACCCGACCGCTGCGCTTCGTCGCCTCGACGAGCCGGCGGCCTTCTTCAATCGTCAACGTCGGCTTCTCGCAGAGCACATGCTTGCCGGCCGCAAGGGCGAGAATCGACATCGGGACGTGCCAGTGATCCGGCGTCGAAATCACCACGGCATCGAGATCCGGGCGCGCGAGCACCTCGCGAAAATCATACGACGTCAGGCAATCGCGGTTCCCGTAATGCGCGTCGACCGTCTCCTTGGCCCGCAGCGCGCGCGACTTGAACACATCGCATACCACGCGGGCCACGCAGTCGTCCTCGTGCAGGAACGACTTGAGGTTCACGTCATGCCCTTGCAACCCGACGCCGATGAACCCGAGGCTGACCCGGTTGGACGGCGCGGTGGCGCCAAACAGGCGCGAAGAAACAATCTGTGGAGAAACCCCGGCGGCAATAATCGAAAGAAGGCCCGATTGGATAAAAGTGCGGCGACTTGGAAGAAGTGGCGTTTTCATCTCAGCGATTGGTGTTGGAGGCGAGGCCGAGATCGGCAATGAGGGCGTTCCAGGCGACAACCGTGGCGGCAAGATTGTCTTTGGGTTCGCCTTTGACGTTGTAGAACTGCACGCCTACGGGACCAGCATAGTTCACTTCGCGCAGCACCCGGAGAACGGCACCCACGTCATACGTGCCCTGCCCGAGCACTTGAATGAAATTGTTCCAACCGCTGCCCGGAACATCGCTCGCTCCGTTGATGCTCACCCGTTCGAGGAACGGGGCGACCGTTCGGATGATATCCGGCAGACGCCGGCCATTGCCCGCCGCCAGCTCGTGGCTAAGGTTGACGGTCACACCGACGTTGGCGCGTTGAGATTTCTGCACGAGCGCCATCGCGTGCTCAGCGGTCGCGAGGTAGAAGCCATGATGGGGATAGAGCACGACCCGCAGGCCCGCCTGGGCCGCGAGATCGGCCACCTCGCGGATGCGGGCGACAGCCACCGCCTCGTGGTCGCCCGGCTTGGCCGGCGCGGGAATCGTCAACCAAAGCACGGCGTCCGAACCGCGCAGGTGTTGAACAGCGCTGGCCAGATCAGGCTGCAGGATTCGATCGCCTTCGAGACGGGCCGGAAGGTAGATCCCGGTCAACGCGAGCTTCCGCGCCTCCAGGTGCGCGCGCCACACCGGAATGTCGTCGGCCTTCGTGTAGTTGTAGCTGATGCCATCGAATCCGAGCTCGGCAAGCGTGGAGGCCTGCTGCTCCGGACTCCACTCTCCCCGGCCGACGCCGTTGTCCATCGCGAACAACGACCACATGGGTTCGACCGCAAGCGCAGGGTGCATGGCGAGGGAAGATCCGGCAACGAGCAGGCCGAGAGCGCGGCGAAGGAAAAAATTAGGGGAGACAGGCATCGGATTATTCGGGAAGCGGCTTTCCCCGCGTCTCCGGGGCGAACCAAACGACGACCAGACCGAGGACGTAGACGAGGGTGATCACCGCTCCGGCGCGGGCATAACTGCCGTCAAAGTGCTGCATTAAGGCGCCCATTTGCAGCGCACCGACTGCCGCCAGGACACGTCCGGAGTTGAAGGCCACGCCCTGTCCGGTCGCACGATTACGGGTGGGAAAGAGCTCGGGCAGGTAAAGTGGGAACCAACCGTAAAAGGCGGCGGTGATGGCGCCGGAGACAAAGACCATGGCAAGGAACGGGCCGCCAAAATCCGACACGCCGCGGAACATGAGCTGACATGTGACGAGCGAGCCCAGACAAAGCGCGAGGAACGTCGCCCGTCGGCCGAAGAAGCCGCCCAGCCAACCACCGAGCACGCAACCAAGGATCGACCCGAAGGCGGAGATCACCGCAGTCTGCGCCTTGGCCGCCGGCATCGTACCGCCCGTCATTTGGTCGGCCCAAAGCGGTAGCCATTGATGGGACCCCCACGTTCCAATGAGCGCGATCGAGCAAAAGACAGTCGCGAGCAAGGTGGTGCGCAAGTGACGGCGCGAGAAGACCTCCCTGAGAGGTCGTCGATCGGGCGCTGCGGCTGAGATGTGGGTCCATCGTTCAGACTCCGGTACGAACAGACGGACCAAGAATGTCAGGATCGCCGGGGACGCGCCGATCAGGAGCACGATACGCCAGGATTCCTGAGTGACCGGCATCCAGATCGCAATAATCCCGATCAGGGCAAAGCCGACGTTGGCCGCGGCGCCGATGATGCCAGCGAGCAGCGGCCGCCGGTTTTCCGGCCACACCTCCATGACCAACGCCACGCCGAGCGCCCACTCGCCGCCCATGCCGAGCGCAGCGAGGAAGCGGAACGCTCCCAGATGCCACGGTTCTTGCGAAAAATAGGCGAGCCCGGTGAAAGCGGAATAGCACAGGATACTCAGGCTCATCGCCCGCACGCGTCCCACCCGGTCGCCCAGCCAGCCAAACACCATGCCTCCCAATGCGGCCCCCAGCAGGAACAGCGCAGTGATGATCCCCATCCAGTGACCGACGAAGGCATCGGAGGCGACTCCGCCCGAGGCCGCCTGCATCTGTTGCAACGCCGGGCGGGCGACGAGGGGGAAGATGCCCATCTCAAGGCCATCGAACATCCAGCCCAGAAACGCCGCCAGCAGGACCAGCCCCTTGCGGGAGGACGCAGACTCCGTACGGGGCGAGGAGGGCGAGGGTGATGCAGTGGTGTTCACAAAAGGGGCAGACGAGGTTTCCCGACGAGGGGAAGCGTCGGGAAAAGGTAGGAAACCAGGTACCAGACTACCACAATCCGATCTGAAACGCTTTGATCGATCCAGCGACTATTTGTATTTAAAGAGCATCTTACCGGGGGCGCGGCCCCGCAGATTCACCGACCTTATCGCCGGAAGACCTGATCGGCAAAGTCGAGGTGATGCCGCCAATCGGCCTCGAGAATGTCATGTACCCCCGTCCTTGCGTGATAGCCGATCCACCTGCCCACGCGACGGTCGGGATCAGGCATGGTTGGCGATTCAAGCCCTGATTGACCGTACAGCGCAAAGACCGGACCCGCATGGTAGCCGGCAAGATACTCGCCCTCCGGGTCAGCCCAAAGATCTTGCGTGGCGCTGCTGATGTAGACGGGGCGCGGAGCGCTCAGAGCGACCAACAAATGTGCGTCGACCGGAAGTTGCTCTTCCTTGTCCACGTAGTCGGCGTACCGCGGCGCGTACCAATACGCGACCATGCGAATGGAGTCGGCGATCCGTTCGCCTACTTTTCGACGGGCCAGCGCAGCGCCGCCTTCGCCGGAGTTGTTGCTCACCACGAGGGCGAAGCGTTGGTCGAGGGCCGCCGCCCACAACGCGGTCTTCCCGAGCCTCGAATGCCCGGTCAGAGCGATCCGCGTGCGGTCGATCTCGTCGACCGTCTGCAGATAATCGAGCGCGCGGCTCAGCCCAAACGCCCACAGGGCGATCGCACCGGGACTCGAAGGATCGGACTCGTCGCGGGCCGCGCTCAAACCCTCGCGCAGCGGAGTCCGCCAGCCGTCGCGGCGATCCGGCTCGATTTCGTGATAGCAGGCGGTCGCGACCGCGTATCCACGCTTAAGAATGAGATCCAAGGGCCACCTGCGGGCCTGCGCCGCTCGGTTCTCTTCGGTCGCCCGGTTGTCGACGACGCCCGGCACCCCGCGGCTTTGCGTGATCCACGAGGTGGTGATGCGAACATCCGGCTCCTCGGTCACGCTTTGGTTGCCCAGATAGTTCAATCCGACGAATGCCGGCACCTTGCCCGTGGCCCCGGTGGGGGTGTAGAGCAGCAGGTCCATCCAAGGGCCCGCCTTGTCGCCAAGCAGGTAAATCCGCACTTCGCGGCGCCGGGCCAACCCTCCCCGCGCGCCCGCCTTGTCCGTCAGCACATCGAAGGTCGGCGGACGAGGGGCGATCGGTGTGCGCCCAAAGACGTGCTGCTCGTACAACGCGATCAGTTCCTTCCGCCGCTCCTCCCACGCAGCAGTCGTGGTCACCGGACGGCCGTCGGCAAAGCGCAGCGGATCTGGCAGTTCGACTCGAGGAGTCTCGACCGCAGCCAAGGCACTGGCGGCCGTGAAGGAAAGAATGACCGCAAGCAGTGCTGTCCCCGGCGAGAGCCGCTGCAACGTGAGGACCAGGCTGGATCGAAGGGCTGGGTGCGGTGACGGGAAGCGGTGAGGGTTCATGTTGGATCCAAGTTCGGCAACGCCATGGCGGTTCTCAAAGGTCGAGCCGGAGAACTTTTACGTGACGAAACTCCACCGTGCCCTCGGCTACGCTTCCCTGGAATCCCGTGCGTCCCGTGGTCGGCAGTTCCGCCTTGGGCCGACCTTGCCGGTCTGGCGGGATCGCCGATCCGTCAGGGTTGACCGCGGCGTCCGTCCAACGGGTCAGCTGGATCTCATTCACCACTTCGCCGTTCAAGACCACCGTGATTGCCGGACCCTGGGTCAGGATCGTCATCCGGTTCCATTCGCCCGCCGGTTTCGTGACAGAGCGGCGTGGGGCCTGATGGCCGAACCATGCGCCCGTCTTGCGTTGCGCCGGCTGCTCCTGCCAGCGCGGATGAGCATCGTCGCACAACTGGATCTCAATGGCGTCCGTCCGCCACGTTTCCGGATCCGCGGCGTAGAGCAGCACACCGCTGTCCGCGCCCGGCGCCAACCGGTATTCGAAATCCAGCACCAGACTTCCCAGTGGCAATCGGGTCCACAGCGTCCCGTCTCCCGTCGCCGTCAGAACGCCATCCCGAAAACTCCAGGTGCGGCCCGGTGGCACGCGATGCGTGGAGAGGTCGGCGTTGAGAAAATCCGGCCAATCCCGGGAGTCGGGATGATGGCGCAGAGGCAGAGCCAGCGCCGCGATCCATTGTCGCCGCAGGGCCGGGATGTCCGCCAGGGGTTCTCCCCTCGACCATTGCCCGATCACGCTCAGGTACTCCGGGGGCTGCTCGTGTCCGTAGCCTTCCATCGTCACAAAGGTGAAGTTGAGACGCATCCGTTCGGTCATCTCACGCAGGACCGAAGGCAGGCGTTGAAAGGCCGATGTCCGCGCCGCATCGGCGCCGGGAGAGCCGCCACCCATCATCACCAAGAACCGAGAGCGCTTCATCGGGCCTTTGTGAAGGACGTTGGCAAAGAGCGGGCCGATTCCTCCTTCGTGCAAGAAGAACCCCTCAAAGTGCCGAAAAAGAAAGTCATCCTGGCCGGCCAGCAGAACACCCGTGGTATGCGCGCCATTGGAATGCCCGCCAAAGACGCTGCCTCGGGCGGTGAGATTCGGCACCGCTTCGAACAACGTCGTCAGCATCGTCCGATAGCTGGACGAGATGACAGCAAAGTCGTCCATCGATACCATCAACCCCCGATTGGATTCGGACGTATCGAGCGCGCGCTTGAAGAGCGGGAGGCTGACGCAGACATAATCGTTCCGGCCGATCACGTAATCACCCAAGGCCCGGTCATCGCCGTTCGTGCCCGCGCCGCCGATCAGATACACGAAGACGGGAAACTCGCGATCTCGCGTGTAGTTGTCCGGCAAACGCGCCGTCATCTGCGGGAAGCGGGCGATGCCCTTGGAGACCGCATCGAGGGAGGCCGGCAGTTGGGGAAACTCAAACTCAAGCACCTGTCCGGGGGTGAGCGCCTTTGGATCCGAACCAAGCGCCACGCACACGAACAACGGGAGGGCGGCAATCAAACGATGCATGGAAGTCAGGGGGACGAGGGCTTGAAACCAAGGGCGGATGCTTTGATCGTTGTCAGGTCCTTTGGCACAAACTGCGCATCGCCCCACGTTGATTGTCCATGTCTCTCTTCTCGTCTGCCGCGTTTCTGGACCGGGTTGCGAATCCGGGGGCATTCTTGCCGCTCTTCGACGTCATTCCTGAAGTGTGCCTCTTCGTGAAGGATCGCGCGCATCGGTACATGAAGGTCAACCGGGGAGAGCTGCTCATGCACGGGTGCGCGTCGGAGGACGAGATCGTCGGCAAGACCGACTTTGATTTCAACCCGCCCGCCCTCGCCGCCCAGTACGTCGAAGAGGACAAGCGTGTCATGCAGTCGCGCCGTCCCCTGCTCGATCAGATCTGGCTCGTCCAGCACGCCGACGGCCTGCCGCAGTGGTACCTCTGCAACAAGTTTCCGTTGTTCGACCGGAACGACACGGTGGTGGGAATCGCAGGGGTGATGTGGCCGTGCAACCGCGCGGGATCTGCGCCCAGCGACTACAAGCGGATGAATCCTGTCTACGACTACGTCTTGGCGCACTACGGGGAGCCGATCACGCTTGAGGCGCTTGCGCGCCGCGCCCACCTTTCGCCCAGCCAGTTGACGCGCCAGTTTCGAAAGCTCTTCCGCATGACCCCGATCGACTATGTCCTCCGGGTGCGACTGCTGATGGCGCGACGCCGCCTCAGCCAGTCCCATGATGCGTTGGGCACCATTGCGCTCGAATGCGGCTTCTACGACCAAAGTCACTTCACCCGCGCCTTTCGGGCGAGCACCGGTCTGACGCCGAGAGAGTTTCGACGCCGTTTTGCCGCCAACGCATAGAGCCCGGACCGGCGCTGCCTTCATTTCCGTTCGAGGAGCATGCGGACGCCGAAAAACACGAACGCTCCGCCAAGCGCCCTTTCCAGCCATGGCCCGGCAGGCGAGGCTCGGAACGACGTGACGCTGCGGGCGGTCAGGTAGGCGTAACCGATAAGGACCGTGGCCTCCAACGCGACGGTGACCAGCAGCAGGATCATGACCTGCGACATCAGAGGAAAGTCCGGCCGGATGAACTGCGGCACATAGGCGGAAATGAAGAGGTAGGCTTTCGGATTCGAGATCTGGGTGGCGAAGGCTTGGAGAAAAAGATTCCGGTCCACCACGATGCGCGCCTCGGGCGCAGGTGAGGTGGCCTTCGCGTTCGCCGGTGCGAAGACGAGACGAAGGCCGAGGTAAATGAGGTAACCAGCGCCAGCGAGCCGGATAACGTCCAGCACGCCGGCGTGCGTCGCGAAAGCGGTGGCCAACCCGGCGGCAACAAAGCCAAAGAGCACGAGGTGTCCGGCTTGAATGCCCGCGATTCCCGCCAGGGAACGCCGGAAACCGAATCGTCCCGCCTGGGTCACAATGCACAACACCGTGGGCCCCGGAATCAAAACGACCAAGAGCATCGTCCCGACATAGAGCAGCAGCGTCTCCGGGGACATGGCGCAGACTCAGATCAACGGCTTGGCGCGGAGCGCGCGGATGCAGACTTGGCCATCGCCCGCCAAGCGTGAAGCGACCGAGTGAGGTTCTCCTCGTGGTCGCCGGGCACATTGTAGCACTGCAAACCCACCGGGCCACGATAGCCGAGTTCCTCGAGCGCGGACAGGACGCCCGCCACGTCAAAGGAACCATTGCCCAAAGGCTGGATCAGGCGATTCCACCCCATGGCACGCGTGTCGCCAGCATCGGCGCCGTTGATGCTCACGAACTCGAGCAACGGCAGCGCCGCCACCAGCGCGTCGCGCCAGCCGAGCTCGCCCTCGACCTTGAGGTAGTGACAGAGGTTGAAGGTCACGCCGACGTTGGTTCGGCCGCTCGCGCGGACCACGCGCAGCGCGTCCGCCACCGTTGCAACATGGAACCCCGTGTGGGGGTAAAGAACGACACGCACCCCATGGGCCGCCGCGAGGTCGGCAATCTCGGTGACGACGCGAACCGCCTGTGCGTCGCCGTCGTCGGCCTTTCCGTTCACGTACAACCAGAGGGCGACCTTGCGATCGCGTAACAGGGGCAGCGACTCCTTCAGCAACGGATCGTATGTGGGACCGTCCGGACCGACCCGCGCCCCGACGTACAGATTGTAGACGCGGAGCCCGTGCTTTTCGAAGGCCGCCAGCCGCTCCGCAAGCTGTTCGAGTCCCGAGTAACCGATGCCATCGTAACCCAGCCGGGCCAACGTGGTGGCCTGCTGCTCCGGCGTCCACCGGTTCCGGCCTACGCCGTTGTCGAACGCGAAGAACGCAAAGGGTGGACCGGAACGCGCCTGAGCGGGCTCGGCCCCCAGGCTCAGGGTCACGGCGAGAAGAAGGGCGGCGAAGCGGGGGAGTTGGACCATTAGCTTTCCCATGACGAAGAGGTCTCGCGGCTGCGCAGGGCGTTGGCGGCGGCGTCACCAGGGAAGGATTCGGAGACCGGGTCCCAGCGGACCTTGCGGCCGAGTTCCATCGCGATCGCGCCGATGTGCATGGAGGTGCTGAGCCGGTGCAGGGACTCGGCGGTGTACATCGGCGGGCGGTTGTCCCGGACCGCGTCGAGGAAATCGCGGTGCTCGTTCTCCCAGCGGGGCCAGATCTTGTTGGTCGCCGGATCATACACGCGGCGGTAGAGGTCGAGGTCGCTCGCTTGGAGCTGTCCGCGCCAGCCGCGGTTGCCGACCCACCCTTCCGTGCCTTCGCAGCGGATCGAGGGTACGTCGGACTTCACTTCCATGGTCACGCCGTTCGCGTAGGTATAGTTCAGGTGGAAGGTCAGCGGCACCGTGTTCAGGCTGTCCGGCGGAATGACGCCTGTGCCTTCCACTTCCACCGGGCCGGTGTCCTCGGCAAAGTTGGCCACGTTGGCGGTATCGATCAGGTGTGCGCCCCAGTCGGTCAGGGTTCCCCCGGAAAAGTCGCGGATCTGCCGCCAGGTGCTGGAATCGGTCAGGGTCGGTACGTACTCGCGGGCCGGTGCGGGGCCCAGCCAGAGCTTGAAGTCGAGCCCTTCGGGTACCGGTGCGGGTGCCTGGCTCGGGAAGGCGCGGGAGATGGGTAGGCCGACTTCGATATGCTTGAGTTTGCCTATGGCGCCGTTGCGGACCGCTTCGGCAATCTTGTGGTAATGGATCACCGAGCGGTCTTCGAGCGCGGTGGCGAAGAAGGAGCCGGTGCGCTTCACGGTGTCGGCGAGGAGGCGGCCTTCGGCGATCGTCAAGGTGGGCTTCTCGCAAAAGACCTTCTTGCCGGCTTCGAGGGCAAGTAGGGCCATCGGCGTATGCCAGTGGTCGGGCGTCGTGATCACCACGGCGTCGATGTCCCGCCGCGCGATCAGATCGCGGAAGTCTGCGATCATGGCGCAGCCGGACGCGTCGTAGTGCTCGTCGACCAGCTTTCTTGCCTGCTCCCGGCGGTCCGCGAACACGTCGCACACCGCCACCACCCGGCAGTCCTCATGCTGCAGGAACGACTTCAGGTTCACCTCCCGCCCGTGCGTCCCCACCCCGATGAAACCCATCGTGATCCGGTTCGACGGCGCGTTCGCACCGAGCAGCGGTGTACGAAGGAACTGCGGCGCCAGGCCAGCGGCCAGGATCGAGCCCAGGCCTGTTTTCAGGAAACTGCGGCGGCTGGAGGACGGGGAACAACGGGACGGAGCAGATCGAGGTGAGGTCATGATAGAAAACGGGATTGGAATCGCTGCTTTACCGCAGGAGCTACGTTACGAACGGCGATATACCACGGGGGATGCGGTCGCAAGGCGCCAGCGCGGAGCCGCGTGACATTCTCGTGATGGGGATACACCACCACGAGCGTCTGATCATGGCGAAAGAGAATCCGCCATCCCCAGCCCGCGCCGGTCCCTTGCCGGAGCCAACGGTCGGGCAACAGGCCAACGTCGGGTAGCTCCTTCCCGGGGTGGAACGAACGGCTGTGCGACAAGCGCAAACCGTAATGCCCCAGCAGGCACTTGATCTGACGATGCCCGCATCGGGCTGCGGCTACTGTGCACTCCTCTCGCAGTTCGGACCAAACCCTCGCGACCTCGGCGGCGGACACCTGCGCAAGCAAGGCCACTGCGCCAGCCGTATTGGCGTCCAGCGCGCCCTCCATCGGGGAACGATCCGCCGTCGACCTGCGGGCGCCAGGGTTAGGCGAACGGAGCATCCGCCGTCGTGCACCGGGGGCGTCATCATGCGCCAGTACCCACGCTTTTCGCTGCATCACCATGGTTGAGAGGCTAACGTTTCCTGGCCCCGGACGCCCAAGAGCGCCCAGGGCCCGGAGAAACCATCACGGAACGCTCGTGTCCACCAAACGGCCATCCGCGTAAACCGAATACGAGGCTGCCTTCACATCGATGGTGACGCCCTGATAGACGAGGCGGTGCGTCGCATCGTCGGCCACGACAGGGCTGATCACAAAGGTGTCAGTCTGCGCCGCAAGGGTCAGCGGGAGGAGAAAGTTCACGCCGTGACCGGCAAGGGTGGCCTCGCGCACCTCAGGCGAGGCATTGCGAATGCGCCAGACGGTTGCCACCACGACGCCGTCCACTTGCAGGCGTCCGAGCGACGTGAGGATCAGGCCCGTGCCGCGTTTACCCAGTTCCGTTTGCGGATACGGATAGGTCGCAATCCCGTCACGTGCCACCAATGCGTCCAACCGCACGAGCGTGCGGACCTGAACCGCCGAACTCGGCAGGCTATCGGAGTAGACATAGTTGGCGATCAAGCGAAACGCATAGTCGGATTCCGGAGAAAGTCCGGTCACCGCATACGACGTGGCCGCGGCGTCGATGACGGCGAGATCGGACCAGGTTTCCTCATCGACCTGCTGCTGGAGCACGTAGCTCGTCGGCGGAGTCGGCGGAGCCGTCCAGCCCAGCGTGAAGCTCGTGTCAGTCAGTTCCGTGACGGTGAGCGCGCTCGGAGCGCGGGGCACGCTTTCATAGGCGCCCCGGTCCTGACCGTTGCCCTGCGGACGGACCAGGCCGTCGAAGTCGACCGGCACGGCTTCGAGCACGAGGCCGCTGTCGATCGCTGGCGAGGTCGGTTGCAGGAGGAATGACGCATCCGGGTCGGTGTCGGACGAGGGCACCCGCAGGAACTGCGGATTCGCTCCGATCGTACCCGGACCGCGCGCCTGGAACGTGCCGCCACTATCCCTCCAGAACAGGTTATTCGCGGCCACGACATCGTTGACCGTGCCGTTCGTCTGGTTCTTCCCATCGCGCAGCCAGAAGATGTTGTTGTAGATTCGATTGGTCGTCGTCAGCGAGGCGTTTCCGGTATTCGAAATTTCGGCATAGGCCGCCTGATCGATCAGGCCCGGTCCCCGTCCGTTGCGGTAAGTGGTGTTGTTGAATACGTCGACGTTGCGCGAGCTCGTCAGGGCCACGCCGAAGCCACCGTTGTGATAGATCAGATTGTTCCGGATCAGGATACGACCCGTGTAATTGGGCGAAAGGTCGACGATCACGCCGTTGCCATCGCTGTAGGTGACGCGCCGTTCGACGACGCCGTTCACCGTCACATTACGCGCCCATTTGAAGAGGTTCTGATTGTTGAATACACGGTTGTTTTCGATGAGAATGCGCGTCTCGCCTGCGGGGGCCCCCGCCTGACCGCCGAGTTGATAGACATTGATCGCGCTGCCACCCTGATTGTTTCGAGTGAGGTTGCCGTAGACGACGTTGTTGCGAACCGTCACATAGTCGGTGCCACCTTGGATCGCGATCGCACTGCCCGTGCAGTCGCGAATCACGCAGTTCTCGATCAGAATGTTCGAACCGATCTTCCCGCTGTAGGGAATGAGACTGATCCCGTACTGGGTCCGGGTCCGAGCTAGGTTCGGCTCTATCTCCGAATTGAACTTGTCCTCCACCGCTGCCGCTTCCTCGTAACTTACCACCGAGGTATTCCCCTCAATGGTGAGACCACGGAAAACGACGTGCCGCGCGTTGACATGAAAGGCCGACCCAAAGCTGGACAGCTTGTCGCCATTGATGCCCACGGTGCTCACAATCGGGGTTTCCCCCGGATAGTTCGTGAAGGTGATGGGAGCCTCGGCCGTTCCGTCACGGCTGACATACACCAAGGCGAACGTCGGCAGACCGAACGGCGAGCGATTGTGGACACCTCCACGCAGGTACACCGTATCGCCCGGGTTCACCCGTTGAGCGGCGCGGTTGATCGTGCGCACCGCAGTCGCCTCGGTCAGACCGTTGGCGCTGTCATTGCCATTCACTGGGTCGACGTAGTAACTGACCGCGCCAAGGGATATAGTGGGGATTCCGAAGGCGAGGAGTGCGGAGAAGAGGAACGCAAACAGCCGCCAACGCGAGCGCTGGGGCGAGGACTGACGGTACGAGGGGACGAACTGAGTCATCGTAGGTGTTGTTGTGGGTTCGGGGGAAGTGTCAGTTGGCGTGGAAAGTGAAGGCGTCCGCCTACGGCGGGCCGGGACAGGCCAGCGCATGCGTTTGCCAAGCGGCGCGTCGGAGGGTGTTCGATCAGCGTGCTGCCGCTGGCGGATCAGGCGGAATCGGGAGCGGCACGTAATCCCGCTCGAGAATCATCCACTCGTGCATCAGTCCCTTGAGTTCGCGCAGCGTCTGGGCAAAGGCAGGATCTCCCGCCAGATTGCGTTGCTCATAGGGATCCTGTTCGAGGTCGAAGAGCTCGAACATCGGGCGCGGAGAAACAAAGTAGCGTTCGTCCCAACCGGATGGACGCGGACCTCCGCGGGACAACGTGACGAGCTCCCTCCAGAAGGGTTGGTGGTCGAAATCAACCGGAGCGTAGCTGCGTTCCGGGAGCGCATTGTAGATCAACTTGTAACGCGGCGTGACCACCGCACGCCCAAGATCGAAGGCGATCGAGTTGTGCGGCAGATCGGAACCATGGGAACCCCGCGCCCCAAATGCTGCCGGACGTACCGTGTCCTTCGATCCGGACAGCACCGCGGTGAAGCTGACTCCGGTCATCGACGCCGGCGCCTCCACTCCGGCGATTGCCAACACGGTTGGGGCGATATCCTCGCCCGAGATCAGTCCACCATAAACCGAGCCGCCCGCGACCTTGGCTGGCCAACGGACGATCAAGGGCACCTTAAGTCCGTCTTCGTAAAGGGTGCCCTTACCCGCAAGGACCGCAGAACCGTTATCTCCCATGAAAATCAGCACCGTGTTGTCCAACACACCCCGCTCCTCGAGCAGGCGTCGAAGGGTGCCAATGTCGCTGTCGAGCCGGGCAATCTCGTCGTAATGTGCCGCCAGATCCTCGCGCAACAGGTCGGTGTCCGGAAAATGGGGCGGAAGGCGCAGCGTTTTCGGATCATGGATACGTGGCGCATCGAAGCTACGATGCGGATCGCCAAAGCTGACCTGGACGGCGAACGGCCGACCGGCAGGCACTCGATCCATAAACTGCCGCAACACGTCCGGGATGCGCTCCCTCGACGCACCCTGCACGAAATCCAGACGATCGCGGAAGGTAACCAGTCCGTGCTGCTCAAAAACCTCGGTCGTCTCACGCGGCCGCATGCCCGAACCGTCCAAATGGTAGCTGCGACCGATTACGCCGGTCACATAGCCCTTTCGTGCCCGCATCAACTCCAGGAAGGTGGGAATCTCACGCGGCAGAGGCGCGCTGAACCGAGTCATGCCGATCCCCACCGGAGATCGACCGGTCAACAAGGTTGCTCGCGACGGCACACATTGGGGCGCAGAGGTGTAGAAACGTTCGAAGCGCATGCCCTCTCGAGCCAGTTGATCGAGATGGGGCGTGCGCACGTCCCGGTTGCCATAACTGCCCACGAAGGACGCGCTGTGGTCGTCGGAAAGAATCACGACGACGTTGGGCAACGCCTCCGATGCCTTGGCCACCAGGGCCGCCGCGAGGAGCATGCCCACGACCAGCGCCCATCGAAGATGGAGGGACCTAACGACGAAGGTCTCGAACGAAGAAGTCATGCGGCAAACGGATCAGGCGGCGGTTTCAGGTGAGGGTCAGACCGGCGGTTGAAGCGGCCGGCTCAGCCGAAAGCTGGGCCGGCCACTTGTAACGCTGGCTTACACCGGGGAATCCTTCCAACCCTCACGGTGTCGGATTCCCGCAGTAATCCACTCAGAAGTTGAACGTCGACGTGATCTCCCAGTACCGGGGGCGAATGTACGCGCCGTTGTTCAACTGGGTTCGACGGGCCGGATTCGTGATGTCGCCATCGATCATCCGGATATTGGTGTCGCTGTAGATGATCTCGTCGTAATCGAGGAGATTGTTCACCCGCAGATCTACGCGCATGGATACGTCCTTCGAGAGCTTGAAGGTATATCCAATCGTGGCGGTGTACTGATAGTAGCCTGGGGCATAGACGTAATCATTCCCGTCGACCGAAGGATCATCGATGGCGCGGGTCGGATTGTTCGGATCGCGGATGGTATCGCCGCCCCGATTGCCAACAATGGCCTTGCCGCGGTACTGGGCTCCCAAGCCAAGACGAAGGTTCTTCAGGAACCCCTTCTGCACCGTGTAATCGACGTAGGCATTGGCGATATAGTCGGGATTGCGCGCCTCCTGCGAAACACCGTCAACCACGACTTGCTTGAAGGTTTGCAGGGAGTTCCACGCCGTCGCAGCCGTCGTGGCATCGCGGCCGCGCAGGGGATCGCCGGCCGGACGTACCGTTGCAAAGTTGTTGGCGTCGATGATCACTCCGGCGTCCTCGGCGATCAGACGTAGCGTCGCTTCGTTCTGCGCAATGAACGCCCGTGAATCGGCGCGCCCGCCGATCAGGCTGGCTTCAGGCAAGGCTACGTTGGCTGAAATGCGAAGGCCGCGCATCGGATTGGCCACGAGTTCGAATTCGTAACCTTCCGTGATGCGGTTTGCCGGTTCGGCAAAATTGACCGGAACAGGCGAAAGGCCACGCTGATTGATGCCATTCTCCGTCGCGTCATCGTAGCGGTTCGCATTGATGATGTTGTTCAGGAAGTTCCATTGCGTCAGTTCGGTCGAGAGGCCTTGATTGGCCTGAACCGCTACGTTGATTTGCTCACCGTCATAACGGCTCATGGTCAACGAAAGCCGGTTGTTGGGCAGACTCAGACGAATGCCATAACTGGTGCTATCCGAGAAGACCGGGTCGAACTGCTCGCCGTTGATGCGCGTGCTGGTCGACGCGGCATTAAAGGTTTCGCCATACGAAGCGGTAAGGCTCGCCCAAGGCGTAACGTGATACACAGCGCCAAGGGAGTAGACGACCTCAGAGGACTCGGCGACCGGAGTCGAATAATCGTCTTGGAAGCGATCATTCGCGTACTGCGGGAGCGGCTCGCCCGTCGTGGTGTTGCGCGGGCGGGTCACGGCAAACTCTTCCGGACCGGTCGGATTGCCCGCGGCATTCTTCGGAGTGTACTTGAGCTGATAATAATCGGCCGGAGCCGCCGGACGATAGATGTGATCGGTGCCATTCCAGCCCACGGGCAGCTCCCACCAGCGCTGCTGATTGGCGGCACTCGAGCCCACACCCCAGGACCGCTCGGTCACCGATTCAAACGAGTCCCGCCGAGCGGAGGCAAGAAGCGCGAGGCGCTTCTTGAACAGGCGTGCCTGGATCGCGGCAATCTGGTAGTCAGCGTCGCTCCGACCGATGGTACCTTCGGTGGTCACATCGCCCACCTCGACTTCGCGACTCGAAACCACAGGCGTCGCGCTAGGTCCACTGCCCACAAACGTTGTGTTGTAAAGCGTGACTGTTCCCGGCGAGCGATCGCTGAAGGTATCCTCGCTCAGATAGAAACGGAACCGCGGGACGTTCGTCGTCGCCCAGCGACGTGAGTCCAGCGTTTCGTCCTTAAACGAGAGAACGGACCGTGTACGGAAGTTGGATTCGTTCGAGAGACCGCCACTGAAGCTAAAGGTAAAGTCACCCCATTTCGTATCATTGAACACGGCGGCCAAACCGGCTCGGGCATTCCGGGCAATACCGTGCTGGTAAACGGTACCGCTGGTGTTCTCCCAGTACGCATCGAGAAAGTAGGGGTTGGGGTCGCCGTTCGGAAGGTCCCGGTTGATGTCAATTGAGATGACGGGCTGGTTCGCAATGGTCAGTCGGGATTCGAGCTTCCGATCCACATAGTTGCCGGCGGCTTCGAAAAAGAGGTGCCGTCCAATGCGCTGCTCGAAGACAAGCGTCAGATTCTCGAAGTCCGTTATGTTATTCGGATCCTCGGAAACAAAAGCCCGCTCCCGGTCTGGGATGCGGAAATTCGAGTTTGCTGTAGCGATGTCGAAGAGGTTCTCGGGGCGGCCTTCCACTGCCCAAACAGAGGCATTGGCGAGATTGTATGCCGGGGCGCCAGCCGGCGGAAATACGCCGCCGATCGCTGCTCCCGCCTGCTCAGCGCCGCCAAGCGTACGTGCGGTGTTGGCATAGTTGACCAGGGAAGGCGCGGGATCGGAGGCGCGGATAACATAATAGGGCGCAGTGGCACTGCCGTAACGGGTCACGCCCGCCTGCGCCGGTGTCGGGTTCGTCGTCGGATACTGGCCGCTGTCGGGACGCGCACCCAAGGCACCTGAAAACGTGGTGACACCATCCCAGCCGGAGACCCACTCGCGGAACCGTTGAGAACCCACCGTACGTTCGAGCCGTCCGCTTTCGGCCGACAAGTGGATCGTCGAGCGATTGGTCGGCCGGAAGGCCAAGGCCAGGGCGCCCGCCTGACGCACGTCCTTCTCGCCATCGCGCCACGAGTTGGAATCCTGCCCCATGAGGTTCAGGCGAAACGCGAATTTGTCGCTCAAGCGCTGATTCAAGTCTACGGTACCGCGATAATGTTCCCAATCACCAAGCGAGACCGTGACCGCACCGAAGGCGCGGTCGGTTCGTGCGCGTTTGCGCACCGCATTCGGCGTGCCGGTGAAGGAGCCTGTTCCGAACAAAACACCGCTTGCGCCGCGGGCATAGTCGATGCGCTCGACGGCAAACGAGTCGAAGTTGTAAGGCGCGGGGAAGAAATCGATCTGTGAGGTATTGGACGGGAGACCACGAAAGCGCAGTTCGTTCGAAAGCGGATTCCCGAAGGTGGCGGCATTGCCGTCCTCGACCTGTTCGAACGAATTGACCGTCCAGCCGGCCGCATTGCGTAAGTCGACGAGTCCGAGGGCATCGAGGAAATCGCGTGTCTGCACCGAATAGTCGGCGGCCGTATCGCGCAGATCGGAGGCCAGGCGGCCACCGCTTAGAGCACTGGACGCCACGAAGCCTTCGTCGCGCTCCGCGTTCACGGTGAAGGGCGACAATTCAACGGTGGGGGAAGCGGCACCAGCGGCGTCTGGACCGGGTTGGGACCATCCGGTCGGGCTCGTACCGGCCACGCTCAAGGCAAGCGTAGCCACAGCCAGAGCACGGCCGGGGGTGGAGGGGTGTAGTTTGCGTGTGTTCATGGTGGAGAATGAGGCGACGGGAACAGGTAGGGCTGAGCCTTCCAGGCAGGATTGCTGGGGTGGCTGGGACCACGGACGGGGTTGCGAGCGGGGAGGGGCGACGGGGAACGCCGCTTCGGGGGCAACGTGCAAACGGACGCCAGCACCGACAACGCTGACGGCGGTCGAGAGTAAACTTGAGCGCTTGACCCCGGCCGGCGCGGTCCTGTGTTCTCCTCCCGCCCTATCCCGCCATGACCGAGCCCACCTCTGCGGATCCCTCCCCTCGCCCGGCCGTCACCATGCGGCAGGTCGCCAAAGCCGCCGGGGTCAGCCTTATGACCGTCTCCCTGGCCCTGCGCGCCCATCCGAAGATTCCGGCGGCGACGCGCCTGCGGGTGGAACGTGCCGCCAAACGCCTGGGCTACCGCCCCAACCCGGCGATATCGAACTTCATGAATGCCGTGCGCACCGGCACCACCGTGCGCATCCAATCGACCCTCGCAGTCGTCATGGCTGTATCCACCGATCCTTACAATCGCCTGATCTTCGAAGGCGTCCGGCAACGGGCAGAGGCGCTCGGCTACAGCCTGTACACCATCACGGAACGGGAGCTGGCTGGCCGGCCCGAGCACCACACCCGCATCATGCAGAGCCGAGGCATTCGCGGCTTGGTCGTGCTGCCGCTCGCCCGCCCGATGGATTACAGCCACCTGCTGGACTGGAGCCTCTTCTCCGCGGTCAGCACGACGTACTCGTTGCTCAATCCGCACATTCACCGGGTTGTCCCGCATCAGTTCTACAACACCCGTCTGGCCCTGGGTGCCTTGACCCACCTCGGCTATCAGCGGATCGGCATGTTCCTTTCGGGCGAGGGCTGGGATCAGCGCCTCAACTATTCGACCAGTGCCGCCTTCGCCCTGCACGTCCAGCAGGGGGGATCCGAACCGCTGCCGATCCTCGAGGTCGCGGACGAGCGGTTGACCCCGGCACGTATGTCCGCGTGGTACACCGCCCATCGGCCGGATGTGGTGATCACCAATGCTGCGAAGGACATCATGCCCGTCCTGGCCGACCTGAACCTGAGGTCTCCGCGGGACATCGGCCTGCTCCACCTGGGCTGGGATTCGTACCCCGGTGAGTTTGCGGGCGTCCGCCAGCACCCCCAGACCATCGGCGCAGTCGCGGTCGACCAACTGGTGGGAATGATCCAACGCGGCGAGACGGGGGTACCCACCCATGCGCGCGTCACCATGATCGAGGGCGACCTGTCGCTTGAACCCACGCTGCGATCGGTCCGCCCGCGAAGGAAAGCCACGCGCCGGGCCGGCAAGGCGTAATGGACCTTCGGCGCAGCGGGGGCAATGGCCAGACGAGGTCGGGTGCGGAGACCGGCTGAGTCCACCAAAAGAGGGAGTCCGCCCCCCTCAGCAAGCGTCAGCGGGAGGCCCGCCCCTCCGCGGAGGCGAATTCCAGCCTGCTTTGGCATACTGGAGGGGAACTCGCATCCACCCTCTCCCATCATGACTTCCTCACGATCCTCCGGTCCCATCGCACTCGTTGGACGCATTCTCCTCGCCGCGGTCTGGCTTCCGAGCGGCCTTTCCAAGATCGGTAACTTCAACGGCACGGTCGAGTTCATGGCCGCCGCCGGCATGCCGGCACCCGCCTTGATGCTCGTAGCCGCCATCCTGATCGAGGTGATCGCACCGGTGCTGCTCCTCGCGGGATACAAGACCCGTTGGGCGGCCGGCAGCCTGATCGCGTTCATGGTGCTCGCGACCTACTACTTTCACCTGCCGTGGACCGTTCCCCCGGAGCAGTTCATGGAGCAGATGATTCACTTCTCCAAAAACAACGCCCTGACCGGGGCCCTGCTTCTCCTCTGGGTCCAGGGGCCCGGCCCGTGGAGCCTCGAACAGCGGTCGGCCAAGGTCGCCCCGGGCAATGGCTTCGAGCCCGTCAAGCAACCCGCCCGATGAACGCGGCGCAGCCGGCGGGCCTCGGTCCCTTCATCGAGATCGCGCATCAGCTCCGCGTACCGCCACGAACCGGGTCGCGCCCCCTGACGAGCGAAGCCCCTGCCGGAACTTTGATCGCCCATCAACAGCTCTCCCAGAACGCTCCCCTGCACCTTCAGCAGGAGGTCTATTTCCGCACCAGCACGCTGCCCCATGTCACCACCGGGCACAGCCTGATCTCTGTTCCGGGGGCGCGGGCATTCTTCCTTGAGGAATCGCTCGTCAGGGGCCGGCTGAGTTACGGCAACGAGTTCGCCCATCTCCATCCCGCGGCGGACGGAAGCCTGCACGTCAACCTGCCGCCTCCGGTGATCGCCGAGATCACCGCCGCCGGCTGGGGCGAACCTCATCCGCGCGATCCTTGGGCGGCGATGATTTACGGTCCGCGCACGGCGGACGAACTGGAGATCGTGGTCAGCATGGTGTGGCTCGCCTACCTGCACGCGCGCGGCGACCTCGCGCCCACGTAGTCATCATCGTGAACTCTCCCGCCGTCACTGTCACCGCCGTCCGCCGCATCCCCCTGACCGGGGCGCGTGCCTTCGAGGCGGACATGAGGAAGTTCTTCGCCTACGCAGTCGCCCAACCAGGCTGCATCGGCCTCCAACTGCTCGACCGTGACCTCGGTACAGAGGTGGAATACACCGTGGTCGCCGGCTTCTCCTCCCTCGTCGACCGCCAGCGTTTTGTCGGTAATCGCGACTACTCCCGCTGGATGCGAGCCCTCGACGCTCACGCATCCCGTCCCGCCGAGATCGAAGAACACCAGGGGCTGCGCCTGCTCTTCAGCACCGGCAGACCCGGCCCCCCGCGCTGGAAAGTGGCCGTCACGACGTGGCTTGGCGTCAATCTCGTCACCACCCCGCTCATCCCGTTCATGCCGCGGCTTGAGGCGTGGATACCGTTTCCGTGGTCAAACCTGGTTTTCAACGTCGTGGTGGTCGCGCTGCTCACGTGGGTGATCATGCCGCCCTTGACCCAGATGTTGTCGCGCTGGTTGACCCCGCAAGCCGAGGCCTGAGCCAACGCGGTCCGCAGGGACCGTTGCCCGTTCAATCGACGCGGGGCATGCGCCGGAGCACACTCGCGCGCGGATTCTCCCCGTAGGCGGCCTTGAAGACTTTGAAGAACTGCGCGTAGCTTCCGAAGCCCGCCGCATACACCGCCTCCGTGATGCTCCGGCTGTGAGACTTGCCCAAGGCGTTCCAAAATGCTCGCAAGCGCATCGAGTTTCGATAGCGCGTGAGGGAGACACCCATCTGCCGCAGGAAGAGCCGGCTCAGATACGATTCGCTGACACCGCACGCCGCGGCCAGTGACGCGAGATCCGACTCTTCGCCCATGCTGATCCGGTCCATCGCCTGCCGGACGACCGGATGCAGATCAACCGAACGCACCGCCCCCTGCCGTCCACTCTGCTGGCGCCAGCACAAGAGGAGCAGGTGCCGCAAACCAGCGTTCAACCAGTCCGGGTCGCGATGCTCGAAGCGGAAGTCGGACTGCAGGCCAAAGCCGAGCTCCCGGTTGAGCACATCAGCGTCGAGCCCGTCCTCCGTCAGCAGTTCCATCGAGTGGCGCACCAGCTCGAAGGCGTCGGGCAGAAGTTCCGTATGCAATACGCCTTCGATCTCCGGCAATCGCCGTCTCAGACCGGCATAACGCTGACCCCGGCACGCCGTACGAATCAGGTCGGGCTTGAACACGGCCACGTAGTACTGGGCGTCTACCGTCCGGTCCACCAGGCCATGCTCCTGGTTTGGGTACATCCAGAGCAGGCTGCGTCGCGTAAAGGTGAACCGCTGTGATCCCACCACGTAGGTGATCGTACCGCGCACAACGAGGTTGAGCTCCATCTCCTCGTGCCGATGCGCCCGCAGGAAGGGCGGATTTCGGGCTGCCTCGGCAAGAAAGACGAACCCGTCGTAGCGCGCGTGCAGTTTTAGGTTCTCCAGCATTGGACAAAAAATGATAAGTTTTGAGACGGAAGACAAGAAGACAGCCCCGCCCCTTCCCTGTACCTTCCCGCGTACCCCTCCTTATGTCGGCTTCAGCACAACCTGCTGCGGACTCTGTCTCCGTTCATCGCCTCCGCGGTGCCCGCGGCCTTGCGGTAGACTTTCTGTCGCTTGGCGGAATCGTGACCCGGATTCTCGCTCCGGACCGCCACGGCCGGCTGGGCGATGTCGTACTCGGGTTCGCCGATCCGGCGCGCTACCGCGAACCGCATCCCTATTTCGGCGCCATCGCCGGACGCGTCGCCGGCCGCATTTCCGGAGCGCGGTTCACCCTCGATGGCCTCAGCTACCGGCTCGCCGCCAACGACGGCGCCAACCACCTGCACGGCGGCCCGCTGGGCTTCCACCTCCAGCCGTGGAGGGTGGAACCCCAGGCCGGGTCGACGGGTGTCGCCTCCTACCGGCTCTCGCGCCGAAGTGCGGACGGTGAGGAAGGTTATCCGGGCAATGTCGACGTGCGCATCACCTATTCGGTGACGGACGATAATGTTTTCATCATTGAAACCGAGGCCACCACCGACCGCGCCACCCCGTTCAGCCTCACGCACCATTCGTACTTCAATCTCGCCGGAGAAAGCTCCGGCAGCATCGAGGACCATTATCTTGAGATTCAGGCTGACACCTTTGCGCCCACGGACGAGGCCATGACCTTGCTGGGGCGCCGCACTCCTGTCGATACGGCCAACGACTTTCGCCAGGCACGCCGGCTGGGCGACGCCATTCCCACGCTGTTTCAGCGGCACGGCGACCTGTATTTCCTTCCTACAGCTCCGTCCGGGCCAAAGCTGCGTCGCGTCGCGCGTCTCCTGGATCCCGCGAGCGGCCGCGTCCTGACCGTCTCGACCGATGAGGCGTGCCTGCAGCTTTACACCGGAGCCTCGCTCGATGGTTCGCTCGTCGGCAAATCCAGCCGTCCTTACGGCCGACACGCCGGACTTTGTCTCGAATGCGAGGGCTATCCCGACGCCGCCAACCATCCCGATCTCGACCCCGCGGATATCCTTCGACCCGGTCAGACCCTTCGTCGCACCACGCATTACGCTTTCTCCGTTGCCCCCTGACCTGCTGATGAACCTGACCACCCCGCCGCCCTCGCCCCTCAACCCCCAACGTCGCATCGGCATTCTCGGCAGCGGTTTCATCGTCGCCGAGTGCCACCTCGTGGCGTATCGAAAGGCCAGCTACAATCCGGCGGCAATCGCGTCGCGCACGCCGGCGAACGCCGCACGCGTGGCCGCCCGCCATGGCATTCCCGTGGTGCATCCGACCTACGAGGCGCTGTTGGACGACCGCTCCCTCGAAGTGCTCGACATCGCCGTGCCACCGTCCGAACAGCCCACGCTCATCCGCGCGGCCTGCGCGCGGAAACACGTGAAGGGCATCCTCGCCCAGAAGCCCCTCGCGCTCAACCTCGCCGAGGCCGTCGCGATTGTGCAGCTCTGTGAACGGGCCGGCATCCAGCTCGCGGTCAACCAGAACATGCGCCATGATCCGTCCGTGCGGGCGGCCTCGGCGCTACTGACCACCGGCGCGCTCGGCGAGCCGGTCTTCGCCACCATCGACATGCGGGGCATCCCGCACTGGCAGCCGTGGCAGGCAGACATGCACTCGGCCTCATTGCGCATCATGTCGATCCATCACCTCGACTGCATGCGCCACTGGTTTGGCGATCCGGACCGAATTTATTGCAGCACGCGGCCCGATCCCCGCACGCGGTTCCCCCACACGGACGGGATTTGCACGTCGATTCTCGAATATGAGAACGGTTTCCGCGCCGTGATCATCGACGATGTCTGGACCGGCCCGGCCAAGGAAGGCTGCCCGGCCGATATCCGCATCGAGTGGCGCATCGAGGGACTGGAGGGCCTCGCCATCGGCGACATCGGCTGGTGCAAGACCGACTATACTTCGCCCTCGAGCCTGCGCCACGCCCGGCGCGGCGATACCGGGTTCCATACGCCCGCCCTGTCGGGCAGTTGGTTTCCCGATGCGTTTGCCGGCACCATGGGCGATCTCTTGCGCGCCCTCGACTCAGGCCAGCCGCCTCCGGTGTCGGGACGCGACAACCTGCGCACGCTCGCCCTCGTCGAGGCCGCGGTGCTCAGCGCCCGCGAGCGCCGTCCCGTGACGCCGTCGGATCTGCTTTCCTTCCAACCCTGAACTCCCTCCTCCCCATGAAACTCGGAATCATCAACAGCGCCTTCTCCCAGGCCGGCGTCGACACCGCCACCGGTCTTCGTCACATCGCCCGCATCGGTTTCGACTGCGTCGACATCTTCACCGAGGCGATGACGATCACCTCCGAAGAGAAGGCACTGATCCTCCGCACCTGCCGCGAAGAACGCCTGCCGATCATCTCGCTGCCGGTCGTGGCCACGGGCCTGATCGACTTCAACGATCCCGTGCGCGATTTCCATGTCGCCCGGTGCATGAAGTTCATCGACCTCGCGGCCGAGTTCGGCGCCAAGAACATCCTGCTCGTGCTCGGCGAATACCTCTGGCAACGCGAGGTCATCCCGCCGCAGGCCCAGTGGGGCTGGGCCGTGGAAACCTGCCGCAAGCTCGGCGACTATGCGGACAAACGCGGCATCGACATCGCCCTTGAGCTGGAGCCCTTCCGCCTGAGCCTCCTAAACAACGTCGGTGAGATGGCGCGTTTCCTCGACGACTGCGCCCACCCTAGGGTTCGGGCCAACATCGACATCAGCCACCTGGTCCTCTCCGATTCCTCGCCGGCCGATCTCGTCCGCCTGAAGGGCCGGGCTACCCACGTGCATATCAGCGACTGTGATGGCAAGGTGCACGGCGACCTGCCGCCGGGACGTGGCGTGGTGAAGTTCGCCCCGTACCTGCAGGCGATCAAGGAGCTGGCAATCGACGGCGTCGTTTCCATCGAACTCGAGTACTCCCCCGATCCGGCGCGCATCGTCGAGTGGGTCGAGGAGGCCTATCGCGAGACGGACAAACTGATGCGCCTGACCGGCCTGCGCTGAACGACTGACCGCCCCCGACGCTCTGTTACCATGAGTCACGAACCCGATCACGGCACCGCCGTTCTTCCTGTCCCGACCCACCTCGATTATTCGCTCGTCGGCGAGAATGCCACGCGCGCCATCGAGCGCGGCCTCGCGGAGGCGGACTGGTACCAGACTCCCGTGCCCCGGGCCGAGATGCGCAAGCTGCTTGAGCGCAAGGACGGTCCGGCGCTGCGCGACACTGTCATCTGGTTCGCCCTCATCATCGGCAGCGCCGCCGCCACGATCGCCCTCTGGGGTTCGTGGTGGGCGGTGCTGCCCTACCTCTGCTATGCCGCCCTGTACGCGTCCACGTCCGATTCCCGCTGGCACGAAGCCGGACACGGCACGGCCTTCAAAACCGACTGGTTGAACAACGCCCTCTACGAAGTCGCCTCCTTCATGGTGATGCGCGAATCGACCGTGTGGCGCTGGAGCCACACACGTCATCATAGCGACACGATCATTGTCGGTCGCGACCCGGAGATCGCGGTTCCCCGCCCGCCGAACCTGCGCAAGCTTCTCGCTGCCGTATTCAACCTTCCGGTCTATCCGCACTATTTCCGCCAGATTCTCAATCATGCCGCAGGTCGCATGCTGCCGGAGGAGAAGACCTACATCCCCGAGAGCGAGTTTCCGAAGATCTTCCGCAAGGCCCGCATCTACGTCGCCATCTATGCCGCCGTCATCGGCCTTGCGATCTACACCGGCAGCGTCCTGCCCGTCCTGCTCGTGGGCGGGGTTCATCTGTTCGGCACGTGGCTCATGCTGGTCTACGGGCTGACGCAGCACACCGGCCTCGCGGAGAACGTACTCGATCACCGCCTGAACTGCCGGACAGTGCGGATGAATTTCATCAACCGGTTCCTGTATTGGAACATGAACTACCACGTGGAGCACCACATGTTCCCGCTGGTGCCTTACCACGCCCTGCCGCGGCTGCACGAACTCGTGAAGCACGACATGCCGGAACCCTACCCGAGCATCCTTGCCGCGTGGCGCGAGATCATCCCGGCCGTGCTGCGTCAGATCAAGGACCCGGCCTATCACGTCAAGCGGAAGCTCCCCGTCCCGTCTCCCCGAACGCAGGCCGGACAGCCGAAGCGTGAACCTCTGCCCGACGCCGAGGGCTGGATCGAGGTCTGCGCCGCCGCCGACCTCGGAGCCGCCGATGTCCTGCGCTTTGATCACGGCCGCCGCACCTTTGCGCTCATCCGCGCCGCCGACGGCCGGCTCTACGCCACCGACGGCATTTGCACCCATGGCAACACCCACCTTGCCGACGGTCTGGTGAAGGATGACATCATCGAGTGCCCCAAGCACAACGGCCGCTTTCATCTCGCCGATGGTTCGCCGGCCCGCGCGCCCATCTGTCGCGGCCTCGCCACCTATCCGCTCGAAGAGCGCAACGGCCGTCTCTTCCTCAACCTGCAGCGGGCCGGAGGCGTAGGCGCCCGGCCCCAGAAGACCTTCACCTTCCGCGTGGTTTCGAACCGCAACGTGGCAACGTTCATCAAGGAGCTCGTGCTCGAACCGACTGACGAGGCGTCGCGGGTCACCTTCACGCCGGGAGATTACCTCCAGATCGACATTCCCGCCTACGACCGCCTCGCGTTCGCCGACTTCGACATTCCCGAGCCCTACGCCTCGGTCTGGCGCGCCCAGCATGTCTTCGATCTGATCGCTCGAAATCCCGGAGGGCCGCGTCGCAACAACTACTCCCTGGCCAGCAACCAGGCCACAGAACGCACCCTGCGCTTCAATGTCCGCATCGCCACACCGCCGCCCGGACAGGACTGCCTGCCCGGCGTCGGTTCCGCCTACATCTTCAGCTTGAAGCCCGGCGACACGGTCACCGCGATCGGCCCGTTCGGCGACTTCCATCCCAAGCCCACCCAGCGTGAGATGGTCTACATTGGCGGCGGTGCCGGCATGGCGCCGATCCGCGCCCATCTTTCCCATCTGTTCGAAACCGAACACACCGCCCGTAAGGTCAGCTATTGGTACGGCGCCCGCACGCGGCAGGAAATTTTCTACGCCGATTACTTCAAAGGATTGGCCACGGCCCATCCCAACTTTCGCTTCGAACTCGCCCTGTCGTCGCCCCTGGCCGAAGACGCGTGGTCGGGACACACCGGCTTCATTCACGAGGTCGTGCTGCAACAGTACCTGCGCGACCACCCCAATCCGCGTGCGGTCGAGTACTACCTCTGCGGCCCGCCCCAGATGATCAAAGCCTGCACCAAGATGCTCGAAACCCTTGGCGTGCTCCCGACCTCGATCGCCTACGACGAATTCTGAATGCAAACCAACCCGTTTCCGTCCCTCGGCACTGCCGTCTCGCGCATCGGCTTCGGCACGTTTGGCCTCAAGGGCGTGTTTGGCGCCTTCGACCGCAACGAAGCGATTGATACCTTGCACTACTGCTGGAGCGAGGGGGTCAATTTCGTCGATACCGCCCGCCACTACGGCGAGGCGGATGAGATTCTGGCCGAGGCCCTGCGCACTTGGAAGGGGCCGCGCCCGTTCATCGCAACCAAGGCCGAGCACGTCGGCCCGGTGTTGGCGTGGGGCGCTCCGCGTGCCACGGCCGAAACCTGCTTTCCCCGCGGACACATCACGCGCGAATGCGAAGACTCTCTGCGCATCCTTAGCGTCGAACAGATCGATCTGTTCCAGCTCCATCTCTACTGGCCCAACTGGGGGGTGGAAGGACACTGGCTTGACGAACTCGAAACCCTGAAGGCCTCCGGCAAGGTCCGTGCCATCGGCGTGTCCCTGCCCGATCAGCGCCACGACGCCGGCCTGCCTCTCGTGCTCAGTGGCCGGATCGACAGCGTGCAGACGATCATCAATCTCTTCGATCCCACCGCGCTCGACTGCCTCGCGCCGCTCTGTGCGCAGCACAAGGTCGCTGTGCTCGCCCGCTGTGTGCTCGACGAAGGCGGCCTGACGGGCACGTTGCGCGCCGACACGGTGTTCGCCGAGGGTGATTTTCGCGCCCGCTATTTCGACGCCGGCCCACGTGCCGAGTACCTGCGCCGCGTCGAGGCGCTTCGCGCGTTCGTGCCCTCCCACGCGGGAAATCTAGCCGCCCTTGCGCTCAAGTTCGTCCTGAAGGACCCCAACGTCACGACCGCCCTCACCTCTATGCATATCCGTCGCTTCGCCGAGGACAACGTGCGCGCCGCCCGCGAACCCGCGTTGTCTGACGCGGTCTTCGACGAGCTGTGGCGCGAACACTCCTGGGTGCGAAACTTCTACCGTGCCAAAGCCATGGGGAAAGCGCTCGCCCATTCGCAGTGAGACGCAGCGTCCCCGCCCTTTTCCTGTGACCCCCGTTCCCTCTGTCGTGCGCTGGGCCGAACTGAAGCCGGACGAGTTTCGGGCGCGCCGCGATGCGTTCCCCGTCGTGTACCTCCCGCTCGGCCTGTGCGAGCCTCATGGCCATGTCGCTGCGCTCGGACTCGATCTGATCAAGGCGGAGTACTATTGCGACACGGCGGCCCGGCGTTTCGGCGGCATCGTCGCACCCTCCCAAGGCTACCACATTCATGAAGCCGGGTTTCATGCCCCATGGCTCGCCGAGGTCGTTGGTGATGAGAACCCCCTTCTCGCCGGCCTGCCTCCCCATGTGCTGTTGCACCACCTTCTCTACCAACTGCGAGCCTTCGCGCTTGCCGGGTTCAGCACGGTCGTCCTGGTCAGCGGACATGCCGGCGGCAATGAATTCGACCTGCGCCGGGTCGCGGACGCCTTCGCTGCGCACAGCGGAATGAAAGTGGTCGCACGGTCCGATCCCGAGTGGGTGGCGGGACGCTACACCGGCGATCACGCCGGCCGCTACGAGATATCCCAACTGCTCGCCATCCGGCCCGACCTGGTTGATTTGCGCCTGATCGATCGTCGGCACGCACCCGGCTCCGGCGGCCGCCTCGCCTTGGGGGATGATGCCGCCGAGGGCAACGCCGCCCTCGGTCGCGAGATCAACGAAGCCGTCGTGAACGCCATCGGCACCTGGCTCGATGCCCATCCGCCTGCGCGCCCAGTCCCTCCGCCCCGCGGCCCCCTTGACTACGGTGCCATGGAGGAACTCTGGCGACGCCTGCTCGCAACCATGCCCGAGTGGCGCACGGTCCGCCCGTACCCACATCAGTCGCGCGTTCCTGAAGGATCGCGCTGGGCGCGCTACGCCGAACCCTTGCCGGATCTCGTCAAATCGTAGCGGACTACGGCGACGCCGGAAGGAGCGAGCGAGACCTTACACGTCACGTCGCGACCAAGACGCGTTGTTCTGCACGCAGTCCCTTCGCCCACGCTAGTCCGTCACCGTGTAGATGCGGTCAATCTGTTTCTGGTTAACGCGCGGCGGGGTCAGGCGAATCAAGAACGTGAGCAACGCCTTCATGGCGCCCGAGGTGTTGGTGATGGTCGAAAACAGATGGGATGTGCGGGTAATGAATGCCGCCTTGGGGCCGCGCAACGCTTCGTACCGGCGGAACGCCTCACTCACATCGTCGTGAGACGAGAGCATCTTTGCGATCACCCACGCATCCTCGATCGCCTGACAGGCCCCCTGACCCAGATTGGGCGTCGTCGCATGCGCCGCATCCCCAAGCAAGGCCACGTTGCCGCGCGTCCATCCAGCGAAGGGTTTGAAATCGAACAGGTCGTTGCGAAGGATGCGGTCGGGGTCGCAGGCGTTGATCATCGCCTTGATCGGTTCGGGAAACGCCGCGCACAGCTGCAGCAGATCCGCCTTCACCCTCCCCCGCTCGCTGACACCTCCGGCCGGCGTAAACGCCGTGATGAACACGTAGATCTGCCGGGCGTTGATCTTCGAGTAGCCGACGCGCAAGCCCTTTTGCTCGCTCCAGACTTCATACATGTCGTCGTCCTCTGCCTCCGGGAGTGCATAGTCGGTCACGAATCGCCAGCAGGTCTGCCCGGAATAGCGCAGCGTCACCTTGGGATGAAGCAGGCGCCGCCCAACCGAGTTCAGTCCGTCCGCGCAAATGACGAAGTCGGCGACCGCCGATGTTCCATCCGCAAACCGGACGCTCACGTGATCGGGACGCGAATCGATGGCCACGAACTTCTTGCCGAGGTGAATCGAGACGGGATCGACCTTGGCCACCAGGAGTCGGTGCAGCTCCGCTCGATGGATCGCCACCGTCCTGAACCCATGCGCCTTCGCCCGCTCATCGCCGTCGATGACGGAGATGGCTTTGTAGTCGCGGTCCACGACACTGATCTTCCTAAGCGGCTTCCCCGATCGGAGGATCGCCTCGGACAGGCCAAGACGCTGATACACCTTCAACCCGTTGGGCGCCACCCACAGTCCTGCACCCACCTCCCCCAACGCAGGCGCCTGTTCATAGACCTCCGTCGCAATGCCACGCTGCGCCAGCGCAATGCTGGTCGTGAGCCCACCGATACCGGCGCCGATGATGATTCCTTTTCTCATGGGAGCGTTGAGCACCTCAACTTAGGTGCCTCGAGCAAACAACCTCTAGCTTGAGAGTAGACCGAACTAGAATGCTCAGGATTTGAGCCTGTAAGCCGGCGTGGATGCTCATCCGGGGCAGGTGCCACGACTTGGATCGTAACCGTTGCCAGCCCGGTTTTACTCTCCACCTACCCCGGACTGTGCGCCGCGCAACGGGCGTGATGACGTTGCGGCCTGCCCCGGAGCTTCGGTCTCGGCGTCCGCCTCCCCTTTTCGGTGGAACTCCGTCCCCAGCGTTTCCCGGGATTCGTCGCCATGACTTCCTCCGCCCCCGCCCTGCGCCCTCACGCGTTGTTGCTGCCTGACCGCCCCCTCTACGGTCAGGTCTACGGTCCGGCCGAGCGCGCCGAGATCGCGGCCCGTACGCAGCTCGCCGCCGTGGCTTTGACCGGCGCGACGTGGCAGGAGTATCCGGACGTCTGCGCGCAGACCGAAATCATCTTTTCGTCCTGGGGCATGCCGGTGATGAACGCCTCCTTTCTTGCCTCCTTCCCGCGCCTGAAGGCCGTCTTCTACGCTGCCGGATCGGTCAAGGAGTTCGTCACGCCCGAAAGTTGGGAACGCGACATCGTGGTCTGCAGCGCCGCCGTGGCGAACGCCATCCCGGTCGCCGAATTCACGGTCGCGCAGATCGTGCTGTCCGCCAAAGGGGTCTTTCGCGCCCAACGCCAGGTGCGCTCGGATCGTGACTTCAGCCTGCGTGAGCGGACACCGCCTCGCGGTCTCTACGGCCTTACCGTCGGATTGATCTCCTTAGGCACCATCGGCCGGCTCGTCGTCGAGCGCCTACGTCCCTACCCGGTGCGCATCCTCGCCTATGATCCGTGTGTCGACGACACCGAGGCGGAGGCGCTCGGAGTCACGCGCACGTCGCTCGAGACCCTTTTCTCCCAGGCCGATGTGGTCAGCTGCCACGCGCCGTTGATTCCCGTCACCCGTCACCTGCTGCGCACCGCCCACTTCGCGGCGATGAAGCGCGACGCCACGTTCATCAACACAGCCCGGGGCGCGGTGGTCGATGAGGCCGGTCTGATCCACGTCCTGCAGGAGCGGCCCGATCTCAGTGCCTTGCTCGATGTTGCCGATCCCGAGCCGCCGGCGGCCACGTCACCCCTTTACACGCTGCCCAACGTGTTTCTGACGCCCCATATCGCCGGGAGCGTCGGGACGGAGTGTCGGCGCCTCGGGGCCGCGATGGTCGATGAATTCATCCGCTATCAATCCGGCCTTCCGCTCGAGACCCGCGTCGACCGCGAGCGGTTGAGCATCGCCTCCTGAACGTCATGCGCCCGCCCCTCTTCGTCCTCACTGCCTGCGCCGTCCTGTTGGCTCCCATCGCCCACGCGGCGACATCGTTATCGAGCTGTTTCGATACGCGCACCGTCACAGGCGCCGTGATCGACGAGGGCATCGTTCAACGCGTGATCCATGTCGATCCCCGTCACCCAGCGTCGCCAACCGGCGAACGCGGTTCGACCACCGATCCGGCCGCCACGCTCGACGAAGGATTCCGGCTCGCCTTTGCCCTCTTGGACCAAGGTGTACCAACGAAGCTGCTCATCCAGCCCGGCACCTATCGCGAGGCGGTGAGCCCGCTTCCCTGGAATGAGGGGCGCGCCCGGGAGACTCTGTTGGTGGTCGAAGCCGCAGCGGGCGGACCGGTAATCTGGAGCGGCGCCGATCTCTTTCCGCTGGAGGCCTGGCGTGCCGAGGACAACGGACTGCACTCGCACGCCTGGCCGTACCGTTTTGGCCACTACACGCCGCGCTGGGGCCCGCGTCAGCTCGTGGGGCATCGCTCCGAGCAGGTCTTTCTCAACGGATCGCCGCTCTACCCCCGCATCCTGGAGCAGCACCGCACGGAGGGCTTCGAGAATTTTGGTACCAGCGAAGTGACCTGGACCTTCGAACGCCTCTTGGATCCGGCGGCGGTGCTCACCCCAGGCAGCTTCGGCGTGCGCGAGGTCGGTGATGCGGGCGGACGCCTCTATCTGCACGCCCCCCGGCCGCTCACGCGGGACGACGTGATCGAGGTCTCGGTCCGGCAGGTGCTGGTGGACTTCCAATCCAAGCGCAACCTGGTGCTGCGTGGTCTCACCTTTGAGAAAGCGGCCAACAGCCTGCGCCGACTCGAAGGCGAAGGACCGGTAACGTTCGACCGCTACGATTCGGTCAACGACCGCCCGGACACCCTCGCGCAGGCGCCCGACAACATCCTGATTGAACGCTGCCGTTTCCTGCACAACAGCAGCACGGGCCTGCGTATCGTCGGCACCCGTTGGACACTGCGCGACTCGGAGTTCGCCTACAACGGCTACAGCGGGATCTCCGGGTACGGGAGCAACCTCGTGTTCGAACGCAACACGACCAACTTCAACGTCTGGCGCGGCGACTTCGCCGGCGAACGCGGCTGGTTTACCGCCGGGTTCAAGTTGCACACCGGCACGGGCCACGTGGTGCGCGGCCACACGGCCATCGGCAACCGCACCGGCGCGGTGGGCTGGGACATCCATTGGCGCAACGTCTACATCGAAGACCTCGTCTCGATCGACAACCAGCAGCACTCGATGCTCTGGGAACTGGGCCAGGGCCCCTTCCACGGCCGGCGCATCCTCATCGCCAACGTAGCCTCACGGGGGCAGGGACTGTGGATGTGGAATCCGGGCGAGACCCTGCTCGAAGATTCGCTGCTCTACAGCAACACCCGCGCGACGGACACACCGGGCCAGCAGGCGCAGGTACTCTTCATGAAACAAGGCGACCGGACCGACAAACACGCGAAGATGGCCCCTGTGATCCGGCGCGGCTACACCGTAACCGGCACCCTGATCGCTGGCGGCCCGGATATACCCCGCCTGGTGCGCTTCGACGAGTGGCGAAACCGGGAGAATCCCGGGTTCACGCCTTCGCCTTACACCGGACGCGACAACCTTTTCGCCAGCGAGCATGGCCCGCGCATTTTCTGGGACACGGGCGCCTCGCGTGAAGCGACACCGCGGTACCTCACCCTTGAGGAGTGGAGTGCCGAGCATACCGAAACGAATGCGCGCTGGGTCGAAGCACCGCTGCGCGATCCCGCTCGCTACGACTTTCGGCTGAAGGAACGGACTGACCTTGCGGACACCGCTAAGCGCCTGCCGTCCTTCCGCCTGCCCGACGCCCTGCGGCAGGAATTGACTGCCTTCACTGCATGGGTCGATGGTTACCGTCAGCCCCGTGCCGACCCGCGGCGTTGATCCGAAGGACCGACTACGGTTCGGGTTAAGCAGCAATACCACCTCACGGACAAACGCCGAGGGCGCGGAGGAGTGGTCCGAACGTCAGATGCGTTTCTGCGTACTTTGCGCGCTCCGGTGAGGGAGTGAGGCATGGCGCGAGGGGTTTCTTCGCCCGTCGCGCCCGCGTCGCCTCAACGACCGTTTGATACTACCCGGTTGTCACGCAGCTCAGCCTTGGGCGGAATCCGGGCGAATGGGACCTGTTTCGCGCGTCGGTCGTCGATCGTGTTGCCCGCAATCTCGATTTGGGCGCGGGCCGTCTCAATCGGACCATTCCCTTGGATGACCGGACTTTCGTCGAGGCAATCGACGCCGATGATGAAGGTGTTGTTGCGGACCCGCATCAGCGCGATGTCCGCCGCCGGCGGCGGGCCGCCCGGAGCGTACTCGGGAAACTGCAGCACGACTCCCAAAAACGGACGGTCGTGAATCCGATCGGGGTACGAGATGTGGCGCATCGGAATCGAGAACCGCGTGGTTTGCTCAATCACGTTGTCCTCGATGATGACCTCCCGCGTGCCTCCATCCGTACGCGTCTGGGCCCAGTACGCGATGGCCGTGCTCAAGGTATTGCGGATACGGTTGCGACGCACGATGCCCGAGTTGCGCAGCGAGATGGCCTCACCGTAGAAGACGTTGAAGATGACATTATCCTCCACCACCGCATCGCGCACCTTGAGGTACATGCCATGGCGCGCGAAGCCGTTGCGGTTGAGGCCCAACGCGATGTCGTGAATCACGTTCCCGCGAATGATCGCCCCTTTCATGGGCGGCGGAGACTGGTCGCCTTGATCGCCCTTGGTGGAAAACAGGATCCCGTCGTCGTAGGTGTACGCGACCCGGGAGCGCTCAATGGTGATATCGCCTCCGCGACTCGGGCTCTCGGCGTAAACGTGGATGCCCCGGCCAAAGATATCGGTGACCTCCGTGTCGACCACCGTCACGTTTCGACTGTTCACGATGTAGATGCCATTGCTGCCCAGCGGGGCGAACGGGTAACCCTCATACAGGCGCAAGGCCTTGTCGGGCATCGTTTCGTTGCCCACGCGCCGTACGGTGCAGTTCTCGATCCGGACGTCACTGCAGTTCTCGATCAGAAGGCCGTCCCTACCTTCCCGGTTCATGAACGTGCAATGGCGAAGGATCACGTGTGAGCGATCCTTGAGCACAAAGCCTCGCTCAAAGATTTTGTTTTCGATGATCTCTGGCGCCGCCGAAAGCGCGCCGGCGATGCACAGAGCCGCAAAGGCGGACACCAGGGTGCGATGGATGGTCTTCATGGAAGTTGGGTCCCAGCAGCGTCCGGCCGGGGAAGCGCACGCCCGCGACGCAGCAGCGCGTATCCGATCAGCGCAATCACGCCGCCGCAGAGCAGGAACGCCATGCGTCCGTCCAGTCGGTTCGGCATGAGGGCGAAGCAGGCAATGCCCGCCCCATAAATCAGCGAAAGCCGCCCCATCGTGAGGTACTGCGCCCGGTCCTGATCCTCTGACGGCTCGGTACGCGGATCGATCGGACGATCCACATTCGCAAAGAACGTCTGGACGCTCGGCTCAACCGCTTTGCCCCGGTGCCGCCACGTCAGGAACAGGAACCACAGAGTTTCCACCGCCACAATGACGATCACCGTCAGGGCGTAATCGAAGTTGCCGTGTTCCCGCTCGGTCAGATTCTCCCAACCCATCCAGCCTTCCACGGTCTTCGAGACCTGGAAGTAGCGGAGCAGCCACGCCGTCACCACGCCGAGTACGGCCGTGCTCCAACCGGCAAGGGCAGGCGCACCGCGCACGATCAATCCCAACACCATGGGCACCGCGAGCGGGAACCCCAGCAGCGACGTGACGGCCAGCATCGTCCCGAAAAGATCGAGGGTACGCAGTTCCGAGAACAGGCAACCGATCACCGCCACGATGATGCCGAACAGGAGCGTGCACACCTTGGCCACGATCATGAGTTCTCGGTCGCCTGCCTGGGGCCGCAGCACGACGCCGTAGAAGTTGCGCACGAAGACGCCGGCGTTGCGGTTCAGGCCTGTATCCATCGACGCCATCGCGACAGCGAAGATGCCGGCGACGAGCAGGCCGATCAGCCCCGGTGGCATGACGTGCACACTGATCGCGACAAACGCCGCCTCATGGGGGCGCTCGAGCGCGGGGAACTGCGCCTGGATATCCGGCATGACAATCGTCGCCACCAACGGAGGAATCACGAGGAGCGTCGCAAGCAGCACCATGCCGCAAAGCATGAAGACGGCGGCCTTGCGTGCATGTTGCTCGTCCTTGACCATGATGAAGCGCGCCGCGCCGCCGGTGAGGCTGTTGAAATCGGAGGACTGGGCCAGCAGCATGCCGAGGCACCAGATCACGAGGATCTCGGGACGGAGCAGCGACGTCCAATCGAAGTGGGTGGCAGGTACGCGTTCGATCAGCCCGGAAAGCCCGCCGACCTCGGGCTGCCCCAGTGCAAAGTAAGCGGAGAGTCCCAGCACAATAACCATCATCATGAACTGCAGGAAATCGCCCGCCACCACCGCCCACGCCCCGCCGAACAAGGCCATCACAATCACGACCGCACTGAGTACGAGAATGGTCGGGATCACGGGCGTGAGAAAAACCGCCGCCATGAAGACCCCGACCGCATTGATCTGCAGACCCGCGAAGACGAGACCCGTGGGCACCTGCGCCCACACATAGAATTGCTCGGTCGCCCGCCCGAACCGCAGCCGGATCGCCTCGGCGTAGGTCACGACGCGCATGCGCCGGAAACGCGCGCAATTGAAGATCAACATGAGCGTGATGCCGACGAGATTGGAGAGGTAAAGCACCGTGACAATCGTGCCGGTCTGGTAGATCGCACCGGCCGCGCCGGTGAAGCTCCATGCGCTGACCGCGCTCATCATCGCCGACGCGCCGCTCAACCACCACAGCATCGACCCGCCGCCGCGAAAGTACTCGTTGGTATTCTTGCTGAAGCGCTTGAAGACGAACCCCAGCCCCAGCATGAACGCGAGGTAGAAGGCGATTACGAAGTAGTCACGAGGGCTGAGCATGGTGTGGGGGGCACAAACGCGGCGGCACCGAAACGCGTGACGACCTCGAGGGCGGGGCGCGGTCGAGGCTCACTGCGTCCCGATCACAGCGAGTACGGCCGGCGGGGGCGAGTTTTTGCAGCGTGACGCTGGCCAACGGGCGGACAATCGCGTCACCCGTTGAGAGTATACCGGGCATATTCGTCCCAACCGCGTTCCCCGCCGGATGCCGTGCCTGCGGCCCCGTGGCGGATCAGGCGTCAAAGAACGCTGCCTCAATCCCGATGCAGAGGGCGTGATAGATGGGCAGATGACGTTCCTGAATGCGGGGCGTCTGGTCATAGGGCACGCGGATCAACACGTCGCACAGAGGCGCCATGGCTCCGCCGGAGCGGCCGGTCATGCCGATCGTGCGCAACCCGTCCACCTTCGCCACGCGCAGCGCATGGAGTACGTTGGCCGACGTGCCGGAGGTGCTGAGCGCGAGCAACACATCCCCGGGGCGTCCGAAGGCATGCACCTGCTGCGCGAACACGAGGACCGACGCGACATCGTTGGCAAAGGCGGTCGAGAGCGCGGCATGCGCACACAAGGAGATCGCCGGCAGGCCCCCTTGCAAGTGCTCCGCGAGCCAGCGTCCCTCCTCGCCGTACGCCTCTTCGTACGCCACCCGGCGTTTCGTCGGCAAACGTCGCTTGAGCAGGAATCCCTTCATCAGCTCGCCCACGATGTGGTCGGCATCGGCGGCGCTCCCGCCGTTCCCGCAGACGAGCAGTTTGCCGTGGTGCGAGAAGCCGGCGCGCAGCAGCTCGAAGGCGGCTGCGATGTCGGGAAGGACGGGTTTCAGATCGGGATAGTCGACCCCGAGTCGGTTGATGGCCGCTATGCTCATACGCTCAAGACTCCCTGCGTTTGCCCAACCCGTGCAGGGCCGCCGCCACGGCACCGTGGCTGCCGATGGTTTCACCCAGTTCGGCCGGCAGAATCCGGCAGGCCGCTCTGGCGCTCGGGAGCGCCTCGCGCTCGATCACCGGCAGCATCGAGGGCTCCAGCAAGTCCCGACCCAACGGAAAGAAGCCTCCGAGGACGATGCGCTCCGGGTTGAACAGATCGATCACGAGCGCGAGGCTCGCCCCGAATCGCGCGCCGACCTCGTGGATGATCTCCAAGGCAAACCGATCCCCTGCCCTTGCCGCGTCGAACACGTGCTTGGCCGTCAACGGTCCGCCCTCGCACCACGTGGGCTTTGAACCCTGGCGTTGCGCAAGGCGCATCTCCGCCAGCCGGGCAATGCCTCCGCCGCTGGTAAACCCTTCCACCGAGCCCCGTTTCCCAAATCCCAGCGGGCCATCGGCGTCGAGCCGCACATGGCCGATCTCTCCGGCGTCGCCGCTCGCCCCTTCGTAGAGCTCGCCGTTCAAGATCAGACCCGACCCCATGCCCGTTCCGGAGGTCAGGAACACCATGTGTCGGGTGCCCTGGCCGGCACCAAAGCGCCATTCCGCCAAGGCACATGCGTTGGCGTCATTCATCAGGCACGCCGTGCCGCCAAAGCGATCAACCAGCTTCGCGACGATGGGAACACCGTGCCAACTCGCAGCCAGGTTGGGCGGCGACAGGATGATGCCACGCTGCGCGTCGAGCGGACCGCCGCAGGACACTCCGATCACGACGGGCCGATCATCGCGCAGCGCCTCGATGCCGCGTGCCAGCGCTTCGAACGTCGGCTCGAACGGCCCCGTGGGTAGTCGCAGCGTTTCCACGACGGAGCCATTCACCAAATGGCTGACCGCACATTTGGTCCCGCCAAGATCCAAGCCGATGACGTGAAGCGTGGACGTTGCCGGTGCGGCAATCCGTGAACGTGACATCCCTCCAGCCTACCACAATCTCGTGCACCCCTTTAGGACAGACCAGACTCCGTCTTGGTTGTAAATCGACGAGGCCCGCCCCGGCGACGGCCGGGTGTGCCGCAGGTCCAGCTCCGACCGGGTTCGCTTCTCGATGTGACTGGTCTAGGTGGCAACGCGCCAGGAGCCGCGGTAACGCTCGCGGGTGAGCCACCGTTTGTCGCCGCCTTTGGAGAGACGGTGCTTAACGGGATCCCAGCGGACGTTTGCTCCGTACCGATAGCCGAAGTTCATCAGGTGGCAGGCGATCACGCTGCTGGCCCCGATTTCAACATCGCAGATCGGTCGACGACGGGAGGCCACACAGTGCACGAAGTCCTGAAAATGACTCTTGGGCGCGGGCAGCCGAACCTTCGCGTTGGCGAGGAACTCGCGTTCTGTCAGCACGAGTTCGCGTATCAGCGACGTGCCGCGATCGGTTTCCTTGTCCCAGAAACGCCGGACCGTCTTTCCATCGAGCACGAGATCGAACTTACCGCGATTCACGTGCAACTCGCCTTCGCTGCCATAAAAGGACACACCGCGGCCGTGCTCGTGGCCTTTGACATGAGTCAGTACCGTGCCGTTGCCGTAGACCAGTTGGGCGCCCCGTTTGGCGGCTGGCCACATCTCGGGTGCGCGGATTTCCACGGGGCCGCTGCCGTCGACGCCGAGTGCCCACTGCGCGATGTCGATGTGGTGCGCGCCCCAATCGGTGATCGAGCCGCCGCCGAACTCCCACGTGCGCCGCCACCACGGGAAGTTGTCGTGCACGCCCCGGGGCGAAAGCATGGGGTTGTAGGCCACGAGCGGACCCGGTCCGCACCAACGATCCCAATCCAGCCCGGGCTCGATGGGTTCGGCGGGTTGATTATAGGTCGAGGGCGGGTCGTTGAATGCTACGCCGATTGACACGATGCGACCGAGCACGCCGTTGCGCACCAACTCAGCAGCCACTCTGAACTCCGTCATCGAGCGCTGCTGCGAGCCGGTCTGAAACACCCGGTCGCTACCTCGTACCACGCGCACAAGATCCAGCGCTTCCTGGATGTTGTAGGTGAGCGGCTTCTCGCAATAGATGTCCTTCCCCGCGCGGATCGCGTCCGCCGCGATGAAGGCATGCCAGTGATCCGGAGTGGCAATGAACACCGCGTCGAGGTCGCTCCGCGCCAGCAGCTCGCGGTAATCGTTGTGCCCGGAGCAGCCGCGGTAGGTGGCTCCCACTCGCTCCGCGTAAGCGGCATCGACCCGGGTGCGCGCATCTTCCCGGCGGGTCTGGTCCACATCGCACACCGCCACGATCTGAATGTCGTTGCGTTGGAGCAGGCTCTCCAAATGCATGCGCATCATCCGACCGGTTCCGATGCACCCAAGCGTGATCCGGCTGTTCGGTCCCTTGCCCTCGGCCGACCACGAACGGCGTGGCAGGATGAGCGGCGCCGCCAACAGGACAGATGTAGTTCTCAGGAACGATCGACGGGACGAAGGATTTAGGGGCATGGACGAGGAGAATAAGTCAACGGAGTGAGCGGAGTCGGGATTTCAATTATACACCTTTAGTGCAGCGGCCCCCGAATCACGATCTGCCGGAACCCCGGGTCGTCGCCGAGCGGCACGTACCCGGATTTAGGCAGCTTGCCGCGATTCCACGCAAAGAGTCGGAGAGGCCCGGCAGCGAGCTCCAGGACAAGTTTGACCGACTCGGTCTCCGGGCGGACGGGGGCTTTCCAGACCTTACCTTGACCATCGCTCAAACCCAATTCGCCGCCCTCGGGAAACAGTTCCTGCCTGACGACCAGCAACTCCACTTCGTACTGCCCCGCTTTCTCGACGATTAAGGAGAGTCCGTTGGTTTCCTGTACCTGAATCATGCTCTCGCGGAAGACGTCGCTTGCTGGGTTACCAAGGATCGCAGGGTTTGACGCAAAGCCCCGATCGGAATTCATGCTCTCGAGCCACAAAAGGTAATGATCGGAGAGCTGCTTTACGACTTCGGGATGCTGCGCGGCGACATCGGTGCGCTCCCCTTCATCGACGGACAAATCGTAGAGTTCCTTGGGGGAAGACGCGGCGGGCACCACAAGTTTGTAGCGGGGTCCGATCACCGCGACGTTATCAAAGGGCTGCGGTGACTTTCCGGTTCGCTGCGGTTGTTGTTGTTGGATGATCGTCCTGTCCGGCAGGTGATTCGTTTGCCGCTCCCATAAGCCCAACAGGCTGAGACCATCGATCGGATTCTTCCACTGAGGAGCCCGACCCGTAGCGGCTTCCAACAAGGTCGGCAACAGATCCGCCGCCATGGCTGGCGTCTCCTCGACCCGCGGGGCAATCCTTGCCGGCCAACGGACAAAGAACGGCACGCGGATGCCGCCCTCGTAGGTCTGCCCTTTTCGGCCACGCAGCCCCGCGTTGTAGGATCCCAAGGCGGAGGAACGACCGGTCAGACCGTTGTCTGACATGAAAATCACCAAAGTGTCCTCGCGTAACCCAGCCTTGTCCAAGGCATCCAGCAGTCGGCCTACGTTGTAATCGAGATTACCAATCATGCCGAAAATGCGCTTTTCCTTGTCCGTGAGCGAGGCCACGTGGCGGTAAGGCTCAATGTACTGGGCGGGGACTTCCTCCTGCCAGTGATCATGAGGCAACCAGAGCGGCACATAGAGGAAGAAGGGTTGATCCTGTCGCGCGCCGAGGAAGCGAATGGCTTCGTCGACATTCATGTCGTCGAGGAAACGGTCGAACGGACCCACTGTGGCGCCGCTTCGGGAGAACGTCGGCGCCATCCGATCAAAGTTACTCCAGACAAGGGTTTCGTCGAAACCACGATCTTGGGGCCGAAAAGGGTAGTTCTCCCCGAGATGCCACTTCCCAAAGATTCCGGTCCGATAGCCGGCTTCACGAAAATACTGGGGCGCAGTCTTCTCATCTGCGGCAAGGTTCGACCGGCTGCTCCACGTGTCCCACACGCCGGTGCGAAACTGATGCCGTCCGGTCATGATTTGGGCCCGCGTGGGCGCGCAGAGGGGGGACGTGTAGAACCGCCGCATCCAGAGGCTCTCTGACTTGAGACGGTCGAGGTGCGGGGTCTTCAACACCGGATGCCCCAGAGCGGACAGGTCCCCGAAACCCTGATCGTCGGATACGATCACGAGGATGTTCGGACGCTGGGCCGGAGGAATCTCCTGGGCCAGCACGGACGCAAACGATCCGACCAGCAATGCAACCAGGCCGATGGTAGGTAGAATCAGGATGCGCGGCGCAGAGGTGCGGTTGCGGCAGATTCGTAAGGTCATCGGCAACGGGAATTCACTACCCTAAGGTTGGGGCTGAAGTAGACGATCCCAGGCATCGCAGCCTCAACGTTTAAGCTGCACCTGGAGCCGCTCGAGTTGCTGCAAGGTCTGCTCTCCGAGCCGGCCGCCCTGAAAGATTCCCACGTTCAGCGTGACCGCTCCACCGACTTCGGTGAAGCTGCGCACAAACCGTTCGAGGTCTTCGTCCGTATACATCGGCGGGTCCATCTCTCCCGGCGCTGGAGCCTGCGGCGTGAAGGGCGCCTTCACCCAGTCCGGGAAACCCGTGACCCGCGTGTAAGCCCAAAACGAATCGATGGGAAGCAGCGCGTGCCAAAGACAACGGCTGCCTTCGACGTACGCCGTACGGGGCCGGAAGAGCACGGAGGCATCCTCTCGCCCCTTCAGGCGCACCAGCCCTTCGACCAGCACCACCGTCTCGCCCGCGGTGTAGTCGTGCTCGGGACGAAGCGGATCAATGCGTCCTGCCAAAAAGGAGCCATCGTTGAAGGCCAGAACGCGGTCCGGGTTACCGCTCCGCGCCGCCAGATACCACTCGTCCCATAAAAAGTGACGGTTGTGAAAGGGCTCTTTCGGATGGCAGCCATCGAACCACCACCCGTCGCAGAGGGGACCCAGCCGATCCGCCCACTCGCGAATCACCCGGAGGTACCGTCGCTGAAACTCCAATTCGGCTGAACCCGTCTCACCCGTCCATCCGAGTGGCACGTGCAGCGCGGGGACTCCGCGGATCTCCGCGGGGAGGTACGCGATAAAACGCTTGCCGCGCTGCTTCACGGCGCGGGCGATCTCGAGCACCAGATCGCGTCGCGACGTGTGCCGGTCCGATCCCGTCAGCTCCGCCAACACAGCGTTCGGACTCGAGTAGGTGCCTTTGTTCTGTCCAATCGAAAAGATCAGCCAATCCGCCCCAGTCCGATCAAAGTCGGCCAGGAACCCTTCCAAGTCGAAGCCACCGACGGCGCGATTCAGATCCCACTCGAATTCGCCGCGTGCCGGTTGCGGACTCAGCCGCGGCCCTGTCGGTTTCTCCAGCGGCGGCGTGAGCCAGTGTACCATCACGCCGTAGCGGCCCTTCATCCAATCGGCGCGCGTCGAGGGTTTCGCCGGCGCGTCGACCGGCGTCGCCCTTGCCATCCCAATGATCGCCAGCGCCAGCCCAAGATACCGCAATCCGACCCGATTGAAACGCATCGCGTAGTGTACGCCGGCTCGCCGTTGGCACGTTAGTACGAAACCGACGGCATCTTGGTCAGAATTTGAGCTAACCGACGCTGCCGGTCCGCTTCGCGGCGCGCAGCGTCGGCCGGAGCATCACAAAGAGGAGTAGCAGCGAGAGCGGATGCAGGACCGCCGCGAGGACGAAGGCGGAGGAGTAGCCAAAGGCCGCGATGGAGAAGCCGAGCAACTGCGAGAACAGGATTCCGCCGCAACTACCTGCGGTACCGAGCAAGCCCATGACGCTCGCCGTCTCGCTATGAGCCGTGAGGTCCGGAACCATGGTTGCCATGTTGGTCGACCACGCTTGGCAGAGGAAGGCAATGAGGCAGGTCACCGCGATCGCCACGCCTGTCGACTCAACGAAACCCACCATCGCGCCCAGCGGGGCTAAGGCAGCGATGCCACAAAGCACCGCGAAACGCGCGCGAGGCGCAGCCCATCCCCGACGGATCAGGCGATCCGAGAACATGCCGCCAAACACGGCTCCGAGATCAGCGAAGAGAAACGGGATCCATGCGTAGAAGCCGATCTCCGCGAGGCTCATGTGCCGAACGCGCTGAAAATAATCGGGCAACCAGAAAAGATACAGGTACCAAACCGGATCCGCCCCCACCCGCCCAAGGATCAAGGCCCAGACCTTGCGCTCGCGCAAGAGGGCACCCCACGAGCGTCGCGTACCGGTATTGGTATCGGCGGCCAACTCGGCACTTTCCTCCGACGAAATGTGGGTGTCCTTGGGCGACCGATACAGCGTGAGCCACAAGGGTAGCCACACCACCACGCCGACGATGCCGGGAATGATGAACGCAGCGCGCCATCCCCAGTGCAGGGTCATCCATACGATCAGCGGCGCCGCGATGATTGCCCCCACGGACGACCCGGAGGAAAAAATCCCGATGGCCGTCCCCCGCAGTCTCCGGGGAAACCACTCGCCGCAGGCCTTCATGCCGGCCGGGAAGATCCCCGGCTCACCCACGCCCAACAGGAAGCGGAAGAAGGCGAGGCTCAGCGGACCCCGGGCCAGACCGGTGAAAGCAGCGGCGACCGACCACCACACCACACACGCCGCCGCGCCCACCTTGACGCCGATCCGGTCGATGACGCGCCCGGACACCGCATACATGACCGCATACGAGACCAGGAAGGCCGACACGCAGTTGGCGTAATCTTGCTCGGTGAGGTTCAGCTCCTTGCGGAGCGTGGTGCTCAAGATCGAGAGCGTTTGCCGGTCGACGTAGTTGATGACCGTCGCCAGGAACAACAGGCCGACAATCCACCAGCGGAGATTCCGGTACTTGAGCTTGGACATCAGGAACGGCGGGAGGGGAGGAACAGTTCAGCTATCGAAAGCGGCCGTGCGGCGTACGGTGTACGACGAAGTACCCGCGTCACGACGAATCCTTCGGCGTGGTCGCACCGGCAACGGGCGACTCCGGTTGCACGTTCGCGGCCCAATCCACCGGCTGAACGCGGTAGTAATAGGTGCGGCCGGGTTCGAGTCCGGTATCCCGAAAGATCTGCAGAAAGTAGGCGTTCGCATCGAGGATGGCATGCGGCTCGCGTCCCTCGATCGAGAAGTTCGGAGTATCGCCCCGGAAGAGGCGGTAACGAGCCACGTCGGGCTCAGGGTGCTTGCGCCAGTAGACGATCAACGTATCCGGCGAGCGACGCACGACACCGAGTTCGTGCACGGGCGCCGGCGCGGAACGATTGGCTTCGGCCGTGCGCACGGTGAGCGGTTCGCTGAGCGGCCCCTGCAGGTTCGCCGCATTCACGGCCGCCACCCGGTAGGTGTAGTGCGTACCGAGATGAAGATCGCGGTCCTCGAAGGCCGACTTCGCCGTCCGGCCAACCAACGAGTACACCGTCGCTGGCGCATCCGGATCATCGGAGCGATACACATTGTAGGCCGGCGCCGACGGACCTGACCAGGTGAGGCGCACCGCGCTATCCGTGACGTTCTCCGCCGCAAGTTTCGCGGCGGTCGTCGGAGCCTCACCAGCCGAGAGCCGCACCGTGGCAAAACCAAAAGGCAGGATCTTGACCCGCACTTTGCCGTTTTGCACTGCGAGCGGCTGCGTGTCGTCCTCCACGACATTGCCCAGCGCGGCGGAGGTGACACCGAGCGCGGAGGCATCGAGCTCAAACTCTGTCGCCTTGCCGTCCGTCTCGACGAAACGCGCGATCCAACCGCGACCGGCCTGTCCGGCCGCCTTGAGCACGGTGAGCTGCACATTCGGTTGATCGACCCTGAGGAAGCTCTGTTCCGGGCTGCGCCAGCGGGCCGAAGCGGTACCGGTGATCGGAAACGCCTCAAGCGGACTCGCCGTTTCCCAGCCCAACCGGGACGCGCGTCCAGTATTCCAGTCCCCCTCGCCGCTCGTGAGCGAGAAATGGAACTCCGCGTTGCAATCGTCGTTCTGCAGCGTGAGCAGGCCGGCCATGCGGTTCGACCAGGCGTAGCAGAACAGCCACGGCTTGGTCGGCTTGTAGTCGATGGAGAACGCGTTGTAGCGGATCTCGCCCAGATGGAAGGTGCTGGCCTCGCGGCTGGCCAGGGTCACGCCCCCCTGCGCGATGCTCACGTCGATCCACTGATTGACGGAGAGATAGTCGTGGGTGCCCCAACGCAACTGGTCGTCGTAGGGGCGCACCACTCCCCCCGCCTGCTCGGCCCGGATCTGACCCTCCGGCACGGCGAAGGGAAAGGCGATGAACAGGTTGTCCCGGTAACGATCCTCATAGACCATCGAGTGCATCACATCGATGCTCTCGAGCCGGTTGGCAAACTCCACCCGCTTGACGCCGGCGTGCAGCGTGACGGTCTGGTGGATACGTCCTCCGAGTTTGGCGTCGTCGATCCACACTTCGAAGCTGACCTGGATGCGACCGACGCGCGGCTCGAGGCGCGTCGCCTTGGTCGGCATGTACTCGAAGCCGTCCTTCGCTTCCCGTGCCGTCTTGTGCACGTAGACGATCTGGTTGGCGAGGTAAGGGGCCGACGCATCGATCAGCTCCCGACCGGTGGTCTTGTCCAAGATGCTCGTCACCGCGCCGCTCTCCGGGTGAAAGCGTACGGCGTAGTATCGATTCTCGATCGACAGGGGGCCCGCCGCCAACTCCGCCGAAGCCGGTACGGGCGCGGCCGCCGGTTGCAGTTTGAACACACTGTAACCAAACGCCGGCACGTTCGGCGCGAGGAAGCGCACCCGGTTTACGCCCGCGGGCTCCGTGGGAATGATCGCATTGGTCCGCAGGTCGACGACAGCGGCCGCCGTTCCCTCAATCTCCACAAGGTCGCTCCGGGCGTGCGCCAGCGGATTGAACACGGCGAATGCGTCTCCGCTCGGAGCCGCGATCTGACGCCCAAGCGCGGACGCCGCCTCGCCGAAGAGGCGGTTGGTCGCATCCAGGGCGCGGCGCGCCTCGTGTTGCTTCACCCAGGCTGCGTTGAACAACTGCTGATCTGTCGCGCGGGGCAGTGTTGGCCAGCAGTGCTCGTCGTAGTCGAACATGCGCGTGTAGGT
>VFQR01000429.1_pt1 | contig 59735 bp, 50 predicted proteins | sample 3512321 | NCBI WGS metagenome assembly VFQR01 (sample SAMN10412374, study PRJNA504923) | tailings metagenome | isolation source: Relicate 3 Philex TSF1 revegetated site | place: Philippines: Tuba, Benguet | collected 2017-08-29 | reverse complement strand
GGTTCTTTGGGGGGAGGGATGCGGCGACGTATGCCCTCCTACCCGACAACTTCGATTTTTTGACGCTAGGGGAAGATGCACAGGAACGGGATTTGGAACGGGGCCTGTTAGGCCACATCCGAGCATTTCTGATGGAATTAGGCGTTGGCTTTGCTTTCCTCGGAAGCCAGTATCCGATTGTCGTGGATGACAAAGAGTATCGAATAGACCTGCTCTTCTACCATGTTCGACTGCATTGCTATATCGTTATTGACCTTAAGATGCGGGAGTTTGAACCTGCCTTCTCGGGCCAGATGAATTTCTACGTTTCGGCGGTTAACCACACGCTACGCGCCGAGGGGGATCATCCGACCATTGGCATTATTCTCTGTAAATCAAAAAGCAAAACCGTCGTTGAATACGCCCTTGATGCTGTACAGCACCCGATCGGCGTCTCAACGTACATGGTGCGTGACGAACTCCCACCAGCTCTGCAAGACAGTCTACCGACTGCTGAGCAGCTAGAAATGGAGTTGGAATCCGCTATGAAAGAGCTGGGAGACAATCAGCCGGATAAGCCGTGAAACCTGTGGTTTTCCCCATACCCCCTGCTGCTTGGATAGGAAGCTATTGGTTAGTGGGTGAGAACTCCTGGTTGGTCACGCCAACAGGCTCTCCAGCTTCAAGAGAATCAAGCACACGCAGGTGATAGAGCAGTAGCAACCGCTCATCTTCCGTCAGCTCAGACCAGCGTTTGTTCTCAAACTGGTCAGAAATAAACTGACAAATCACCTCCCTAGACCAACCCAGGCTCCTAATCTGGTGCTGAATTTGCTCATGCAGGTCTGGGTCATAGGCCGCAGGCTCTGTCTCCTGTGGAAAAGCAGGCTCATCCCCCCGCACCCCCCTTTCCGGAGAAAAAGAGCTTTGATCCGAACCCAAATCACTGGCGCAAAGCGCCTTACCCTTCATATATCTCTCCGAGGGGTGTAATTCCTTGATTTCTAAGGATTCTAGCGATTCTGGCATGGCTTCAGAATTCACCTCTTCAGGGGCTAGAAGGCTTGCTAGCTGGGCTATTACACCCTCTTGGTGGGCAGGGTGCCAGAGGCTGAGGTGCTTGTAGAGGGTCTGCTGGCTAACCTTGGCCGCTTGGGCGATCGCCTTGGCTCGAGCTGTAATCTGCTCAGGCAGCTCTCCGGCCTGCTCTAGCTCTCCGTAGGCAATACAGATCCGGTGCTGGGCATCTTCGGCCTGCTGCTGGTTGAAGGGCACCAGGTTGTTTTTGGGCTGGCTGGTGTCGCGGCTGGGGGTGGTGCCCAGGGGCCAGTAGTAGCCTTCAACGGCTCTGGTCCAGGCGGTGACTTTGCGCACGATGTCGTGCTGGTGGCGGCAGTACTGCTCGTAGCCGGGGCAGGTGAGGGCGATGCGCAGGGTGTAGTCGATTAGGGCTTGGCCCTGGATGCCCTCGAAGACGTGGCCATAGCAGGCGATGGTTTTGAGTAGGTGGTTGGTCTGGCCGTAGTCTGTCCAGCCTTCAGTAATCTCAATGTCGAGGTCTTGTCGCCAGCTCTCGACGGGGTGGTTGCGGCGTTTGGGCCGCTTGCGGTGGTTGTCGCGGCCTATTTTCATCGCATGGCGCAGAGCCTCCATGTCTTGGTGCCCAGCTGCGCCATCCCAGAGCCAGAAGAAGCGGGCTAGGCTGCTGCCGATAGGGTTTAGGGCATCGTCGAGCAGGCAGGAGCCGCTGCCAGGCTGGAGGGGCAGCCGGTGCCCCATATATTCAATGAAGGTTTGAACGCCGTAGGCTTTGACGTTGGGAAAGATTTCGAGCTGTCCGGCCTGGAGGCGGAACCCCTGGGCTTTAAAGCATTCTTTGAGGGCGACGGCCAGGTTAAAGGTATTGACCCACTCGGCAAAGGGAATGTAGAGATGCAGGCCGCCGCTCCAGCTGGAGCGCAGCAGCAGGGTGCGGGTGATGCCGATGGTCTCTAGAGCAGCGCGGATCTGGGCGACGCCTTCGGCGGTGCAGTAGTCGCCGCTGGCATCGAGGTCGAGCAGGGCGTAGCGGGTGTCGTGGGTGAAGCGGACGCCGATGAGCTGGTTAGCGTCTTGCCAGTGGTTCCAGAGAACGCGGGGCCGCAGCGGGTAGTCTTTGACAGTCGTCCAGGCGGCTTTAGCGGTGGCGTCATCCGGCAGGTCGGCGCGGATGAAGTTCCAGCGGTAGTGGCCAAAGATTTCACACAGCCGCTGGCCGGTGGGGTCAGCGGGGAGGGGTTCGGAACGGGGAGCCTTACGGGTCTCCTCGCCCCATCCTATGGATGCGGTCATGGGGGCCTCTCTCTCAAAAATTGAGCAATGAGTATTGCCCCGAGAGAGATCCGGTGTTACCATAGCCACACAAGCAATTAGCGCGTGACTCGGGAACTGGTCCTCTCGGGTTTTCGCTTTTTAAAGAGCCGGTGGCATTCGCTGCCGGTTCTTTTTGCGTATTAAGGGTCTGGTCAGGACGCTTAACACTGATTCACGCGATCGCTAGGTGGTCAGCCCAGCTGGGCGTCAATCATTGCCGGATCATAGTACAGGTGTCTATGTCGGGCAAGCAAACGCTAGATATTGGGTTTCATCGGTTTTTGGGGGGTGGTATCGGCCTCCTAACGTGCAACAAAAGACTGTGGTTACCGCTCGGTCTGCGGTAGTTGCCAGGGCTCTAGACCAGCGTCGCGGAGTTGCTGCTCTAGCCGGGCTACCTGCTCTCGCAGTGCATCAGGTTCTGCGTAGACTTCGCCCAGGACGGCTAGGTCGGCCTCGGTTCGCTGGAGCCGTTGGGTGAGCAGGGCATTGCGTTCAGACTCGGAGCGTTCTACCTCAAAAGCTGTATCAAAACGCCTTTCTAGGGATTCCTCAAGCAAAGCATCCACTAAGGTAAAAGCTTGCTTATTCCCCCGGTAGGCTTGCCACAGCCAGTACTTACTGACCACGGCCAAGGGGATTGCCTGAATCCGGGTTTGGCCCCTGACTTGCTCTAGGTTAGATTCCACCTCGATTTCAGCAATCGAATCCGTGAAACCCTCTCCTAGCAAGCGTTTGGCTGCCTTTGATCGCAAAAAATCGAAAGCGTTTCTAGGGGCTAAGCCAACCGCATCAGCTGCACCCGACAGGCTCATTCGATATTCACCATTGGGCATTTGATACCCCTCTGCATTTAATGGACCGATCGCCACGGTGGCGCGTTTGGCTTTGTCTGCAGTGGTCATCCGGCCACCCGTTGCCACAGCCGAGCAATCTCCGCCAGCATGGTCTGGAATGTCTCGCGAAAGGCCCGGTGCTCGCTTTCGTTGAGGGCGCGATCGCGATCTGCCCTAGCCAGCGCCTCATCAATGCGCTGGCGGTCGGCTCTGGCATCTTGCAGGAAAGTCTCAAAGCGCTGGCTATGCTCTGCGTTGAGTTGATCAGAGCGCTGGCGGTCGGCTCTGGCCTCAGCCAAAAACACCTCAAAACGTTGATCGGTTTCCTGGTGGCGCTGGTTAGATTCCTGCTGCTGTCGGCCCAGGTCAGCAATCATCGCCACAGTGTCGGCGATTGCATCTTCCATGCGCCGGTTGGTGTTGGCCGCCATAGAGCTGCTGACCTCTTCAGCCTCAGCTATACCCTCCTCAATTCGCCCGCCCCATGCCTCGATGGCTCGGGCGTTGCTCTCTACAATTTTCTCAGTACGGGCAAGGCTTGCCTCGGTACGGGCTAACCCCTCAATGGTGGTAGCTAGCAAGGCTTCCATGCGGTCTAGGCGATCGCTGCTGTAGGTCATACCGCCGCCACCTCTAAAGGAATAGGTGCCCCGCGCTCTAACCGTTCCCACTGGGGAGCAACAGGGGCATAGGTGCAGGTGCAGATCACCAGTTGACTGCTATCGGCCCTGGAGAAGACTTCTACCTCGTTTACAAGCCAATCCCCATCCCTGGCTTCAACCTCATCCCCCACCCTCCGAGATTCGTAGACGCGATCGCCTACCTGAGGGAGGTCTTCGTTGTACCAAAACTCCTCAGACAGAATGCTCGTGAGGCTGCCTGATGGCATTAAAAGCCGCTCCTGCCATCCGGGGGCATCATCGGTACTGGCTTTGTAAATCACCCATGTTTCAGCCATTAGTCATCCTCCATATAGCTCGGGAATTGAGCATCACCCTCAAACTCACAGTCTACGGGCAAGATTTTGTCGCCGTTGAGCTTTGTATCCACCAACTTCCACCTGTACCGGTCTGCCATGTCTTTACAGTGCTTGCGACTGGCCGCAGCGTGTACCGTGCGGCGGGGGCGATCGCTACCCTGGGTCATTTACCAGTCTCCATCTGAGGCTGTTGGTACTTCCCAGGGAAGCGCTGTTTAACAGCCAACTCAACCAGAAACGCGGCCAGGTTAGCAGTAGGCCGACCTTCGCTGTCAGCCCATAGCTCTAGGTCGTCAAAGATGCTATCAGGCAGCGTTATCGTGGTTCGCTTGCTCATTTCAGAAATTGCTGATTTTGCGCTCATCTTAGCTCCTTTGCGCTCATACGAATCATCAGCGAAATATTAACACTGATTTAATGCTAATTCTATGCTATCACTGTTGCATGGTGGAACGAATCTGGAACAACCGGGTTCCACTCAGCCGCCGAAAGCCTTGATGTACCGAAGTTTCGAGCTGTAACAAGAGGTGTAACGACGTGGAACGTCAACCACTATCGATTCGCAAGTTTGCCGAGGTCTGTGGGGTATCCCACACCGAAATAGGCCGCAAGATGACCGCCCTGGGCATCTCGGGAACGCCTCAGGGCAAGGGATTACCCACCCTGCTGAGTCCCGCCGAACAAGACAAAATCGCCGCTGTGCTGTTTATCCCGGCAGAACTGCCCGCCGCGCCTGCGCAGCATGTCGAGGTGTTGGGCAGTGGCTTATCGGTTTACACGCCCCCGCCGCTGGTAACTCGGGGCATCAACAGCGAACTCAGCCGCCACCTACAACAACAGCAGCTCACCCAGGCGCTGGGAGCGTTTAAGGGCAATCAGGCCAGCTTTAGGAACGCTCTGTTGGGCATGGCGGCTGAGTCGGGCCGCCAACTGGGTCACGAGATGGCCGTTACCGAGATGAACTCCGCCCTGGCCACCCACGCGCAGCTGCAACAAACCGTGGGAAAGGAACTGGGCGTCGTTGCAGATACGCCCGATACCGCTGCTGCTGGTTAGGGGGTTTAGCCCTGATAACCTCCGTTTTCATCCTGTTAACGCCGTAACTCTGGTCATAACGCCATGGAAGCCAAATTCACTCCCCCTGCCGTCCCCCTCGAATACCGCCGCGAGGTCGTTGGCGGTGCATCGCCTATTCAAAACATCTACCTGGCCCCCGTTCCCTGGTGGCAGAACCGCCGTTACTGGGCTGCCGGTGGCGTCGCGGTTGCCGCACTCTCCGGCATTGCCTTCGCCTTGGCTCAGTCTGGCCGCACCGGCGACGAGGGTACCTATCAGAGCGAACTGCCTGCCCCCAACTACGAGAACGTGCTCGCTGCGGCTCAAGACCGGCTCTCGGGCAATTACGAAGACAGCCGCCTGGTGTTGGCCGATGTCGGTCGGTCGGTACTCAACAATGAGGCCTACCGCTACCGCCAGCAGGCGGAACAGGACGTTCTGAAGCCCACTGACCCCTGCTACCAGCAGCAGATTATTTGCCCCCTCAACCGCTATCAGCGAGATGCCCAGGTGATGTTGGATGCTGCTAAGGGCGATCGCGATTGGCGACAAGCGAATGCGGCGCTCTTCCGGGTCGAGGCCGTGGAGGTGGCCCGCTCGATGGCGGCGCTGCCCCAAGATCCACCGACCAACCTGGCGGTGGTCGCCATTGAAAACCTGGTGCAGTACCACGACCGCCAACACGCTTTGTCTGAAGAGGTGCAGGCCCATGAAGTTAGAGACTAACCATCTGCTCTACGGCGCAGTTGGAGCAGCGGCGCTGGGACTGTTCTGCGGTTTGCAGCGGCCCGCCAGCAACCTTACTCCGGCTGACCTGGAAGCCTTCGCCAATGGGGCTCAGATTCGCTACGAGAAAACCTATCCCTATCTGCCTGCGGCAATTGCTTTTGGAGCTATGGCCGTCAGCTGTGGGGTGGCCTGGGCGTTGAGTGGGGAGCAGCCCAAAGTTGCCATTGCAGGCCCCCAGATCGCGCCAGAACCCCAGAGCTGGAACGGGCAGGTGCCCTTTGCCGGGGCAACCGAGTCGTTTCGGGTGGGAAACCCTGCCGCTATTCTTGCCGCTCGTATGCGGCCTACGCTGATTTCAGCCAATCCTCGGGTCGGCAAGGGGCTAACGGTGGCCCATGCCTACCGTCAGGCCCAGGTGAAACAGGGCGCGGTGGTGTGGGTGATTCAGCCCAAGTACCACCCCAAGGAGCACGGCTACTGGGAAAAGGCTGACAACGTGCTCGGGTTCATGGCTGATTCACTGGAGAGTAAAGAAGACATCGACGACATCTGTGAGCAGATGCAGCGCTTTATCTTTGCCTGGCGGCAGCTACCGCAGCGGCCCAAGGTGCTGATCATCGACGAGCTGGCGATGATGAAAACAGCTTTCAAGACCTGGTACGAGGGGTTCCTCAAGTCGCAGCTGACGATGGAGCTGTCGTCGGGGGAGACGGACGATCGCGCTCTGTGGGCCATTACTCAGTCGTCCCTGGTGGGCGATATCGGGGTCAGCGGTGGCATGAGAGCCACGTTTGACCTGCTGACCATTCAGACGCCCAGCAGCCAGAGTCATCTGGAGAGCCTGCGGAAGTCCGATACCAGCATTCCGCCTATCGAGGATGAGGTGATTTTTGAGCGATCGTTCTCGCCGAAGCAGGCGGTCTTTTATCACTCAGAGATCAAGGAATGGCTGCCGATGGTGGCCTATGAAGTGCCGAAACTGAGTTACGCCCCTGCAACGGCGGGTGCAACGGACGGAACCGAAGACAGGGTAAGGCTTTCACCGCTGGGTGAAACGAAAGTTTCCAAGTTTCCAGACCCCTCTTTAGCCCCAGATCTGCCCCTGATCATCGCGGTAACCAACGCTTTGACCCAGGGGATGCCCCGCTCCCAAGTCATCAAAGAGGTGTTGGGTTGCACTGGCAAGAAGTACCAGGAGGGCTCAGATCTCTTCGACCGTATCAAATCCATCATTGAGGAAAATTCCTAATGGCTAGCTCCAAGAACAATCAACTTGCCAACGGCAACAATGGCCCTGAGATCATCGACGGGCAAATCATCGACATCACGCCTCAGCTATCCTCACCAGGACGGGGCAGCGGTGTCCAGCTCGCGCCGCGCAATGCCATGCGCTCTAACGTGCAGGATGGCGGCTGGTTTGATGCCACCAGCGGCAAGCGCAAGCCGATCTTTGTCATCACGCCCACGACCGATCCCTGGAGCATTTTTCCGGTGATTCGCAGCGGCCTCAGCTGTTTGCGGAACCACCCATTACAGACGATGGGTGGAGCTTTTATCTCGGTGTGGGGCGGGCTGTTTGTGCTCTCGGCGGGGCTGAATGTCCTCCAGGGTTCGGCAGTCAAAGCTGGGGGCGACATCTGGAATCCGGTGGTGGCGGGGACTAACTTCGGGGCCATGTTAGTGGTGCCGACGCAGAGCATTGCGGGCAGCGCTCACAAGGTCTTGACTGGGGAAGAGCGGCTGGGACAGCCGATTGAAACCCGGCCCTACACTCGCGCTGTGAAGGTCGGGGACTAACCATGCTGTTCTGGCGGATCAGAACCCGGTACCTGCTGGCCCTGGCGGCGTTGTTCGTCGGGGCTGCGTTTTTAGACCTGAAGCAGCCGGGCCGGGGGCAGTTCTACAACCCGGTCTATGGGATGAAGTCGTGGGTCAATACCCATCAGCCTGCGGCGTGGCAGCTGGTGACCCGAGTGCAGGGTAACGATGCTCGTCTGCAAGCCTGTGTGGCGGTGGCTCCTGACCCGATCGCTCTCGGTGCGACGAAGGCCGAGCTACGCAAAGCGCTGGTGGGGGAATCGGAGGCGATCGCTCTGGAATGGTTGGGGCAGCCTGCCTGTGCCCTGGGTAACGGGGTCTACCGCTGGGTTTTAGACAACGGCTTGGCGCTTGATGTGACGGTGACGGAGGGGGAGGTGACCCACAGTGAACTCAACCGTTAAACATATCAAGCCCCACTGGTCGGAGTTGCCCCCGACCTGGCGCTACGTGATTGGCACGGTGTTGCAGGCGGGCGAGCTGGTGCTCAAGCTGGGCTGCGTGGGGGCGATCGCTATCTCGGCCTGGGTAATGGTCGATCAAGAAACCAACGAAACCTGGGGAGCAAGGTTTAGGAAAGTCAACGCTGTAGCTGAGGCGGTGGCTGGATTCTACGACGATGACTTCAAGGCCCTGATCAGCAAGGGCGATGTGATCGCGGGCTACACGGTCAACTCGGGCTTTGGCCTGCGGATGCACCCAATCCATAAGGAGATGCGGATGCATTCGGGCATTGACCTGCCGACGCCTGTGGGGGTGGCAATCCATGCGATCGGCTACGCGGGGGATACGGTGTCGGTGCGCTGCTGGAGTGACCCCAAGGGTTATGGGACAGTGGCCGACATCACCAGCGCGGCATTCCCTGAGATCACCTTTCGGGCAGGCCACCTATCTCACTGCAAGGGGGGTGAGCACCGAGCCGGGGCGGTGGTGGCCAAGACGGGCAACACGGGCGGCAGCACGGGTGCTCACCTGCATTGGGAGCAGCTACAAGGTGGCGTGGCCCAGGCTCCGCAAAAGGGCTATTTGGTCTGGGCGCTGAATGGCCGCAAGCCCAATGAGCGGCTGGGGGATACGATCGCGCTCTACCGGGCGATTGTTGCCAAGGAGTCGGGTGGTGACCACAGGGCCGTCAACCCTGACACGGGAGCGCTGGGCCTAGGGCAGGTGATGCCGCAGAATCTCAACTGTTCCTGGGACGGCAAGCCGAAGAGCAACTGCGGCTGGGATTATGACGTGCTGGGCCGCGATGTGTCGCCCCAGGAGTTTTTGCAGAACCCTGAGATTCAGCAGCAGATCGTGGGAGTCAAGCTGGAGAGTGCTTTACAGCGGCAGATTCAGGCGGGCCACGATATGAACACGGCGGTGAAGCGGGTAGCGGCGGAGTGGTACTCGGGCAATCCTGAGCTGGCCCACGATACTCGCCCCCAAGCGGGCTATGAGTCGATTAAGAGCTATGCCGACAGCGCAGCGGAGAAGTTTCATCGGCTAAGGCAGGAGAACCTAGAGAAGTAGGCCCTTGGCAGTGGGGGCGATAGCAGGGGTAAGCTGTCTAGCGTAAATAGAATTTCACCTCTGCCCCTGGCGATTGTTGGGGGCATTTTGTTGGCTATTGTCGCCGCCACCCACCCATCACAACCCATCAAAGGGGCCTGGGCCGGTGGGGCAGTGGCAGAGGGCCTATTGCAATCAGCCTGCCTCCGGAAATCGCTAAAACGCTTGGTAAGAAGGGTTTAGGGGCATTTCACCCCGCCAGGGCTGGCGTAGTGTCTGTACGGTTCGGAAGCGTAGCCCTCCCAGGGCGTAGCTCCCCCCATCGCTAGGGCTACTGCGCCGTTTGACGCTCGGTGTCGCCTCATGACGTCCCATGTCGCCCGGGGAGGCGGAGGCAGAGAGACCTGGCGGGGAAAAGCGGTAACTGGCGGGTAAGTAGCGGTAAGTGGCGTCACATCAACCCAAAACACCTCTCCACGGGGCAGTGGTGCCTGTAAGGCTCGGTTTTGGTGCATCTAAGCTCTCACCGCTGTTAGAGCGATGGTGCCTTGAATGGAAGGTGCGATAGCAGTCGTTATACCGACTCGGCGTAGATGCTGCTATTAAACGAAACCGATGGATTTCCACGACGCCTTTAAGGAAACATTGAGCCGATTCGATCTCGATGTTGTTGATTTAGCCAGTGCCACTGGTTTGTCTGTTATGAGGATAGGGCAGTTCAAGAATGGCCAAAATATAAGGATAGATAACCTGCAAAGACTATTGGAAGCAATGCCCCCAGAAGCCAAGAAGTTTATGCTCTTACTTGTCGCCGAAGGATAGATCCATCCTTCCACAGTGCCCCCCGGTGAGACCGGGCTGTCTGGGGCAGCACCGAGGGATTATTTTGGATAGGTCACCAGTGCTGCGCCCCTCGTCGGTGCGATCAGCTATGGGCTAAGGGCAGAGAATGGGCACCGGCTAGTTGCGCGCGCAGGCAACTACTCAGCAAAAATAAAGTCAGCGCATTATTGGATTTCGCCAAGACATCAAGATAACAATCAGCAACAATATCTGAACGAACCAGGGAGCCAAAGTAAGCCCTGCAACCAAACTTAGACATGACACGATTACAGCAAATATTCTGACCATCTCTTCCTGTATCGTATGCCTGAGATACAGTGCAAAACAGATTATCAACAGTGAGATGAGAAGTGGATTAAGCGCCATGACAAATTGATGAATAACGAAGTCAAGTCGCACAGGTATGCCATGCAACTTGAAAAAATCCAATACATAGATTACGAACTCGCTTTGAAAAATTGCCAAAAGATTTTGGAGAGCAATCATCTTCAGGCTGATAGTCTGAAGATGATTGCCCTTTATCTTTTGAACGGAATGCTAAAGCGTTTAGTAATCTAGAACAAAAACTTGGTGGGAGTTAAAGCCACACAGTGTCGCCGCAGCGAAGCGATTACAGCAACTTCTGTTTGACTGTTTTCTCCCAACGCCGAGCGGCGCAGCCATCAAGGCTTGAATTTACAACTGCCTTTTTAGCAGATTTTAAGCATCGATGAACGTCAGCATTCATTTCCCAACAGACTTAGTGCTTAATTTACGTAAGAATTTCTAGCATATCACAAAACACTTTGTAGTCAATGCCCGTATCTCTAAACGATTGGGATAGCCCCCGCTATGTCTGAGTGATACATCGTGTTAAATCTAAACCTGTATAGGCTTATTTTTGAGGGGAGCAGTCAGCCATGTATGTAGTTATTGGTGGTGCAGGTATGATGGGGCTAGGCTTAGCCCAACAATTGCTCAATCAGGGGCACACAGTTGCCATCATTGATATCGATCCCCTTGCTTGCCGTTTCGCACGGGAAAGAATTGGTGTGATGGCATTTGAAGGAAGTGCCGTCAGCACAACCGTTCTTGTAGAAGCTGGGATTCAACAGGCAAATGCGGTAGTGGCAGCTTTGAGAAATGATGCGCTTAATTTAGCCTTGATTACCCTATCGAGAAGCTATGGGATCTCTCACATCGTGGTGCGGATGCGCGATCGCGAGTTTTTGGAAGCTTATCGTCTAGCTCAAGCCAGCCACATTATCAGCACAATCGATTTAGCGGTGGCAACGATGGTAAACGCGATCGAATATCCTGCAGTAGAATCAATGATGCACTTCGAGCAGGGACAGGTAGAGGTTCTGAAGCTACCTGTCCCCGACGGTTGTTATGTGGCAGGACGGAGCGTTGCTCAGATTGCTCAAGATCTACGTTTCCCTACTGGCTCTCTGATCATTGGGTATCAATGCCACTCCTGTGCAAGTTTGGAAATCCCCAATGGCAATACGATATTGCAGGCAGGATCAACGATTCTGGTGGTGACCCGTCCTGAGTCCGTTCATCCCATGATTGATTTTCTGGGAATTCAGGCTAGTCATCTTCCAAGGATAGAAGTTTCTCATCCAAATCTTTGATGTAGGGCTGTACTAAGTCTTCCGGCACAATTCGCTTGCGGAGTGCATCACTAACGGCTCCTTTTTCCGCTAGTAGTAATCGTCGTCGAATGGTATCTAACTCACTGAGATCGCTCTGCAAACGACCTGATCGATGTTTATTATAAAAATCTCGAAGCACTCGTTCCGATTGCGCTACTCGTGCTTGGTAGGCTGCCCACAGTTCCTCGTAAAAAGCCTTGGGAAGCACACCTGATTTTAGTAAGCTATCCAATTCATCTTGGGCCGCTTTAGCCGCAATCAACTGGAGCTGCAACTTTCCCACCTCCTGTATCACTTCCGAAATATGGCTGATGTTAATCCGTTTGATGAGCCAGGGTAAAGCTAATCCTTGTACAACCAAAGAAAACAAAACGGCACCAAACACAAGTTCAATGATGAAATCTCGACCGGTTAACGTTAAGGGAATTGCAACGGCTAGCGCCATTGAAAGAGAGCCTTTAATGTTTCCTAGAACCAGGACATGCTGCCACTTTATCGGAATGGGTCGATCGAACCAACGAAGCCCTGCTAGCAATAGATAAACGGAGATAATTCTTCCCAATTGATATGCCAAAATTACCAGAAAAATGGCAGGTAAAATACTCCACAGTTTGGCTGGATTAATCTCAATACCAATCAATAGGAAAATAAACGTGTTGACCCCAAACCCAGCATATTCCCAAAAGCTGAGCAGAGTAATTCGATCGGAAGCAGATGAACTTTGGGGCAATCCCAAATTGCCAAAAATCAGTCCGGCAATGACCACGGAAACTGCACCGGACACGCCTAGGAATTGTCCAATTTGGAATGTTCCTAAGGCTAAGGCTCCTGTTAGCAATAAACTACTCAGGGAGTCATTTAAGCGCGTGTAAATGGGCAAACTCAAATAGCCGAGGATTGCTCCCACAAGTGCCCCACCTACAGCAACAACGAGCAGTTCCTTGATGCCTTCTACAGCAGTAAGGGAACCTGTTGTATAAATAATTAAAATTAAATTAAAAGAAATCAGAGCAGCCGCATCATTAAATAGGGTTTCTCCTTCAACAATAGTTGACAATCGGGAAGGGACACGGATTTCCTTAAAAACTGCAATCATCGAGACAGTATCGGTGTTAGCTAGAATCACGCCTATCAGCAGGGCAGGAATCCACTCCAATCCCAAAGCATACTTCACAATCGTAGCAATGATTGCCGACGATAAAATCGATCCTGGCCCGGCTAACAGGGCGATTGGCTTAAATGTGCTGCGGAGGCGACTGACATCTGTGTTGATTGCGGCTTCAAAAATTAGAATGGGCAAGAAAAGGTTCAAAACTAAAGCAGGGTCCAATCCAATCCGGCGCGATAGAACCTCTGTAATTGGCAATCCTGCCAACACCAAACCCGTTACATAGGGAATCCGTAGCTTTTGCGAAACCAGAGCAACTGCCGTTGCCACCAAAAGCAGGATAATCAGAATAATTGCAAGGCTTTCTAAATCTCCAGAAACCGTAGTGTTTGCTGGGTCACTGGTTGCCAAAACCCATTCTCCAAATAACCTGTGCATTACCCGTACCTACGCAAACTAAGGGGCGAAAAACTTTCTAAACAGGTTCTAAGTTGCTGAGAAAAGAGACTCTCTCAAGAACCTTCACTATCTGCGCCAAAAATAGCATCTCAAGCAAGAACCTGCTTACTGTTTATAATCTTACCAGCGAGTAATTTCACCCTAGCTCTAGTGAATTGATAACCTACTGCCCTAATCCGATAATTCATTGATTAGACTTCCAGGGTGATCAGCGTATCGGTTCTGACTGAGATTGGGTTTTACCCGTCAGCAATTTCTCGAAGGCAGTGCGTTGATCTGCGCTACCTATGACCAGTAAGCGATCGCCGACTATCAACACAGACTGGGGACTTGGGTAGCGAGTTACTTGCTTGTCACGACGGATGGCCAGAATAGTTCCTCCAGTCAAGTGACGAACGTCAGCTCGTTCTAGGGTTAGACCGACGAGGGGAGAGCCCTCCTTAAGGTCATACCATGCCCCTTCTAATTCTCCCACTACCACCGCTTCCAGCTCAGAACTAGCCAGATCACGATATTCAGGCAGGATGGCTCGATATCGATCAACTCGGTAGGCGTTCAACACCTGCTGAATTTTGGAGACTGGGCCTTCGCCCAAGCTCAGGAGCACGTGGGCTCCGATTTCCAGAGAAGCTTCAAACTCTGGCTGCACCACTTCCCGTGCCCCTAATTGATAGAACATCTCAATGTCTCGGTTGTCGTGGGCGCGCACGGTGACATCGAGCTCGGGGGCAAGAATCAGGGCACGTTGCAGGGCTAGCCGACTGGCCAGGGGATCGGGCAGCGCGATGACGAGCGCCACGGCTCTCGACAGATGAGCCTGCTGGAGAACCAGTTCGCTGGTGGCATCCCCATACAGGTAGGGGATCTTTTTCTGCCGCAATGCCTGGGTGGTTGCTTCATGGTTGTCAATCACCAGAACCTCGTAGCCTTGAGACCGGAGCAGCCGCACCAGGGTTTGACCGACCCGCCCGTAGCCCGCCACAACAATGTGTCCTGAAATGGTTTCTTCAACGGCAACTGCCCGAGGTGCCCGACTTGCTGGCAGTTTGGGGCCTGTGATGGGATCGAAGCGCTCTAATAACAGCGCCACCAGGATCACCGGCAAGCCGGCTCCAATGCTGATGAGTTCTTGAGTGAAGGTGACAGGAACGGTTTGGAACAACTGATTCATCACGCTCCACTGGCTGAAGAGCGTTTGTAAAATCACGATCGCAACAATTCCGATCGCCGGGGCATAGGCGATGGGGGCAGTGCCACCCCGCAGTCGGGCAACCACCGAAGGGATAAATTGACTGATGCTCAACAGGTAAAAGGTTTCTGCGGCAATCAACGTGTCCACCGCCATCGTACGGGATAGATCTGTATTGCCGATGGTTCGTTGCGCCCAGAGAAATATGCCAAAGACCGCAATTAAATTAAAAACAGAGATGATCAGGATGCGCCGCACCAGGTTAGCGGATAGCAACGGTTCACCGGGGTTGCGCGGCGGCAAATACATCACATTGTTCGATGTGGGTTCAAAGGCGAGGGGGGCAGTTAGGGCAATGGAACTGACCATGTTGATCCAGAGAATTTGCAGCGGCAGGATGGGCAGAGCCGTCCCTAGCAAGACCCCAACTAAAATCGTCAGCGCTTCTCCACCGTTGGTCGGGAGCGTGAAGGCGATCGCTTTCAGCAGATTTTGGTAGACCGTCCGCCCCTCTTCGATCGCAGATTTAATCGAGGCGAAGTTGTCATCCGTCAGGATCATTTCTCCGGCTTCCTTGGCCACTTCGGTGCCCGTCACCCCCATGGCAATGCCTAGATCGGCCTGCTTGAGGGCCGGAGCATCATTGACCCCATCTCCGGTCATGGCGACAATCTCGCCCTTTGATTGCAGGGATTCTACCAGACGCAGCTTCTGTTCGGGGGCAACTCGCGCAAACACCGCGCTGGCTTGGGCTGCCGCCGCCAGCTCATGATTACTCATCTGAGCCAGTTCCTGCCCAGTGTAGGTCTGGGCCTCCTGCCCCTGGTTCAACTTCATCATGCGAGCGATCGCCGTCGCGGTTAAAGCATGATCGCCGGTAATCATCTTGACTTGAATCCGGGCGGACTGACAGGCCCGCACCGCTGCGATCGCCTCTGGACGCGGTGGGTCAATCATGCCCTGCAGCCCTAGGAAGACGAGTCCCTGCTCTAAATCCGGATGATCTAGGGATGGCTGGTCAGCGGCCGCCACTTTTTTGGCAAACGCCAGAACCCGCAGCCCCTGCCGAGCCATGTCATCGGCTGCATCCTCAATGCGATCGCGCTCTAGGGGGGCCGGGTTGCCCTCGGCATCCAGCATTTGAGCGCACCCCTGCAAAATCGCTTCCGTTGAACCTTTGATGTAGATCAGCTTATTGGAATTAGCCTGATGCAGCGTCGCCATGTACTGAAACTGTGACTCAAAGGGAATCACATCCAGCCGAGGCAGGTCTTGCTCCAGGGCTTGTCGGGTCAAGCCGACTTTGTGAGCCGCAACAATCAACGCCCCTTCGGTCGGATCGCCCACAATGCCATAGTCCCCGTCTTGCTCTTGCAGGTGAGAATCATTGCATAACAGTCCGGCTTGGAGACATTCATGCAGGGCTGGAGCAGTTTTCAGGTCAACGGGCTGATCGTCCAGTAAAATTTCGCCGTCCGGGTCGTAGCCTGCCCCCGTTGTGGCATAGCGTTTGTCACCCGCGTAGATACCCTGCACCATCATTTGATTTTGGGTCAGGGTGCCAGTTTTATCCGAACAAATCACTGTGGTGCTGCCCAGGGTTTCCACCGCCGGGAGTCTGCGGATGATGACATGACGTTTGGCCATCCGCGAGACACCGATCGCCAGCGTAATGGTCACAATGGCGGGCAGACCTTCGGGAATAGCTGCCACTGCGAAGGCCACAGCCGTAATAAACCCCTCGGCCCAGCCTTCCCCCTGAGCGACTGACACCGCGAACATGAGGGTCGTTAGCCCCAGGACGATGTACAGCAGCATTTTGCTGAACTTATCCAGCTTGCGGGTCAGGGGGGTTTTGAGGTTGGGGCTTTGCTGCATCAGTTGGGAGATTCGCCCCGCCTCGGTTGCATTGGCGATCGCCACCACCAGTCCTCGCCCCTGCCCCGAGGTCACCAGGCTGCCAGCGTAGGCCATGCCCGTCCGCTCTGCCAGCAGAGTATCTGGGGCGATCGGCTGGGTGTCTTTCTCGACCGGAACCGATTCCCCAGTGAGGCCCGACTCATCGACCTGAAGGTTGCGCACCCTGACCAGCCGCAGATCAGCCGGTACTTTATCCCCAGAGGTGAGTAAGACTAAATCTCCTACCACCACCTCGCTGGAGGGAATACTCTCTTGCTGACCATTGCGAATCACGGTTGCATCCGTCGTCACCGAGGCAGACAGGGCCGCCAGGGCACCCTCCGCCTTTGACTCCTGGACAAAGCTAATGGTGGCATTGAGCACCACCACCGCAAAAATCACCCCCGAATCGACCCATTCTTGCAAAAAAGCCGTTACGGTACCCGCCGCCAGCAAGATATAGAGCAGAGGTTCATCAAACTGCTCTAAATACCTCAACCAGGCACTCTTTCCCCTTTTACCGGTTAGCTGGTTGGGGCCAAACTGCCGCTGTCTTTTTTCTACCTCAGCGGTAGTGAGACCTGTATCCAGGTCACTCTCTACAAGCTGAGTCGCCTCCTGGACAGGGAGGTTGTGCCATTGGCGTTCCTGCGGGTTTTTTAGCGTCGTCATCTTTATTTAACTAAGGTTGAAGAACATGGTGGTATATCTAGCTCTTGAATTTATTTGTATTTATACATCTATCGACAGGAAGAATTAACTGTAAAAACGACTTACTGAACATTGAAGCTTGCGATCGCAAGCGTAAGCTGTGAATGGTAAGTAGCCTCAACCCGACATCAGAGGAATCATACCACTGGTAATTCTGTTACTTGGTATTTCCAACAACTTAGAGGGGCGATCGCATTTATACCTATTATCAGATCACACGATAACAGTATCGCTTTCCTAAAAGCGATACTGTTTAATTGCTGGGTTTTAACAACAGCTCTTGTCTACACTCAAGTAGAGTTATGACATGGATGAATGCGCCACTCTCGCACTCCCCAGTAGCGCAAAATTGCTTCCGCCTGTCGGAGTTGATCGGTTGTACCTGCGAGTATCATCCAAAACTCTGGTGGGGGTGGAGATGAGGCGTAAAAACTAGCATGTTTGTCGGGAGCAAACCATCCATGGAAATAACCCACAGCACTTCCAAATATCGTGCTGGCTCCGCTTATTAACAGTGTAGACAGTATAGATTCGGTAGCTAGGACTGGCCCAATACCAGGAATAACCAGCACACTCAGTCCGACTGCTAATGAAAGTAGTCCTCCAGTGATGGCGCCTGCTTGAGCCCCTTCGATTGGAGTGATGTTCCGTTGAGCTGAACCAACCTTCTGATTCTGTTCTTTATAGTCAGAATCCACAGGAAAGACAGCAACTCTCTCCTTCGGAAAGTCATTATTCTCCAGTTCAATAAGCACCTGCATCATTGCCTCGCGGGTGGAAATGATGCCAGTTGCGCAGCTTAATCGGTTGGAACCTATTAAGTGAGGATGCTTCTGCTCAAGTTTCATCATTTGATTCCTCCCCTTGCTTCTAGATCGGAAAGCTTTTGTATCTGCTTTTAGCATAGCTAACAAAAGTGATCTAAAAATGATAAGGCTTGTGCATAGCTCACGCTTACTTCTATACCACCTTTCCCTGGTATTAAAAATGAATCACTTAATCAAGTAAATGGTTTTGGAAAGCGTGAGTCATTATAGGGTGCATGATGCACCCTATTTTGTTTTGACTGTGCAAGGTGAGATATTGTGATGGGAGCCGAGTAGCAACGGAAAAGAAAGTCCGCGTTGTTGATGCTAGAATGAATTTTAATATCTAATGTCGGTGCAATACTAAAATGCGAACACCAGTTCTCCATCACTAAAAGCCATAATTGCTCAGAAGTGAATGGTCAACATGCGATCGCTTTATTCACTATTCACCGGTTTTCTCATGACAAAGGCCTACCCAAGCCCAATTAAGGAGGCATGGGTAGGCAATTCACTAGGCAATGTCGGTAACTAAGCAGCAAGCTGTTCGCGTTCGGCAAGCAAGAGAACTAGCAAACGGTCGTCGCCTCGTTCCTGGGCAAGCTCAATACGACGCTGCACATTCTGTAGCAGGCTTTGCTGGTGGGCGCTCACTACGTTAGCTTGGCGAGACCGCAGTTGGGGTTGGTTTGCCTCCCCGAATTGCCCGCTCTGTCCTAGCCTGTAAGGGACGCCCCGATGCTTCAGTAGCACATTGGATGCCGGAGCAGCCTGGTTATTTGACTGATAGCGAACACCACGGTAGCGCAAATCAACCGGAGCCGCATCTGCAATCGGTTGAGCAGGATTATAGAAATAGGCTGCCCCACGATATTTCAGATTCAACATTTCTTCTCTCCTTCAACAAACGGTTCAGATGAAGCACGCTCTATTAAGTAGAAACTTCCTAATTTTGCCCCTCTCTTGCTATTTTTTTAAGAGGATGAACGATTTATCTTCACAAATTTATTTTAACAAAATAAAGCTAGCTATGTTTTTTTGTTTTGGTTGTGTTAACCGACCAATTTGTAGGGTAAACCGCTTATGCCTCCTTTAGAGAACACTGAGAAAATAGAGTGAAAATGAGAAAAAATTGGAGCCAGTACAAGCGATAGATACCAACCACAATGGAAGTGCTTCGATTAACCAAAGCATAATTCCGATAAGTATTATCCGGCGATTGGCTAGCTGTAAATCTCAGTAGACTAAAAACACGCTTTCTTGCTGTAAATCCTCTCATCAAAACACTTCCCTAGGCAGGAAAGGGGAGCCAGAAAGCCATCCAAAATCCTCTCTTAAACTTGGAGGGAGATTTTGGGTATAGCTCCTTTCTCTGAGGCGAAAAAGAGGGGCAGAGAAGCTCAAAGCCCCTCTCCCAAAATTGGGAGAGGGGTTGAGGTGAGGGCAGAATTCATGCCAGAGATGTTTTTTTCAACCTATTGCTATTCAAACTTCTGATGGCGCGGATGAGGCTATGTCGCTGCTTGTGTAGCCTTTGGTTCAAGCGGCATCATAAACGTGCCATGTCCGAATTCCCCAGCGTTTAAGGACAGGTTCAGCGATCAAGATCTCGTTTTCTACTGCCTCCATGATAATTAAGCAATCTCCCCTGTTCAGTCTGTCCCTGTAAATTCTGGCTTGTTCCTCTGGCATCAGCCATCCTTGAAGTGCGCCATACAGACCACCAGCAGTTGCAGCGATTCCACTGCCAAGAAAAGTGGTCAGCAGGCTTTCTACCGCTAGTACTTGGCCAATACTAGGGATTAACAGGCTGGCGAGTCCTATAATTAAGGCGATTGAACCTACTCCCATACCTCCCGCGATCGCACCTCTTTTTGCCCCTTCTGCCCTTGTCATTGAAGGCTGATTCACACTTTGACTATCTAAACTATTGTTGTCATCAGATGATTTAGTAATCATTGAGAGCTTATGCATGGGAAACCCTTGGCTCTTCAGCTCAGCTAGGGCTTGTTCTGCATTTTGACGCTTGGAGAATATACCGATCGCATGTTTCATGTTGGCGGATTTGGCGCTGTCCAGTGCTGCCATCTCATTTCCTCCCGATCTCATAGCATCTGGAGCGGCACAGCTGCCCTAAGCCAGTAACGCCGCTTCACTGCTTATCTAGTGTCCTTTAGGAAAGTGAGCGAAAAGTGAGCGGCAAATTTCTACCACTCATTTTTGGATCACATTTTTGATTTAAGCCTGGAAGAAAACAGAGGTCGCTGATGGAGCTTTCATGCTCTACTTTGATGAATACAGCTAGCTGCGATGGCGATTGGCCCACGCTGTCTGGCGCAGAGCAGCTTCACTCAACAATTTCATAGCGAACGAGTTGCTGCACATCTTGACGGGACAACTGAAGTTCTTGCGCGATCGCCGCTTCGATTTGATTGGTGTCGGTCATGGGTAATTCCAATTCCAACCGCTTCAAGATCGGTTCTGTTGTTTCTACCTCAACCTGCGTCATGTTCTGCTGCCGATTAATAACGGCATTGATCAGCAAAATATCGATGGATACAGTCGCTTTAAGCTGAGTATCTGCCTGAAGTTTGGTTTCGGCTGGCTGGGGTTGCCGCAGCTCTTGGGCCCTCAAAAGATTGGTGCCAAACCAGAAGGCGATCGCCACAAATGGCAGGGGCAACCAGAACTCTGCCCCTGATGCTCGCAGCCAGTGTTTTATTGCACGCCACCCACTACTATTTCTCATCAGCTTATCGGTTCTGCCGTCTGCACTCTAACAACTTAATCTGACTAAAATTTAGCTCGAAGGGGATGCTTACATTACGATGAATATCTAGTTTCAATCTTGCATGCCGCAAGGGGAGTAGTAAAGGCATGAGAGTTCTGCTAGTGGAAGATGACCCAAAACAACTAATGCCGCTGCAAATGGCGCTCTCCCAAGCAGGACACAGCGTCGATGGTGTAGGTGATGGAGAAACTGCCCAGCGGCTTCTATTAGCAAAAGAATACGATTTGCTGGTTTTAGACTGGATGTTACCCCATGTCAGTGGTGTAACCCTCTGTCGGCAATATCGCGCAGCCGGAAAAACCGCTCCAGTCTTGATGATCACGGCAAGAGACACCACACCTGAGAAGGTGACTGGATTAGACGCAGGGGCGGATGACTACCTGGTCAAACCGATTGACCTGGTGGAGTTTATGGCACGAGTCCGGGCATTGAGACGGCGATCGCCCCTCTGGCAGGGAGATACACTGAGCCTCGAAGATCTCCACCTCCACCTCGATACGTTGACTGTTGAGCGGCAAGGTAAAACTGTTACCCTCTCTAGCCGTGAGTTTCAACTGCTAGAGTATTTCATGCGCCACCCTCGACAAGTACTAACCCGCAATCAAATTGAGCAGGCCGTATGGGAGTGGGGAACCGAACCCGAAAGCAATGCCATCACTGTCCTAATTCGCAAACTGCGTCAACGTTTGCAGGCTGTCGGAGCAGCTGAATGGGTGGAGAGCGTCTATGGCATGGGCTATCGCCTAACTCCTCCTGAAATGCGTGCAGCTTAAAGACAAGCCATGTTTAACCGCAGTCGTCGCAACCTGGCTCGTTGGTTCACCCTTTCGATGGGAACCATTCTGGTAGGGTTTGCTGGAGTAATTTATCAGATCGAGATCACGGAAAAACTGAAGGCACTCGATCGCCTGCTCCACGACAAGACCAGGGTGATGGCTGCCAGTGTGCACTATGAAGTTCGCCAGGATCAAAGCCAGGTCGATCTAAGTCATGTACCGTTATTGGGCAGCGGTTCACACCCCCTTGCAGAAGACCTGATCTATGTGCGCTGGTATAACGCCCAAGGACGGATCATTCGCTTTTTTGGAGCCTCTCCTCCGGACCAGTTAGATACACCCATTGGGTATCTAACGGTTCAATCGACCAATTCATTTTCGCAGGAAGATGTTTGGCTCCGTCAGGCGACATTACCCGTTGAGGGCAGAACTGGAACCCTAGGGTATCTTCAGGTCGCCACGCCCCTCCGGGAGACTCAACAGGAACTTCAGCAGCTTCAGGTAGTGCTGGCTCTGACAGTACCCATCACCCTAGGACTCATTGCCCTCACCGGTTGGATTCTCAGCGGCTTTGCCGTACAACCGATTCAGCAGGCCTATCAACAGCTGCAACGGTTCACCGCAGATGCTTCCCATGAATTGCGATCGCCCATTTCTGCAATTTTGACCAATGCCCAACTGGGATTACTCATTGCTGATGATAATTCCCGCTACCAAGCTCCCTTAGAAAACATTGTGGATAGCGCGAAATCCATGGGTGCTCTCGTCAACAATCTGTTATTGCTCGCTCGTCATCAGGGACAGCTTGCACCCGAATCACTCAAACTCATCAATCTCGACGATTTACTCAAAAATCTGGTGACCCAGTTTGTAACCTCAGCAGAACAACAATCTATCAACTTGATCTATGAACCACCTGAGCAATTAATTGAACTATGGGCTGACCCCGACCTGCTGCAACAGGCGATCGAAAATTTGCTCAACAATGCCTGTAAATACACCCCTGCTGGCGGCGTAATCCTGGTACGTTTGGTGTTTCACTCCGGGTGGGCCGTGGCGCAGGTAATCGACACGGGCGTTGGAATTCCAGAAGCTGACTTACCCTATGTCTTCGATCGCTTTTACCGAGTAGACGCTCAGCGTTCCCAGGACAGCGGTGGTTTTGGGCTCGGATTGGCGATCGTTAGGCAAATTGTCCACGCCCATGGTGGACACATCCATGTCACCAGTGAAATCAGTAAAGGCTCAAAGTTTCAGATTGAACTGCCCATCAAACCCTACTAGTACTTGAACAATTCAGCTTGCTGTGTAGAGATGATTATCTACACAGCAAGCTTGAAAGCTTTATGGTTAAAGTGGCTGCACCGATCGCATGAATCGCTGAAGTTGCCGACTTTCTAATTCCAAAACTCGGCGAGCAAAATCAGGATCATGGTCGAGCCAATCATCAAAGGCATCCACAGCAATTGCCAGAATTCGGGTGCTATCGCTATCTGCAATGATCGTATTTTCTGAAGTGCTGTGGGCTAAAACCTCTAGCTCATCGAGAGTTTGCCCAGGATGAAGCTGTTCTACCCGAACCCCAGATTCGGTTTGATAGTGAATGTTGGCATCGCCTTCGATCAACAGCAACAGCTCTCGGCAGGTATCTCCGGCTTCTGTAATCATGTCTCCTTGCTTGTAAGCTCTCACCTCCGCCCGATCCGCAAGGGCAGTCAGTGTTTCACTCTGCATTCGGTGAAAGAAGTCGCTATTAAACAAATAAACCAATTTTTCTAACGTTGGAAATTCGGTCAGGGGCAGATTGGCTGTTGATGACGAGTGCTCAGACAGTAACCGGTCGATCGTTTCCTGTACAAGCTGAGAATTGAACTCATGACGACGATTTCGAGCGATCGCCTGACTACGTTCTATATCCAATTTCGCCATGATATAGAGGGCTGTTGCCTGAATCATAGGATTTTGATCCTGAAGCAACGCTTCTAGATGAGCCAGAATTGCTTCAGAGGAAAAGTCCAGTGAGCAGAAAACAGGGGTTTCTCCAGGCTGGGTCAAACACTGCAGGATGGCAGACGGCAGGCGATCGCTCCAATTCTCCTGATCTAAAATCTCTCCTAAAATAGCCGGTGAAGCCTGTTGTAAAGACTTTGCCAGATCTAAGGCTGCCGCATCCGACTGGAGCATAGCCAGGGTTTCCAGCAGCGATCGCACAATCAGTTCTTTCTTGTGAAGAAGATTTTCTCGAAGCAGGGTTAATACCGCTTGATGCTCCTGGAGCATCGGTTGATTTAGAGCCCGGTAGCAGTTGATCAGTTCGGGTAACTGTGTCAGCAAAAACTCTGCTTTTCTAACACTGCTGGCATTGGTTGAAAACCCGCTCAAAATCCACTCTTCTTCCTGGGGCGTGATTGAGTACTCTCGCCGCAGAGAACGAATGGTAGCTGAGTCTTGAAAGTATACTTGCTCAATTACCGGGCGATCGATCTGTTTCTGTTGCAGCAACATTAACCGCTCCAGAGATTTGCGGTAGCCATTCAAGCGAATCTGATTTTCTAAACTGCGTTTGCGATCGGGGTTTAGCAACTGCGGATCTTCAATGCCCAATTCCTCTAGCACAAGACGGTGTTCATCATCCGTAATGCCTAACTCCTGGCGCATTTGCTGCAATACTTCCAGACTGCTGGAGTAATTTACATAGCCCTCTTCCAGCGCTTCTCGCACTACCCCTTTGTAGGCCTGATGTCGCTTCTCGCGGGTAAAACTAGGTAAAACCTTAGCTAATACGTACACTTCATGGGTGTTTAGGTCGTTGAGCGATCGACCTTCCAAAAACTGAGCAACGTTCAACTGCAATTTTTCTAACTGCTTGCGGAAGCGGTTCGCGAGATTTTCACGAGAATAGAGATCCGGACTCCGCCGCCAAGTTTTATAGAGCCAGAGGGTACTCAGCGCCACTAAACCCAGGTCATAGAGATACTGCACCGGCAACGGCAGCAGCTGAATCAGGGGCCGTCCCCCAAAGATAAAGAAGAAATTGAAAATACAAAAGGTACAGAGGACAAAGATGCGATGCCGAATGGTTTCAACCGATAGATTGAGCTGTTTGCTCCGACTATAGGCTTTGGCGCGTTTTTCGATCCATCGTCCTCCCCCATAGGCGATCGCCGTGCAGCCGCCCAGTACGAGGGGAACCGCAACCAGTTTGGGAATGTTGATGGCCTGCCCAAACAGGTAGAGCCCAGGGTCCAGCAGCGAAGCGAGCTGATCGGTTTGCCGTAGCCATGCCCCAGAAAAGTAATAGTTCCAGTTGCCCGCATAGAGATAGTAATAGACAAAATAGCCAATCACTAAACCGACATAGCCATAGCGCAGAAATGACGTTTCAGCCTGGTTCAAGCTATTCCAATAGGTACGCTCCGCATCAATGTCAATACAAGGATTTTGACAGGCAACGCAAGCACTCTGTTCTTTACCATCCGGTAGCACCGTGCGGCACATAGATTGTGTAATCGATTGCTCGCTCGTATGGGCTCTACTGCTCAACAAGCCCCCCGGTTCGCTGTAGATGCTCTGCACCGGAGCCATGGGGCAAAAGTACTGACACCAAGACTTACCGCCGTACCAGTAGCCCACGGCAATGGCCGCTGCTACGGTGAACAATAGCCAACCCGCTAGTACCAGGCGATCGGCATTGAAGAACAAAATTCGCCCACATAATCCGGCAAACAACCAGCCAAATTGCACATAGGGATAGTTGCGACCCAGCCATGAATTTGGGTCAACCTTGGCTAACTCGTAGCGCACTTTGCCAGTCTTTTTGTGCTCTCGCTTAAATTGTCGCTGCCACCCCAGCGCGCGAGGAATTTGGGATAAAAATGAGAGCGGACAAATGCGTCGCCATAGCTCATGGCCAAACACCAGCAAAATAAAGATGGCAGAGGGCACAATTGCGCCCCAGAAGAGGGTCGTTCCTAAGGGATAGGGTTGCTCAGATAAGCATTCTCCCTGCACCTGCACACAGGTATCCGGCAGCCGCAAGGGACTCCAGGGATGGTCAGACACGGTGAGTGCCGATGTCCAGGGGTCATAAAACAGGGAGGCAATGATCAGAAGCCAACCGACAGTCACCGCCCAGCGGATCCAATGCATTCGCCGCTCTGGCAGTTGTGCAAACATAGACAAATCCTTCCTCTTCTGAGCACGTATCTCAAAGTCTTACAGCCATCATCAGCGGTAGCCCGAAAGCACCACTGCCTCACATGAAACTGATGTGAGCCGACGGGAACCAGTTCGTAACTTGGGTGGCCCCAAGATGCCTGAACTGAAGCAGGCAGTGACGACGGAGATCACGACGATGCCTGGCAGGAAGCACTTCACCCCTACAGCACGGGTATTGCGTGAGTACCGGTCGCTAAAGGAGGCAGAGACCGACAATCTCTGTACTGGGCTGAAAAAGGTGCTTCCCGCAGCATTTTCAATAGATACAAGTCTATCAAAAAAAAATAACCATGTGTTTAAGTCTATCGCAAGGTGCACGATTCTTTGCGATCGCTAGCCATGGATTTGAAACGCGATATCCAAATCCAAACCATAAATTTTTCTTTTGCCCAATGTTCTCCGGCATTCACTCGGTCAATATAAATCACAGTCCCAGAGCTTTCTCAATGCGACCTGTCGCTGAATGTAACCATATCCGAGGGCCAATCTGAGACAGATCCAGCGTCTGTTTGTAGAACAACGGCCCATGCCGCTGACGCGCCACTCCAAAGGATAAAAGCTTGAATTCGGGTAATCTCGTTCGTGAGGGGGCGATGCTAGGGGTGTGGAATTTCTAGCTCACCCCCTCTCCCCTTGTGTCAAATGCCAACCAGCCCTAGCGTTCGACTACCTTCACCATTTTTGTCCTGGTCTCTTGGCAGCAGTTACACACTCAATACATTCAGACAGATGACCAGAGCTAACGTCGAGAAGGTGACACTTGAATGGGGGGTGACAGTAGCCGAGGAAGTTGGGGTGTCCTAATCAACAAGGGCATAGCTGATGCGAATTTGAAGATCACAGTAGAGTGCTCAGTCCTCCTGCAAAGCTTGAGCTACAGCGTCTGGGAGTAGCCCTCGATCGCGTGCATATTGATCCAGGTTAGTTGTCCGCGCCGCAACCCCTCCACTGTTGGAATTAAGGCTCAAACTCTTGTCCAGTCTTGAATCCAGCCCCCTGATTAGGGTGCATAGTAGAGAGATGACTGAACGGAGCAATCAGGCCTTGAGACAACTGGCACAAGCCAACATAGTCCACATTTAGGCCCCTCAATGCGGCTACTGTCACAGAGCACATTTGCTTAGGGTGTATAAGCCCCGATCCCAGCCTGGCCTTTGACCGTGAACTCGTTTGAGCCGCTACTCCGGCTTAATTGAAATCACCCGCAAAGCACCTCAGAATAGCCGTTTGAGCCCCTTCCTCCCAGTTATTTGGATCACCTCACGTTTTTGGGGAAAGAGGGGGCCAGACAAAAGCCTCGCCTTAGCGTTCCATCTCGACTTGGCGAGAACGCTGGGGGGCCTGCGTCGCCTGGTTCAACAGTCGATGGGCATTTTGGATCTGGCCAACATCCTCTACCGTGAGGCCCTGGGCTAGCTGCGGTTGCCAGGCTCCCTGGAGCCGCTGAAGGCGGAGCAGCTCGCCGCGACCATCCTGGGCCACCAGAGAGATCGTATCGGTCGCTTGGCAAAATGACAGCGTGTAGTGTCGGCCCTTGAGTACCCAGGTGTCAGGCCCGGTTTGCTCCACCTGGCCTGTCCGCTTGGCTAGCGTCAGGATGCCTCTCACCTCCGGCACCAGGCGTTCAGCCCACATCATCTGCTCGGCGCTGATACGCTGTCGCTGCTCCCGTTGCTGGCGTCGTCGTTCAAGGCTGCGAGCGAATTCATGAGCAAGGCGAGCGATCGCTCCTGCCCATCGAGATTGCTGCTCACCCGCTGATTTAACTCGTTCAGCTGTGTCACCAAGGCCGATAAGAGCGCCTGCAATTGCCTGGAGCTGTCGCTGCTGCTGCCAGCCTCTAGCCCCTTGAGCAATACGTTCAAGGTCTGTTGGAAGTGGCTGTGTTCGGTGGTCATCTGCCTCAGCACCGGCTCCGACTGGCTCTGGTAGCGCACCAAGGCCTCGATCTGAGATCGCAGCTGGGCGTTGTCCTGCTGGAGCCCCGCGATCTGCTGCTGGAGCGGTAGCAAGGCCTGCTGCAACGCGCTCACCAGCGCCTCGGCCAAGAGCCCTGGCGGCATCTCGATTGCCCACTGTTGCGGGGGCGGCGGTGGGGGGACTTTCCGGGGTCTGGCCATAGGTATTCACCAAATTAAAGAGCGGGATATAGTCGCTGACGTTCTCCTTGGCGGAGGATCGCTGCGCCTGGCGCAGTAGGTCCTCCGGGTCGGCGGTGTAGAGCGAGAGCTGGTATTTGGCCCGTGAGACGGCCACATAAAACGACTCCTGGCTGGTGGTGGCATCCATCAGGGCCATTACTCGGTCGGCGGTTTTGCCCTGGGCGCTGTAGGTGGTGCTCACCAGGCTGTAATCGACGTACTGCAAGCCGCTCATATCCACAGCGTCAGAGCGACCGTCAGGGTAGCGGATCTCGGCATGGCCCTGGGGGTCGATCGCCGTCAGGGTAAAGGCCTGGCCGTTGCGGATGTTTTGGGTTCGGTCGTTGCGGGTCCAGCGCAGGCGATCGCCCACGGCAACGGGGATCGCCTGGCGGGTGTAAACCGTCTTGTTGGAACAGGCCGCTGGGTCAATCTCCAGCATTTGACCGACTACGTTGGCCAGGGTCAGTCGGTTGCGGTGGGCATCGACCTGGAGCACCTGGTAAGGCTGCTGCTTCTGTAGGCCCTGGCGTTTGTACGGCTGGTTGACGATGACGATGTCACCGCTGGCATAGTGGGTGGCATAGCCTGCCTGGGCCTGGGTCATGTCTTTGCGCCGCAGGGAGGTCAGGGCAAAGCCGTCGGTGCTTAGCTGGCCCTGGGCCTGAAGCCCCGTGCGAATCAGGGCGGTGAGGGCCAGGCGCTCTTGGTTGGTTCCGGCGAGCAGCAGGGTGTCGTCGCGCTCGGCCTCGTTGAGGGTCAGGTAGTCGGTCGCCACCTGCTGGAGACGTGCTGTCGGGGATGGAATCGTTTGAATCGCACCCGCTCCCACCAGGGTTTGAAAGGCGGATTCGGTCTGGTCGGTGGCCAGCAGGTTGACCGCCTGTTTCAGGGCCGCTGTCTTCTGCCGTCGGGACTCATCGAGAAAGGCGGTTTGAATGCCTCCGGCCTGCAAGCTCTTGAACGGATTGCCTGCTTCCACTGCCGAGAGCTGGCGGGTGTCACCCACCAGAATGACGCGGGCCTGGCGCTCTACAGCCAGACCCAGGAGTCCATGGGCATCTTTGGCGGAGAGCAGCCCGGCCTCGTCAATCACCCAGATTTCTCGCTGTTCAGGGCCTGACCCTGGTGGTGGTTGGGGGGCTGGGGCGTGCAGCAGGCTGGCTACGGTGTCGGTCGGCAGTCCGGCTTCTTTGCCCAGCACGTTAGCCGCTTCAGCACCGGGGGCAAATCCTCGGACTGAATAGCCCTGGGCTGCTGCGGTCTGTTTGAAGGCCTGCAACACAAAGGTCTTGCCGCTGCCCGGCAGGCCCTGCCAGGCCAACATCTGATCAGGGCTGGTCAAAGCCAGGGTGAGCGCTCGCTGCTGACTGGCACTCAGGGTCGGCCACTGCTGCAGCTGCTCCTGGAGATCGGCCTCGCTCAGAATCGGTGCCCACTGGTGCTGCCCCTGGTGCATGAGTTGAATGGTGTCTCGCTCCCGGTGCAGCGCTGCGGTGGTGGTGTACTTGTCCTTTACCGCTTCGACAGACAGCAGCTCGCCCTGGGCCGCGATCGCCTGGTGCAAGACCGCAAAGGGCATTTCACCGAGGGCATGCTCCAGGGCAAAGCGCTCTACCTTTCCCCGACGGAATACCGACTCTCGCTCTGAGGCGTGGGCGGTGCCCGCGCGGGCCATCTGGTCGGCCTGGTGATGGGCGGCAGTGGAGAGATCTCGCTCCTGGTGGGGCACCTCGGGCAGGGTGAGGTTCTGATCGTTAATCTGCTGCTGCCAGGCCGTCAGCAACACCTCGCGGGGCACGGCCTGTTTGCGTTTGCGGGTGCGCAGAGTCGCCTGCTTCTTCTGGCTGGCATGGAGCGGAGTGCCCTGGGTTTCGTCTAGGTTTTGCTGCCACTGCTGGAGGTAGGTTTCAATCTGGCGAGTGCGGGTGGAGAAGGTGCCGAGCAGGGGCTGGCTGTAGTTGCTCAGTTCAAATTGTCCTTTGCCCTGGGGATCAATGTCATAGCCCAACTGCCGCAGTTGGTAGGCCAGCTCGTTTTGATAGATCTGACCCAGCAAGATCTGGTTGGCCACAATTTCTTCGTTGCTGAGGCTGCGCCAGGTTCCATCGGGCAGCTGGGTAGTGTTCATCACCACGCAGTGGCTGTGGAGCTGCGGGTCGAGTTCGCGGCTACTGTCGTGTTGAAAAACCGCCGCGACGATGTTGCCGGTCACCACGCGCTGCCGTCCTTCGGGGGTGCTGATTCGGGCTTGGGCAAAGCGCTCTTGCAAGACCTCTAGGGCGGTATCGACAGCCTGGTTATGGGCTGCAATCGCTCGCGTGTCCCCTTGCACCAACCCGGCAATGGAGACGCTCTTGGGGGCTGAGAAGGTGTAGTCGGTGGCGGCCCGGTGCCGGGTGGGATCGATCGCGCGGGCGTGGAGGCATTCACCGTTGGGGGCGGTGCCGTGGAGCAGGGCTTTGAAATCTTCTGGCTTAACGTCGCCCTGGAGTCCGAGGGTGCTTGCGCCCTGACCATACCAGCGGGCGGTTGAGCGGGCCGCGTCGGTGCCTGCGGTGTAGTAGTCGTCTTTTTCGTAATAGGTTTCGGCCTGGGCAGCGGAGACCGAGCACATCGATAGCATGGGGCTGCACGTCCCTCAACAGCGTAGTCCTCCTGGACATAGCCGTCAGCGTAAGGGACAAGACGGGCGGAGCCGGGGCGTGGGACGCCCCGGCTCCGCCCGTTTCATCGTCTACAGTCGGGGAGATTGTGCGCCAATCACCGATGTCTGACGCCTCTGCCCCAGCCTGGTCAGCTGGGGCTCGCGTCTAACGCTGATCGCCCATTTCGCTGGAGGAACCCTCTATGGCTACCCATCAACTCTTTATCGACCTTGGGATGTCGGGCACCAAGGCCTGTTTAACCGATGGCAACCGCTGCTACGGCTATGCCTGTCCACCCAAGGTGGCGGATCTGCCGCCCTCGGAGCTGGAGGTGCTGCGTCACCAGGGCCAGGATTACGGCGGTGGGCTGGGAGCTGGAGCCTATCTCCAGTGGAACAACCAGGCCTATGCCCTGGCCGAGGATGCCGAGGGGCGACCGAACAAGTCTACAGCCACCCTGCGCAAAAGTACCCTGGCCCATCTCCGCAGCCTGGGCGCGGTGGGGGAAATGGCCCACACCCATCACTTGAAAACCCTGCATCTGGATATCGGCATTGCGCTGCCCTTTGAGGAGTACCTGTCGGAGGCCGAGGAGTTAACTCAGCGGCTGCAAGAAACGGGTCGATTTCTCTATCGTGGGCAGGCTTATGATCTCCAGGTCGATAGCGTTAAGGTGCTGCCGGAGGCGGCGGGGCTGGTGCTCTGGCGTAAGCAACAGCAGCAGGCCAGCCGCCAAAACTATGTCGTGCTGATGATTGGCCACCGCGATTTGAGTTTTCTGGTGTTTCGCCAGGGCAAGCCGCCGACGGGGAAGCCCAGTGATTCTGAAAAGTTGGGCTATGTCGCTTTCCTAGAAGCGGTGGCCCAAACCCTCTGTGAGCCGGAGAATCCTTACCTAGTGCAGGCGCTGTTAAGGCAGCAGGAGACGGTGCAGTTTCCCGACCAGCCGGGCAAGGTGTTTCCGCTGACCCAGCGCAGGCAGGAGGCGGAGGCTTTTTACTGGGAGCAGGTGCGGCACCACCTGAGTGAGCATTTTGCCGCCCTCGATTTGACGGAGTATGAGGTGTTGATTGGCGGTGGTACAGCGGCCACCTTACTGCGCCCTCATCTGACGGACTACCTGGCGACGTTGCCCGGTGCGACGCCCAACTGGCTGCCCGATCTTGCTCAGGAAATGGCCTACCGGCTTCAGGAGGTCACTTCTGCAATCGACCAGGTGCGCTTTGCTGACTGCTATGGCGGGGTGAAGTGGTTGGCCACCAGGGCTCATGCCCGCACCAGGGCACTCCAGGAGGTGCGGGCATGAGCCGACGACAGCGAGTGATCTTGCGCCTGGATGTGGAAGTGGATTCGGATGCGGGGCGGCTCTTCACCTATCTCAAAACGAACCCGGCGATATCGCTGCGGGAAGCGGTGCTCAGGGCGCTGAATGTGTTTTACCTGCCCTGGGCGTTGGAACCAGAGCTGAGCCAGTCGGAGCTTCAGGCTCTGGCTCAAACCCTGCTGGAGGACATGCAGCTGCGCAGTCTACAGCTTCAGAACCGGTTTTTGGCGATCTCTGGGGCCTCGCCGGTGCTCGTCATGGCTCAGGCCCCTGGGTCTACGCCGCTGTCTGAGGTGCCGAGGGCGGCGGAGTCGCTGTCGCCGGTGCAGGCTGACTCTGCCCCGTTTATTGATGTCGATATGGATCTGGCGGCGGCGGGCCTGGATGATTTTTAGTGGCCCACTCCTAAACGACACGAGAACCGGCTTGGCCAAGCAACAGTCTCTATCCTAGATATGGCTCCGCTGGTACCGGCGGGGCGGGCCATCCCTTGCGCTAACGATTCCCATGGCGGTTGTTCTAATCATTGAAGATGACGCGGATGTGGCCGATACCATTCAGGCCTGTATTCAGGCGGCGGGCTACACCGGCTATCTGGCTGAGACGGGCGAGCAGGGGCTGGAGCTTTGCCAGCAGCTCCAGCCCGATATCATCGTTCTAGATTTGATGCTGCCCGGCATGGATGGCATTGAGGTCTGTACCCATGTCCGGCGGCTGGCGCTGAGGCGAGACCCCTATATCTTGATGCTGACGGCCCGGCGGGAGCAGACCGATGAATTTTTGGGTCGTGCCACCGGGGCCGATGACTATATGACTAAGCCCTTTAGCCCTGACATGTTAATCCTGCGGCTGCGGGGGCTGCTGCGCCGCGAGTTACGCCTTGAGGACCACGCGGTCGGGGCCGATGCGGCGTTGATTCAGTATCAATATCTGCGGCTGCACCAGACCCATCGGCGGTGCAGCGTCCGGACGTCATTGAATGATGACTGGGTTGATGTGGTGCTCTCGGCGGTGGAGTTTGACTTGCTGGCGAAACTGGCCCGACAGCCGGGGCACGTTTACCTCAGGTCGCAGTTATTGGACGATATCTGGGGGCTCGATCACTCTGGGGATGAACACACTACGGTCGATTCTTGCGTTAAGCGATTGCGGAAGGAACTCCGCTCGAAACTGCGGGTGCCGGAGGGGGTGAACCCGTTGGTCAAAACTGTGCGAAGGGTGGGATACAAGTTTGAAGATGCAATCGATTAGGCAGGCCTGGCGCTCTGCGCCGTTGCAGATGCAGCTGCTGACCTCCCACATTCTGACGTTAGGGTTGGGGGTGTTGATTGCGCTGAGCCTTACGGCGATCTATCCCTCGCTGGCGGAGGGAGGATTAGAAGTCGGCCTGGCGGTGATCACTATGGTCATCTTTTTAAGTCTGTCGTCGGGAGAAATCATTGTCAGGCCGCTCAAGGCGTTGCGGCAGGCAATGGCGGCCTTTATGGCGGGTGACCTGGAGGCGCGAGCCCCCCTAAGCGATGTGCCGGAGCTGCGGCGGTTGGCGGTTGACTTTAACCGCTTGGCGATGAGTCTACAGACGGTGGAGCAGCGGCGGCGACAGCGGCTAGCGGCACTGATGCATGAGATCAACACGCCCCTGACGGTACTCAAGGGGGATTTGGAGTTGGCCCGTCAGGGGACTCGGCCATTGACGCCTGACCTGTTGGGCAAGCAGCTGCGGCAGATCGAGCGGGTGAACCGCCTGGCGGAGGCGATCTCGGACTATTCAAAGCGGATGGATGATTATCTGCCGACGCGCTGTCAGGTGTGTGCACTGCCTGCCATCATCGGTGATGTGGTAGAGCTGGTGTCATCGCTGCCGGAGGCTCGTGGCCGGACGATTCCGATACGGTGCCCTGACGCCCTGCCTGCGGTGTGGGCGGATCCTGACCAGGTCTATGAGATTTTGGAGAATCTGCTGAAGAATGCGGTGCTGTACACGCCCCAGGGCAGCATTGCCATCGAGGTTGAGGTGAAGCACAACTTCGTTTGGACGGCAGTTGTCGATACCGGCTTGGGGATTGCGGCGGCTGACCTCCAGGAGGTGTTTAAGCTGCACCGGCGCTCTGAGGCGGCGCAGCGGTGCAACCCAGGCGGCAGGGGGTTGGGGCTGACGATTGTGAAAGACCTGGTGGAGTTACAGGGGGGTGCCGTTGCTGTGGAAAGCCAGCTGGGAGTGGGGAGCCGGTTTTCGTTCTCGTTGCCGGTGGCTTAGTCTTTGTTCGCTCCTAGAGAAATCCCAAATCTGCCATCTCAGTGGGAATCCTTTAGCCGCAGGGGTTTCAGGAGTTTCCTGCATCACCAAGGGAAATGAGCAAGTAATTTCGGCACTCAAGCCTGAGCCCTACCAAGAAAGCATGCTTACGTCTGAAAGAAAAACAATATCATTTGGCTTATTTTGCTTGACAAATTTAGCAAGCTTGCTAAAATTAGAAAATGAACAAAGAATCCAGCAATCTAGGTCCATTTCTCGCGTCTACCCGTCAGCATAAGAAGCTGACACTACGAGCTGTTGAAGCCAAGACCGGGATTTCCAATGCTTATCTCAGCCAGTTAGAGAGGGGAAAGATTCGTTCTCCGTCTCCAGTTATGTTACGCAAGCTTAGTGACTTATACGATATTCCCTACTCCAGTGTTCTGGAACTTGCAGGTTATCCAGTGCCTGATAACGAGAAGCTAGACACTTCACTTACAGATATTTCTGCTCGACTAGGGCCAGTTACAACAGATGAGGCAGATGAACTTGCTGATTATCTAAAATATCTACGTACAAAACGAAGCCAGAAAAGATAGTAGCTATGTGGTCTTTATCTACATCAAAAACTTTCAAAAGATGTCAACGCCAATGGTATTACAAAAATTGTCTTTCTAATGCCAGAGCCAAAGATCTTTTGAGACATAAAGCTTATCTTTTGAGTAAGCTACAAAGCATTAGTTCTTGGCGAGGTAATGTTGTAGATTCAATTATCAGTGAGGTAATCATTCCTTCATTAAATTCAGGATATATTCCAAAGCTTTCAATTGTGCAGCGAAAAGCAAATGAGCTATTTGAGAGACAACTTAATTTTGCTCTAAGAAATCCACTCCATGAACCAAACTTTTCGCCTACTAAAGCAGGAAAAGATTTTGCTGCATTACACTCTATAGAGTATGGGAAAGAAATCTCTGACGCAGAAATAGCACATGCGCAATCTGAAGTTAATCAAGCACTAGTAAACTTGTTCGAGAACTCGGAGATTTTTGAGAAACTACTTCAGGCTGAGTATCTCATAGCTCAAAGAGCACTTGTATTTTCCCATTCAGGTGAATCAGTGCGAGCTGTGCCTGATCTCATTGCATTTTACCGAAACGAAGCACCCTTAATAGTTGATTGGAAAGTTCACTTCTTTGGCGTTTACAAGGCTTGGAAGCAATTAGGGATTTACGCCTTGGCCCTGAAAAGATGTAAACCACACAGGGATTTCCCTAATCTACTGAAGTGGAGTGAAGTAGATTACCAATTATGGGAAATACAGTTGTTGACAAAACAGATTCGGCGTTATCAACTAAACGAAATGAAAGTTCTTGAGATCGAGAATTTCATGGCTGAGAGTATTCATACTATGCAACTTGTTATAGGAAATTCTAAAAAAGCTGATCTGAATTCACTGGAACTTTTACCCGCATCTTCTGCTGAAGTTTGCCAGTCTTGTAACTATCAATCTATTTGTTGGGAGACAGCATGACTATTGAAACTAATATATTTCCTTTCCTAAATCTTTCAGAGCTTTCAACTCAATATCGCCTGTATACAATACGGGGTCTTAAGCATCACTCAGAATATTATCAAAATCGCCAAAATTTGATTCAACGATTGAGTTATAAGCTGAAACACCCGGTAACAATTGTAGAGATTGAAAATAAACCATTCTTGGTTGTTTCTGCTAATGCACCAAAAGTGCCAGACCGTTATCCAATTATTCGAGGCATTGCATATTTTTCATCAACTAATGAAATTTTTGAATTAGATTACTCACTACGCAACCCACAAAATGATGAAATCTGCATTCGATTTCTCCATTTCATGGTTCAGTCCCACTTATTTAATCATTCAAAGCTTTGGCAACCTGGTGCTGGAAAACCGTTTTTTGAAAAACAGCCATGCCGAGATTTTGGAAACATATCTTTGTTTAGAGGTTTTTCTGTACGCCCAACTTTTACTAAAGATAGTGGAATCGGCCTTTGTGTTGATGTACAGCATAAATTTGTTAGCAAAAACCCACTTCCAAACTATTTGAACGAACAAACATTCCAGCAATACAAAGCAAAGCGCTGTATCTATCGTTTTGGACATCAGTGGTATGAAATACAGTTGAGTGAGCTTTCAGATTTAAACGTGACAGAGGAGATGATCCCCGATGGTGATACTTTCATTTCTCTCTTAGATTATGCAATCAGCCATTCTCGCAAACCGATTCCTCAAGACCTGGCGTTGGTTGCTCAAAATTCAGCAGTAGTTCACTACTTTGATAACCGAAACAATGATCGAGCAGCAATTGCTGCATTATGTCACCTGGTTTACGGAACAACGGATCCTGCCGTCCAAAAGTATCATCCACATACCGTCTTAAAGCCTGATAACCGCCGATCTTTAATTCAACAATCGGTGGAGAATTATCTCCAAAGAATTTCTTTTGGAGATCTTATACTTGAAGTCAGTAACAACTCGGAAAAGCTCTCGGAACAATTTTTCACTCTCCCAGATTATCGCTTTGGTAATGGGCATCGCTTGTCAGTTCGTGGCAGCTATGGTTCTCAGCAAGCGACTCTTGAGTGCGTAGGAAAGAAGAGATTAGGTTTATTAAGTGACCCAAAAGCTGGTGTCTATGTTCAAGAACCATTTGAGCGCCAGTACTTTTTACTACCTCAGACAGTTGGAGACAGCTTCGGCTCTGAGTTTATCAAGGATCTAAAAAAAGCAGTTGATAAGCTCTATCCTCAAGGTGGCGGCTATGACCCTCAAGTCTTCTTTTATCAGGATCGTGGTTTCCGTACTTATATAGAGCAAGGCAGGGCAATTCTGGAGACTGTAGAACTTAATCAGCTTTGTCTCGGATATGGCGTCGTTATGTTGCCTGACAAATTTGCCTTTCCCCATCAACATGATCTGTTAGCAGCTTTAGTTCTTAGAGAACTTAAGGATCACGAACTGTATGTAGCTACAATTCACTCTTCAACTGGCAAAGAATGTTATGAGTCACAGTATCAGACGGATGGTCAACCATTCTATACAGTGCGCTCTGAGAAGCGTGGAAAACTGCAAGGGTATCTTCGTAATGTTGCTTTAAATAAGGTGTTACTCACAAATGAACGATGGCCATTTGTTTTGGCAACGTCCTTACATGCAGATATTACTATCGGAATTGATGTCAAACACAATACAGCGGGCTACATTGTTGTCAACAAAGATGGTAGTCGAATTTGGACTCTACCACCAGTAACCTCAAAGCAGAAAGAGCAATTGACTAGTGAGCAGATTAAAACTTGCCTAAACGATATTTTAACTAAGGAACTAGAACGGGTAAACTACCCAATATCAAATATTGTCATCCATCGGGATGGCCGAATGTACATGTGCGAAATCGAGGGTGTAAAGCAATCAATAAATTCGTTGAAGCAAAAAGGATTATTGCCAGAAAATGTCAATCTTACAATGCTAGAAATTTCCAAATCTGAACCAGTCTCCCTGCGTATATTTAGTTCCATAACAAAAAATAAAAAAACTGTTACTGGATCTAATAAGGTTGTTTGCCAGGTTCAAGAAACTACTGACAATCCTGAAATTGGGTTCCATTATGTTTTTGGGAATGATGGATATCTTTCTTCAACAGGAAAACCTTTTCTAAATCGAGGAACATCCAAGCCTTTGCATGTCAAATACATTGAAGGTGGAATGCCATTCGAGAATTGTCTTGAGGATATTTTCTATTTGACAGCCTTGGCATGGACAAAGCCTGATGATTGTAGTCGTTATCCTATTACAACCAAGATTAATGATCGAAGACTAGGTGAAGATGCTAGTGAATATGATGAAGATGCACTTCGCTTTGATTTTTCTGAAGGTTTAGAGACCGAAGAAAATACTGACGAAATTGCTAACAATAATTCGACAAATAATGAGGCAATTAAATGAGCACTATCGGTTTATATTCGACGCTATATGCCCGACTTGCAGAATGTGCTAAGCTCCTAGACCAGACTCTAATCGAGTTGAAGCAGCAACAAGAAAACGCATCTAGAGATATTTCTGACCAGCAGAAAAAATTAGGGAATTTGCTGATTGGCTTGGCTAAGAAGTCAAGTGATCTGGATGTTCAACTGTTAATTACGTTGCTCCAAGATAGCCCCAAAAAAAATATGGCTGAATGGGCTAGACTAGGCCAAGCCTTGTTGGAAAATAAAGTTGCGCAGAGTGATATTTTGAAGCTTGAAAAGTTGGCAAAATCTCTAGAGTACGAGCGCGCAAATACTTTTGCAAGGATGAGAGGCAATAATGCTTAGTGATTATCTTGCAGGCGTAATTCCACAAATGATTGAAAGAGGGCGAGTCTTAACAGATAGTATACCGAGAAATCTTCCTAGAGATTATGATGCTCTTAGATCGACATGCAAGCAGTATGTCGATGAATCAATTCTAGCACTCGAATCTCTTGAGAATCAGGCATTTAGCCCTGAGCACCTTCGTGTGTTTAAAAGAATTGTGTCAGATATGGATTTAATTGAGACTGTGGGGATTGCAGCATTAAACCGAGCCTCTGACACAGACCATCAATTAAATATTTTGATTGATAAAATCGCACGTGAAATTAATTATCCTCGTTTGATTCCAACAGTCACAACTTTATCTCAAAATTATTTTTGCATATACCCAAGCTTTAACTTAATGTGCGTTCCCTTGATTGAAGGAAGGTTTTTATTACATCTTCCTGATTTATATCATGAGTTAGCTCACCCCTTATTTACAGAAAAAAATGATCCTCTTTTAGAACTATTTCAGAATCACTATCGAGATGCATTAATGCATGTACTTAATTATTTTGAGGAAGAGAAGCTTAAAGCTGAAGAGCGACGTGGCCCTAATATTTATGACATGCTTCATGCTTGGCAGCGTTCATGGATTAAGTTCTGGATAGAGGAGTTTTTCTGTGATCTGTATGGAGTTTATACTTTGGGACCTGCATTTGTATGGTCCCATCTTCATCTAGCAATCAAGCGTGGCACTGATCCTTTTGAGTTGTCGCTTATGCATGCCACTTCTCATCCCTGTGATAATGCGCGAATGATTGCAATGCTCTATGCATTAAAACTCTCTGGTTTTCATGATGTAGCAGAACGGATTCAGTTGCAGTGGGGTGAGTTTTTAGAAGAAATCTCAGCAACTGGAGAGCCAGAGTATCATCGCTGTTATCCAAGCCATCTTATTAGTAAAGTTGCAGAGTATGCATGGGGTGCAGTAAAAGATATGAAGGTTAGAATTGCGACCCCGTCAGTTAATGCTCCTGTTCATACACTCCTCAATGAAGCATGGGAGCAATTTTGGAGAAATCCATCTGGTTATGTTGAATGGGAAAAGCAAGCAGTTGCAACACTACTAACTGAGTGTGCTCGTCAGTAACTACAGGCTAACACTGCGTTAGTGCGGATGTTATAGAGGCTATTGATGAGAGTCAAGGTTATTTGATCCACTCTAAATACCCTGCTCCAAGCTTCCCAACTTTTTTCAGGAAATCCTATCTGGCTTGGGCTAAGCCTTAGCGTTCAGCGATCGCCAAAAACTCCGCATTAACAGAGCTGCTGTTCTAGGCGGTGTTTGCGGGTTTCCCAGTCGGGGAGGGTGCGGGTGAGGAGTTCGACGAAGTCCCGGCCATGGTCGGGGTAGACCAGGTGGCAGAGTTCGTGGGTGATGACGTAGTCAATCGCCCTGGTGGAGGCCCGAATCAGATCTCGGTTGAGGATGAGGGTACCGGTAGCGGTGAGGCTGCCCCAGCGGCGGGTGAGGCGGCGAATGTGCAGGGGTGGGGCAGCGTGCCCTCTCCGAGTGAAGGGGGGCAGGCAGGCTTGCAAACGATCTGGGAATTTGAGCTGGGCGCGGTTGAGGTACCAGTGTTCTAGCAGCTGGCGGGTGTGGTCGGCGTTCTCGGGGTGCGGGGTGTAGATGCGGATGTAGCCGCCGATGAGTTTTACGGCGGTGTCGGCGGCGGGCACGACCTTGAGGCGGTATTGGCGGCCCAGGTAGAGGTGGGTTTCACCGCTGATGTAGCAGCGGGGCGGGGTGCGGGGTGCGAACTGGGTAAAGTACTGCTGCTGTTTAAGAATCCAGCGGGCGCGGTGTTTGACGCGGTCTTCAATGGTGCCTGGGTCAGCGCCGGTGGGGGCGGTGACGACCACCTGGGCGTCGGGGTGAACGGAAATATCCAGGCTTTTGCGATCGCTATACTGAACGGCATAGCGAATGGTGTCTGCACCGTAGGTAACGGTCTGGCTGGGGGGGCTCATTTTTTGAGTTGTCGCTGGCGGGCTAGATGCAGTGAGGCTTCGATGATGGCGTCCATCTCTTCGGGGGCGAGGTGAATGCCGTGGTGATCACCCAAGACATCATAGAGGTAATCATCGATGCGGTTCATCATGGCTTTTTGGATGTCGTCGTTGTCCATCCAGTCAACGATCGCCTGGTCTTTAATGATGGTCAAAATGGCCTGGGCGGTCTCAATCACCGTGGGCTGCACAGCCTCGGCCTCGGTGACGTGGGCCTCGATTTGGGGCTTCACCAGGCCATAGAAGGCCATCAGGTCTGGATCGGCGGCGACTTCGGCGGGGAGGCCGCTGTGTTTGCGGTTGACCACCGCTTCGCGAATGTCTTTGGCCCGCTCTAGGTACTCGGCCTCGGAGATGCGCTTGGCGCGAAAGTCGTCGATGGTCTGCTGAATCATCTCCGAAAACCGCTGGTAAAAGGCGGGGTCTTCCTCTATTTTGTCGGTGATGCTGCGCTTGGTGGCGCTGGCAATCAGGTCGGCCTTGGAGGCGGGCGTTTTTTGCTGGCCCAGGGCCGCTTCGTAGGCCACATCGTCAAAAATATTGAAGAGGCCGACAATCTGCGTCACCTCCGTAGAGGACAGGTGGGTGTCTAGCAGCTTGCGCACCTGGGGCTCGATGTCGCGGTAATCGACAACATCGGAGTAGCGGAGTTTGACGGCGGCCTTCAGGTTTTGGAATCGCTTGAGATCGGCCCGGTAGTTGTCGAGGGTGCGCTGGGGGGTCTCGGTTAAAAACTGCTCTGAAGACAGGGCGATCGCCAAAGTCCGGGCAAAGATCGAGAGCTTTTCGTAAAAGTCTTCCCGCAGATCCTCGTCGGCCAGGAGCTGCTCGTAGGCTTCCTCATCGTGCCGGTTAGCAATGGTCTTAAACAGATCTAGCAGGTTGGCATGGCGCTGGGGCAGCTTATCGATCTCGCTCTGCACATGGGCCACTGTGCCCTTCAGGTCTTCAGCATCGAACCCCTGCCAGTCGCTGTAGGCCGCCAAGGCTGTCTCCAGCTCTTCTAAAACGCCCACGTAGTCGATGATGTAGCCAAACTCTTTTTCTCGACCGGTGGCGTCGTCAGCATAGAGGCGGTTGACTCGGGCGATCGCCTGCAGCAGAGTTTGCTCCTTTAGGGTGCGAGTCAGGTACAGCACGGTGTTGGGGGGCGAGTCAAAGCCGGTCAGCAGCTTATCCACCACGATGAGAATTTCGGGTTCGTCGCCGTGCTCAAAGCTGTTGATCAGCTGCTCGTTGTAGGTTTTCTCAGAGCCGTAGCGCCGCATCATCTGCTGCCAAAACTGCACCACGGCATCGTCAGAAGAGCGATCCACCGATTCGTCATCCCCCTCAGGCACCTCGGGGGGCGAAATAATCACCTCTGAGGTCACGTGGCCAAACTGCTCTAAATATTGCCGATACTTCAGCGCCTCGCGCTTGCCGGGGGCCACCAGCTGGGCCTTAAAGCCGGTGCCCTGCCAGTTTTGGCGGTAGTGCTCGCTGATGTCAAAGGCGCGGGCATAGATGACCTGGTCGGCTTTGTTGATAGACGAAATACGGCTGTATTTTTTCTTTAGGTCGGCCTTTTGTTTCTCGGTCAGGCCCTGGCAATAGCGCTCAAACCAGGTATCGATCGGCTTTTGGTTAACCTCGGTTTCGCTGTGGCGGCCTTCGTAGAGCAGGGGCACCACCGCTCCGTCGGCCACCGCCTGGTCGATGGTGTAGGTATCCACCAGGCCGCCAAATTTGGTGAAGGTGCTCTTCTCCTTGCGCATCAGGGGGGTGCCAGTAAAGCCTAGGTAGCACCCGTTGGGGAAGACCTGCCGCATGCGGGGGTGAAAGTTGCCATGCTGGCTGCGGTGGCTTTCATCCACCAGCACAAACACGTTGGGGGAGGGGTCAGCAAAGTTACGCACGTTAAGGGCGGCGGCAAATTTGTTGATCAGGGTGATGATCACATCGGCCTGGCGCTCTTCTACCAGGTCGATCAGGTGGCGGCCCGATTTGGCCTGTTCTGGGTAGAGGCCGCAGCTGTGAAAGGTGTTTTTGATCTGCCGGTCGAGGTCGGTGCGATCGGTAACGACAATCACCCGAGGGTTTGGGATCTCGGTATTGAGGGCCAGGGCCTTGGCCATCATCACCATGGTGAGCGATTTACCCGAGCCCTGGGTATGCCAGATCACGCCGCCCTGGCGTCGCCCTTCGCCATCAACCTCGGTAATGCGCCGCAAAATTTTGTGTACGGCCAAAAACTGCTGGTAGCGGGCAATTTTGCGAATACCGCCGTCAAACACGGTGAACTGGTAGGCCAGCTCTAGCAGGCGATCGGGGCGGCAGAGGCGGTAGAGGGTGCGGTCTTGATCGGTGAGCAGCCGCTCTCCGGCGCTGGTCAACTGCTCAAAGAAAAGCCGGGCCGAGGCAAAGGGTTCGGTAAATAGGGGCGGAGTTTGGTCAGGCGGCAGGGGGGTGTTAATCGCTTGGGCAATAGTGTCGTCGGGGATCAGCTGTTCTTTCCAGACGGCCCAGAATTTGGAGCCGGTGCCCACAGTGGCGTATTTGATGGCGTTTTTGTTAGTGGCCACCAGCAGTTGAGCGTAGGTAAACAGCTTGGGAATGTTTTCGTCGCGCTGGTAGTCGATCAGCTGCTTAACCGCGTCATCGACATCGACCTTGGGCGATTTGCACTCGATGACAATGAAAGGAATGCCGTTGACGAAGGCGATAATGTCGGGCCGCTTGGTGTCGGCGCTGCGAGTGCGTTCGACGGGGAACTCGGCGGTGACGTGGAAGGTGTTGTTTTGCCAGTTACGCCAGTCGATGTAGCGCAGGCTATAGCTTTTGGTGTTGCCGTCTATGGTTTGCTCTAGGCTGGTGCCCAGGGTGAGCAGGTCGTAGAGGGTTTCGTTAGTTTTGAGCAGGCCGTCGTATTTAACGTTTTTGAGCCGCTGAATGGCCTCTTGAATGTTGGCTTCGCTAAAGCGGTACTCTTGGTCGCGGGTGGTGATGTGGTTGAGGGCTTGCAGTTGCTGGCGCAAGATGGGTTCTAGCAGCACGGTGCTGCGTTTACCCTGGCGCAGGGCGAGGGCTTTTTCGGGGGGCAGATAGGTGTAGCCCATCTGCATAAAGAGTTGCAGCGCCGGAATCTGTGATTGACACATTTCGTCTAGCCGAAACTGGGCATACCCTGACTCATAAAACCCACCGACATCAGAGACAACTTTACTCTCGCCCTCGCCCTGCGGATATGGCTCAGCCATCACGCTGCCACCTCCTCAACCGGAACCCGCCATTCTCCGGTCAAAAGCTTCTGCATGAGACCCTGCTTTTGCTTACTCAAATCCAACAGATATTTCTTTAGAAGATTAATTTCCAAATCAACATCATCTAGAAGAGCGGCCACCCTATTTTGCTCTTCTAGACAAGGAAGAGGAACGTGCAACGAGAAGAAGTCTGAAACATTTAAATTCAGAAGTCCATGAGTTCTAGCACCTTCTTGGGCAATTGAATATATTTCCTTATTAAAAGCACCAGATTCAAAGAAGTGATCAAAAAAAGCATGACTACATTCTTTACAAGAAAGTGCAAAGCAAATATACAGAGTTGACACCACTCCAGAGTCACATTCCCTTAATCTCTTGATGGCTCCAAATGGATACCCCTTCATCGAGCTTCGATTAAAAGCATACTCATCCCTCTTCAGAAGATAGTAATTACTAAGAATTTCACCAGCGACTCTTTTTTTGAAGAAATCTTCTTGTCTTACCAGTCCAAATTGACCAGAGATTGTTAGCGCTATATCATTACCCTGATTATTTTTCCGAGTGACCCGTTTAAAAATATTGCTTAACCTAACCTTAGGCCACTCTTTCATTCCATTAGAGAGATTTGGCTTTCCAGAGAATATCTGTTGCATCAAACCTCTTTTAAGTTTTTGCTTAGCGGTTATGAGTTGTTCGGTGAGGGCGATCGCACTATCCCAAGCCTCAAGCACCTCAACTATTTGTTTCTGCTCTTGGAGTGATGGAACAGGAATCAGAAAAAGTTTTTTGAAAACAGTAGGATTAATGTTGACTTGGCTTACACCTTTAGTAGCTATCTTTTTGAGATAAGACTGAGCGATATATGAGTTTAGAAAATAATTTGCAAATTTTGGAACTATCTTTTCTTGATCAAATTGAAATCTAACAAGATATGATGCAAATACAACCACTTCTTCAGATTCATAAATAGAAACTTTCCCGACAAGATCATAGCTATTAGTCCTATTCAGAAGAACATCATTTTTCTTTAAACAAAAGTTTTCCTTATCCTTATCACTTATGGATACACAAGAAAGATTATTTAGATTTATTTTTCCATTAGATAAATTTTTCATTCCAAGGATCGGAACGGTTCCATCCTTATCGGCAGAGATTGACAAGCCATACTGAGAAAGTGTTGTAACTTTGCCAATTGGGACAACCAACCAGTCAGAGGAGAAGGAACCTATTTTAGTTTCTTGAAATCCGGGCTTCATTTATTTTTTCTTGGTTATATTTTGATTGATTAGCTGCTCTCTGACCCACATACGAAACTCCCTCACCCAGGTGGTTTCGCCCATGGTTTGGCTGGCTTGCAAAAAGCGTAAAATATCGGCTCGTTGCAACAGTGGCAGCACAATGGAAGTTTCTTGGGGACAATATTCCCCGCCCTCCAGGCCATACAGAGTCAGCGTTTCACCATCAAACCGCCACACCTCCAGCACCCCCAGTGCCGCGTAGATCGCCATGCGGTCAATCGAGCTGCTGGTGTAGTCCACTTCAATGGCCAGGTCAGGCGGCGGGTCCACCGCCAGGTCGATCTCATCCTTGCTACGTACTGCCTGCTCGTTTTGAATGTAAAAACAGGCATCGGGCTCTAGCCCCTTCTGCAAGTCTTCCCGGTTCCAGGTAGTCGAGCCCAGGCTGGCAATTTCGGTTTCCGTTTCCTCCGTCGTCACCTCAACAATGCGGCTCAGGCGGCTTTTATACCGTTCGTGGGGCGGCAGCGGCACCATAATCTCTAACGTTCCTTGGTCATAGGTCAAGCGCTTGCCAGGATCCGACTCCAAATCGTGGATCAGCGCCTGGTAGGTGCTCCAGCTCACCCCTTGCAGCACCATGCAGCGGCTAGGGGCGGTTAACGTTGCCGTCATACAATGCCCTCCGGGTTTGGGGCATTTTCTTCTTCGGGCAGGCTAAAGTCTACCCCGGCGTAGATATCGCGAAGGGGCAGCTGTAGGCCCAGGGTGGCCAGGTCAACCACCGCGTCTTCGGCTTCATAATCAGTCAACAACCACTGGCCGTTTTCGGTTCTCAGGTGCTGCATTACCCGCCAGCGGTACTGCTCCACCAGCAGATATTCCTTAAAACTGGGCAGCGAGCGATAGTAGTCAAACTTGTCGCCCTGGTCGTAGTTTTTGGTCGATTTAGAAGCCACCTCCACAATCAGACTGGGGTTGGTGACGGTGGTGGTGCCCGTGCCGTGGTAGACCGGCTCTCCGGCAATCACCATCACATCCGGGTAGGTGTAGACGCGGTAGCGCTCGACCCACACTCGCACATTTTCGGTAAACAGCCGATACCCCTTAGCCCGCAGCTGCGACTTCAGCACGCACAGGTTAGTCACAATCTCGTTGTGGTTGGTCGTCCCTCCGGCCATTGGCACAATGTCCCCATTGCGATATTCGCTGCGAAAATCAGCCTGAGTCTCTCGCTCTAGATACTCTTCGGGGCTGTAGTGTCGTTTAGCGACCTGAACAATCATGCCAACCTCCTGAAGTCCTCTAACTCATCCAGCATTCCGGCTATGCCCTCACCCCTGCCCCTTGCCTTGGGGATGAGGGGCCAACTAGGCATCACCCCCGGTGCCCACCTCGACACCCAGCTGCTGGAGGTAGCCCACCATTTTGCTGCGCACCTGGGTCAACTGACGCTCTAGGCTTTCGATCTCCTTTTGCACAGCGGCAATGTCGATATCTTCCTCCTCTTCAAAGGTATCGACATATCGAGGAATGTTGAGGTTGTAGTCATTTTCTTCAATTTCTTCAATGGGGGCAGCGTGGGCGTACTTGTCCTCGTCCTGCCGGGCCAGGTAGGTGGCGACAATTTTGTCGATGTGGCTATCGAGCAGGGTGTTTTGGTTTTTGCCGGGCTGAAACTCGCGGCTAGCATCAATGAACATCACATCGCGGCGATCAGCCTGGGCACCGCCACCCTCGCGACCTCGATCAAACACCAGCACCGCCACCGGAATCGACGTACTAGGAAACAGGTTGGGTGGCAGGCCAATCACCGCATCCAGCAAGTTCTCTTCGATCAGAGTTTGGCGAATGCGGCCCTCGCTCGACCCACGAAACAGCACCCCGTGGGGCACAATCACCGCTACCCGGCCCTCGCGGGGCAGCGCCGTCTCGATCATATGGGTGATAAAGGCAAAGTCGCCCTTGGTCTTGGGTGGCACCCCCCGCCAAAAGCGGTTAAACCGGTCTTCGGCAGCCTCCTCAGCCCCCCACTTATCCAGCGAAAAGGGCGGATTGGCCACCACCACGTTGAACCGCATAAGGTCGTCTAGCTCCACCAGGGCGGGGGAGTTGAGGGTATCGCTCCACTCAATGCGGGCTCCATCTTTGCCGTGGAGAAACATGTTCATGCGGGCCAGCGCCCAGGTGCTGCCGTTTACCTCCTGGCCATAGAGAGAGCAGTTATCGCTCTCAACTTCGTTGGCCACGTAGACCAGCAGCGAGCCAGAGCCACAGGCCGGGTCACAAATGCGATCGCCCGGTTTGGGCTGGGCCAGCTTAGCCACCAGCTTCGACACCTGGGCGGGGGTAAAGAACTCCCCAGCCTTCTTGCCCGCCCCAGAGGCAAACCGCTCAATTAGATAGATGTAGGCATTACCAATAATGTCGCCATCCACCCGAGACGGGCTCAGATCCATCACCGGTTTGTTGAAGTCTTCGAGCAGGTTCTTTAGCCGTCGGTTGCGGTCCTTGGTCTTGCCCAGGTTGGCCTCTGAGTTAAAGTCAATATTGCGAAACACCCCGTCGAGCTTGGCCTTGTTTTGGGGATGCTCTTCAATGGCCTCCAGGACGATGTTGATCAGCTCCCCAATGTTGTCAGCCCCGCGCTGCTCATAGAGATCGTAGAAGCTGGCCCCCGCTGGCAGCACAAACCGCTCGCGCTCCATGCGACGCTGAATGCGGCGATGATCGCCCTCAAACTCCTTGGCGTACTGGGCATACTTATCGCGCCAGATATCGCTGATGTACTTCAAAAACAGCATCACCAGGATGTAGTTCTTATATTCCGACGGGTCAACGACACCACGAAAGGTGTCACAGGCCGCCCAAAGCACCCCCTGAATCTCTTCCTGCCTAATTTTTTTGGCGGTGGGGTCTGATGTCGATACCGTAGTGGTCATTGGGCTAAGGCTCCTAGTTTGGTCTGGCCCAGAGCACATCGGCTCAGCAGGGCGTGAAGATAGGTTTGGCGTTTGTCGGCCAGCTCAGCCATCAGGGTTTGCTCTTGCTGGCCCAGGTCAGCTAGGTCGGCAATGGCTCGTTGAGTAGCGAGAGGCGGCAGGGGTATTTCTAAACCCTTTAAACCCGACACAGTCACGTTTGGTACAGAAGTGCCGCTAGACAGGGGGCTAATCTGGCGCTGCCCAGGGTAGTTGAGATACCAAGTCAGGTAGGCAGGGTCTACAACACCTGGCTCCACCCGGATGACCACCAGCGGCGAGGCCGCCACCAGGCCAAAGGGGATTTTGCCAACGTGAACGGCGGTGTTAGTTACCCCCCGCGAGCGAAACAGCACATCGCCCGACTTCAAATAGTGGCTCTGCTTGACGTTGTCGAGGGCCACGGCATACACCTCGTCCAAGTGAAAGCGGTTGTATTCATCGAGATCCTTCATTTGCACAAGGCGCACATGGTCTTTCGTCACCTGATCGGGGGGCATAGGCTCAACCTTGCCCCGCACCGTAAACCCTGATCGGAGGGTAGCAATATCTTCTAGCAGCACACATTTCATAGTGGGTAGACCCTGATAATAGGGGTTCGCGGATGGCCGGGCACAGACCTAGGCCACCCGCATGAAACTGGGTTACAGCCAGTCGGCCTCACCCTCGGCCACGTCACCCACCTTGTGGGAACACACATGGGCAATGGGGCACCAGCGGCACTCGCGAGCGCTGGGGGTAGGCTCTGGCGGCACATCCTGAGCCACCGCCTGAATGAGCTCAGAAATTTGAGTCTTAAATTCTGGGGTGATTTGCGCCGGATCTATATCAAATGGACCATCGGAGTACACCAACCGCCCCGCCGGGACATCAGTAATGCCGTGGAGCTTCACCGCTGGAACCATAGCCATATAGATCTGCACCTGGGCGATGTCTTTCGCAGCTGGGCGACCAGTTTTGATATCGACAATCAAGACTTCATCACCGCGGATAGCGATGATATCTGGCTTACCAGAAATGCTGACACCTGCCTTAGACCTCATCCGACACTCGTTCGAGTCTTCGGTATAAACGATAAACCCCTCTTGCCGCAGTTGCTCAGCATAGAGAGCCAATGCCGCCTGGTGACGCAACCTATAGCCCTCCGCATCAAAGTCGCTAGGGGGTTTCGGCAACCAGTAGCAAGTCTGACCATGCAGGGCGTACCGACACTGGCGATCGCCTGCAACATGTTTAGCAAGGGTAGCGGGGTGAAGAGATAGATCACCCCGACGAGAGTAATCATCGAAGTCACTGGAATTGAGAACGCGTGCTGTCATAATGAGTCCATAAAGTAAAAGTACAAAGGAGCTTTAGCCAAAGTGGCAGCGCTCCTTTTTTTGTAGCCATTCCGGCTGCCAGAACCGGATTTGTGCAGATTTTCTCTGCACCCAGACACATACTGGCACGCAGATTCAGCGACGTCAAGTATTTAACGCACAAATCGGGTTACTGTATTTCAAAAATTCGGAGAGCCTGCTGTTGGCTCATAGCACTGCTCAACAGCCAAAAGCCGCTGAAGCCGTTTCCCCATGGCTCATTCGCGCACTCAGCACAGCCTGATCTGGCAGATAGTCAGGGTGGTTTGGGTCGTTAGCCTCTTCGGGCAGGCTGCTGCGCCACAGAGCGATAAAAAGCCGACGGCGATCGCCATACCCCTGATGGAGGGCTTCAATCACCTCATCCTCAAAGACAGGCACCAGCTCATCAAGAGCGTCCTGGTAGAGCTGCCCTCGTCCGCTTCGTCATTCAGTGCAGTCTCTGCGCCCACCAACTGTCCTAGGCGAAAAGGTGCGATCGACAATTCCTCGGCCCAGTTCAGGTAGTCGGGCTCCAACGGCTCATCTCGATAAATCTTGCAGAAGTTGTAGTAGTAGTCAGCCAACCCCAGCAGGCGAAGCGACACCTTGCAGCGCTCCAGTTCGTTGGTACCGTCCGCTAACCCTGCTTCTGTGAGCAACGCCTAGGCCCGCCTAGCCCAATCCAGGTCACCGCCACTAGCCCAGACCCGGAACATCTGAGCCGCTGCCATTTCAACCTCTGACCACTCCATCGCCATAGTCAGACCTATCTACGCTGAGATTTACAACGCCACGTCTATCAGGCCTCAACCATCTCCCAGTAGGAGTCGAAGTTAGTGGAATTTAAGGAAGTTTGCCTCCAAACCTGATTGATGCCAACTCCTACGCCTACTCCCACAGCCCCCACGGCCACAGGAATAACTGCTGCGACCGCCACTCCCGCCGCCATACCGCTCCCCACCAGACCTCCCATAGCCGCCAGCCCAGACGAAATGCCAGCTGCTGAGAGACCCGCTACAGACCCCAGCCCTGCAATCACGGAGGTAATGCTACCCAAGCCAATAACACCCCCTGCCAATCCGCCGATCGACTCAGAGATCTTCCGCTTCTCAGCTTTGGACAATTTTGAATAGCGGATATACCCAATGGCCATCATGGCTCCGGCCTGCTTTAGCATCTCGTCTGTGGGTAGCGAAGGCTTCTTCAACAAGTGATGCACCTCTTTCCGCAAGAGACGGTTCATCGTCGCCTCCGAACAGCCAATGGCAGCCGCAGCTGATCGCGCGGAGATCTTGAATTTTTTGAGAAAGGCACCAAATTTTGAGGCGAAGTTTTTGCGGTCGATTTCTTGCATTGTCTGGGCCGTATACATTAGCGGAGTGGCTGGATTTAAGATGCCCAGGACTTCAGAATCTCTCGCCACTACCCCCTCTTAGCGTTGTTGATGCCCCAACATACCTCCGCGTAACCTGAGTGAACCGTGACCGTCCGTTCAGCCTCCTCACCTGGTTCCAACTAGCAGGCATTAAAGTGGCGGAGCTGCAATCTGGGGCAACTTACCGATCAATCCCTCAAGCAGCAGGGGATTCAGGTAGTACACCACTTGGACTAGCCCTGAACTAATTTTCTTCGGAACTGAGTAGTACACGGCCTATATTTATCAGTTTGGAGAGGCTGAAACTCTCATTTGTTCGTTGAAGAGTTGCCTGCGGTGCAGCTATCCAGCCAATACAAAGAAACTAAATTGTCCCAAATCGCAGCTTGTCGGGTAAGGAGGCACACGTCGCCGTGTCCTCCTCCCCTAAGAACGGCTCGTGACAGTCATCCCATCAAGCCGCTCAAGCCTTTAGCCACTCAAAACCATCCCCGTCTTGTGCAGATGATGGTGACAAGCCTGATGGAGATGCATGAGATTCTCCTTCAGGTCTGTACCCCCTTCTTTAACCGGTTTTAGATGATGGGTATGTAGCGCTTCTCCATTAAACAAGGCGTCCTGGCAGACTGGACACCGCCAATTTTGACTCTGAGCCACTTGGTAGTATTTCGAGCCTTTTTCCCAATAGGTTTTACCGTATCGGGTTTGGCGATACTGCCAGTAGTCCTGAAGCGTGGGGTCATCCGGCGAGGCCGTTCCTTTGACCTTGATATGGCGTTGAATCGGAATATCTGCTAGCCGCACTAACGTTAGCAGCTGCCGATGGCCAGCCCGGTCAGTGACAGTTGTGGCAAATGACCACGTTCGCCCCTTGAAGGTTCGGTAGTACTTCCGGATAATCCACGACTTCTGTTTGTTCGGGTGACGTCGACAACACCATTTCCAGATCGCCCGCCAGATTTGGGAGTCGACGTAATTGAACACGTCTTTACTGACACCATGCTTGTAGTAGTTGCCCCAGCCTCGAAGGATTGGGTTTAGGTGATGTATCACTGCCGCTGGACTAGCCGAAGCATTCTGCTTCAACCAGTGCCGGATCCGCGCCAGGAAGGCAAGAACCTTGTCCTTTTGGGGGCGGCAGAGACATTTTCCTTGGTAATGCCGAATCGAGAAGCCCAGAAAAGGAAACCCCTGTCGGATATTCACAATCTGGGTCTTTTCGAGATTCAGCGCTAGTCCCCGAGGTTTCAGCCATGCCTGCAAAATGGGGACAACGGCTTCGATGTCCGCTTGGGTTTTCGCCGTGACCACGAAGTCATCTGCGTAGCGACAGTAGCCATAAGTTGGCGCTGTGCGTTTGCGCGGTGCTTGGGTCTTTGCCTTGGAAGAGGGGTAGTAAGTTCGTGTCGTTGTTTGGGACAACACCAGGTCTTCCATCCCGTTCAAGGCAATGTTCAGGAGTAAGGGCGATATGGGACCACCCTGCGGGACTCCTTCGGGCGTAGCATGGAACATCTCGGCCTCAACATAACCTGCTTTGAGCCACTGCTTGATGAGTTCTCGACCTGGCAGAGCACCAATGGTGTCGAGGACAAAGCGGTGGTTGATGCGGTCGAATGCACTCCGTAAATCCGCATCGAGGATCCAGGTGTCACAGCCCTGTCTGAGTCGTAAAAAGCACTGCTCAATGGCATCGTGACAATTACGACCCGGGCGAAAGCCATAGCTGTGGGCCTCGAAGCGCGCCTCCCAGTGAGGCTCAAGCGCATTCTTCACTATCGTTTGAGCGACCCGGTTATCGATGTTTGCAATGCCCAGTGGTCTGAGTTTGCCATTCGCTTTTGGAATGTAGACCCGTTTGGTGGGTTGAACCTGCCACAGGGAATGATCTCGCAATCGATGTACCAGTTGGACTCGCTGTTCTGCCGTCAAAGCCGTTTGGCCGTCAAGGCCCGGCGTCTGTCGGCCCGAACTTTCTTGAGTTACCCGCCGCACGGATAGGAGCAGGTTGGAGTAGCTCCGAAGCATCAGTTTCATCAGGCTGCGCACCCGATTCCACTGACCGTTTTGAGTGGCACGATAAATTCGCTGTCTCAGGTTCCTCACCCGTTTCTTTACCCGTCTCCAATTAATGGAAGACCAGTGTTGAAGTGGTGTCCTTGCTCCGATGTCCGATAGGACTCTATCTTTCACAATGGATCCGGTTCCTTTACTTCGGTTTATCGTCAAAGACCCGCCAGAAATGGGCCACCTTTCGGTGTAGGGCAAAGTTGGAACCCCTATCTCCCGCATTACCAGGAGCGTTCGCTTCCTCTGGCATCCTTTTACCCACTGGGTGATTGTGCATTCCTTACGGTTTGCCTACTCTGACTGTTAGGCCAGAGAACCCATTGGGCTTCTGTAGTTCCGAGTGGGTGAGATGCGTCCGGGTCGGGTTCCGTCTATACTCCGGTGGGATTGTGATCTGTCGCTTAACGGAGTAGCGAGCCGTTAAGCCACCCACTTACCTTTTGGTCTCAGTGTTTCAGCCTGATTTCACTGACAGCCCTAATGTCGAAGTTTCTAACAACGGTTCAGTTGCCTTAACCCTTTCGGACTTCCCCTAGCCCTTACCCAGATTTAGGCTTCCAGGTTTGGATACGTTCGTGGTCTGCATTCCGCTGAATTCATTACTTACTAACAGCGTGACCGGAGTCGGAGACTCCTTTACGGGGGGACAGTGGGACAGATTCCACTGGGAGAGACGGCTCTCCGCTCACTTGGGAGGATTGTCTTAATCCTCTAACACTCGACTTATCTACATCGCACCGCTACCTTAGGGCCTTGTATCAGCCTAGAGCCAAGCGATCGCAGGCCTCCCAAGCCCGAGCACGGCTTGTTCACCCCACCTTTCCCAACGCCTCCTCAATCCGCTCCATAAAAGCCGATGTGCGATCGCACGTCAACACCAACACCTCGAGCGCCCTGGTCATAGCCACATAGAGTAACCAGGCCTCATCAACCACATCGTTATAGTAGTTTGGCAGATAGCCTATCCTAGGGATAAACACCATCGGTAACTCTAGCCCCTTGCTCGCGTGCATCGTCATCAGCTTGATGTCTTTGGGTCGAGGGGTCAAAATTACGGCTGCTGCTCTGGTTAAGCCAGTCCACGGGCAACCCGACCTGCTGGAGCTGCTGGAATGCCGTCTCTCCCATCCAGTTGTCGCTATAGATAATTGCTATCTCATTCCAGGGAATTCCCTGCTCTCGCAAATGAGATGTAAAGGAGCCCTCTTTCGGAATTCCACTCCAATGCGATGAAATTAGCCAATAGCATAGTCATAACGGACAGAGCGTAGTGCCATGGTCAGTGAATTCGTCGGTGGGCGCTACAAAATTATCCGAGTCCTAGGCCAGGGCGGGTTTGGGAAAACCTACTTGGCTGCTGACCAACATCGACCCACTACCCCTGTTTGTGTGGTCAAACAACTTAGAGCACCTAGCAATGACACTAAGATGGTGGCATTAGCTAACCGATTGTTTGCCCGCGAAGCCGAAACCCTCGAAAAACTCGGCAATCACCCTCAAATCCCTCTCCTGCTGGCCTACTTTATCGATAACCAGCAGTTCTACATTGTTCAGGAGTTTATCGAAGGCAACACTCTCGCGGACGAACTGCACCCCTCCACAGTTAAATCCGAAGCCGAAGTGGTGCACTTGCTCCGGGAAGTCCTCGACATCCTCGCCTTTGTTCATGGCCAAGGCGTCATCCACCGGGACCTTAAGCCCGACAACCTCATCCGACGAACTAGTGATAAGAGCCTCGTTTTAATCGATTTTGGTGCCACTAAGGAACTCCCCGGCCAACTCGCCTCCAGTCTCCAGCCCGGGCAAGAGCCTTTTACCATCGCTATTGGCACCACGGGCTATGCGCCGGTGGAACAATTAAGAGGACGCCCCCGCTTCAGCAGTGATCTCTTTGCTCTCGGTATGATCGCGATTCAAGCCCTCACCGGCTCTTCACCTCAAGACTTAGAGGAGGATGCCGAGAGCGGAGAAACTCTATGGCTAGATAAAGCAAATATCTCGCCACCGCTCCAAGAAATTGTCAACAAAATGGTGCGCTATCACTTCAGGGATCGCTACCAGTCTTCTGCAGATATTCTTCAGGATTTAAACCGAGCCTTCCCCATAACCGGCGGTGCCATTTCCATGCCGTCACTACCGCCCCAGGTAACTTCGGCAGCCCCGGATAGAGAGTCTATGGCACCTTCCTGTGAGGAGAATCCCGAGCCGCCAGAATCTAACGAGCAGTACCTTAAAAGGTCTCCCAACCGCAAGCCTTTCTCCACGGTCTTCACTGCACTTAGTCAAGTCCTGCACGGCTGTGCATCCAACAACACCATTCAGGAACAGCCTCCAATTTGCCACCGCGATACCACAGGCCGCATCCTTATTCGCCGCGAGCAGGCCCAGCGTTTCCAAGAACTGTTTGCAACCTCCCTAAGCACCAGTGGCCCGGTGGTCTTCCACGTCTACGGTATCGGGGGTGTCGGAAAGAGTACTTTACTACGAGACTTAACTCAGCAGTATGCCGAACAAGCATCTTTTGCGACTCTGTCCTTTGACCTCAGTCTCGGAGTTGAAAGCCCTTTAGAGTTGATGGCAACCCTCTATGAAACAGTGCTAACCGCAACCAAACCTGGGTTCTGGCAACAGGAAGTGTTGCCAGGTCCAGATCCATTCCTCTCCTTGTATGAGCGCTATCAAGAAACCCTATACGCTCTCGAAACCCAACCTGCTGTCCCCGGAGAACAGGTAACCGACGCACAAATCAACAGCATCAATCGCTGGGCTAAGTGGAGCGTGAAAGTTTTTAATCAACTCATCCCGCTCCCCAGCCTTCCCCCAGAAACTCTTGAACAATTAACCGACGCCTCCATAGAGGCCAGCACTTTCCTCCTTGCCGAAAAAGACCGCTGGCAACGTTTCCTTCAGCAACACCGCGCTACCCGACAACAGCGCGGATTACAACGACTGATGATCGATCCACTTCCTCTCCTAACCAAAGCCTTTGTTGAGGCCCTGATCCACAAAGCCAAAAAACGTCCTTTAGTCCTGGTGCTCGACACCTATGAAAAAGCCTCCCCAGAAATCAATAACTGGTGCTGGCGCTATCTCCTTGCCAACACTGACCTCCGCCAACACCCCATCCGCTTGCTCATCGCCAGCCGCCACCGCCTCTCCCAGGTCGAGGGCTGGCGTCGCTTGCAGCAAAACCTACAACTTGTATATGAAACCAGCCTTGGTCGCCTTGATGAGAAACAAACCCACCTCTATCTCTCCCAACTCAATGTCCACCAGCCGCAACAGCTCCAGTCAGCTTTTCGCCAGACCAAAGGCTTACCTTACTTTCTCAATTGGATTCGGGAACAAACAGAACAAGGTATTGAGGTGGATTTCTCCCAAGGCTCCGACGAAATCGCCAAAGTCCTTCTCCAAGGTCTTCAGCCACACCAAAAGCGCCTCGTCCAGTTGGCCGCCTGCTGCCGCTGGTTCAATCGCCCCTTACTTCAATATCTTATTGAAGCCCAAAATCCTCATATCGACTTCGAGCAGGCTGTGGATGCACACCTCAATTGCTTTGACTGGCTCATTCAAAGAGATTTCATAAAAGTCTCTCACTATCGCTTCCACTTGGAAGATGTGGCCAGAGACACCTTTCGTCTTTCTTTATGGCAAGACTCCCCTCAATTATTCCGGCAAACCCATGGCCTGCTCGCCCAGTATTTTAAGAATGAAGCCGCTCGCCGTATCAACGACGACACCTCTATCAAGGAAAAAATCAACCACCCTGAATGGCGCACCTATACAACAGAAGTTTTCTACCACCAGTCCTTCTCACAAGAAGGACACCAACAAGTGTTCACTGACCTCATCGCGGAAGACATATTCCAGAAAAGCGAAATCGTACAAACCGTTGTCACCGCCATAAACGCCGAAGCTAGCATCGAACATCATCCCCTCCTAGCCCACGAAGCAAAAACATTCTGGACTACTATCCAGCCAAACCCTGAGGTCTAATTGATTTATGAATACCTGTCGCGGTATCCGCTATCGCACGGCGATTAATAGGATAGAGCGTTGATAGCAGCTTTTTTCTGATCAGGGCTTACCTCTAGGTAGCGCTGCAAGCTGGCTAAGCTACGGTGGCCGCTGATCTCCTGAATCACTCGCAGCGGTACACCAACATTGCTCATACTGGTTAGAGCCGTGCGTCTAAAGCTGTGGGTGCTGATTCCCAGGTTATCTAAGCCACAGTAGGCTAGGGCATTATTTAACAGCCAATCAGCAGAGCTACGGCCTAGCTTGTCCATACCATGCCGACCGGGAAACAGGTACTCAGCTCCGCCGTTGTCGTAGGCCGCCAGCAGCGCCGCCAGTTTAGGATGAATGTCGATCTGTCGGGTGGCCAGCTTGCCCTTGGTCGCCTTGGCGGGCAGCACCAGCACATCGCCCTTGATGTCGCTAGGCCGCAGGGCGATCGCCTCACTCACTCGCAACCCACAGTAGAGCATGATGCCGAACAGGGCGCGATCGCGGGGGGAGTCCATCGCGCCAAACAGCTGGGCAATTTCATCGTGGGTCAATACCTTGGCCTGGCCGTTCGTGCTCATTGGATCCCTGATGCGCCTCGCCCATTCTACTAGACAGTATTGAGATTTTGTCTAGTAGAAATCAACGAGTTATAAGGGTTTCCGGGAGTTAGGCCATAGAGCAGTTTCGTGTCTCAGGTGAGACAGCCGGAAAGCCTTGATTTTTGGTTGCACCGTCTCAGGGCTGGAATGATGAGATGGAACCTGAGTTATGGTGCTGAGTCACCTCCACTATTGGTTGTCTAGTCAACTATTTACACAAAAGTATATATACACAATGTATTCATTACACAATTGTCTAATTGTGTAATAGCATTATTCACCCTTTGAGCTTTTGCATTTGGCTGTAGATCCGGCGTAGCTTGCCCGCTTCTTTGCGTTCAGCTAGCCTTTCTGAGGCCTGGGAGACAACCCGAGCTTGTAGTTCAGAATCCTCTTGCAGGATTAGGTAGCAAGCCTCTAGCAACGTATCTATAGTCAAATCCTGGTCTTGGACAAAGCGCTCAATTTCCTTATCCAGGTTTTCTTCTAGGCGGATGTTGCGCCGAGGTGCGACCTGAATTAACTGTGCTAGCTGGTCTTCCAGAGAAGGTGTTTCAACCCCAGGCTTTTCAGCAGTCACTTTGGAAGGCTCATGAAGATGCGCTGGTTCATCTGCTGCCGGTGGTGAAGGCTCCATCACCACTGCTTCAAAAGCCTGGGAATCTTGGGCAGATGAAATTAGGGATGTGTCTCGCGCTACCTTAGGCCGCTGACTCCGAGACTTAATACGAGCCAACATATCTTGTCCATCACTCACTTCAGCACCTCCCGAATACGATCAATCAATGCTTCAAAGGGATAGGCCAGATCTGGATAGCCTAGATCTTCTAGGAGAACGCCTTGGCTGATGGCCTGCTTATATTTTTCTGACTCTCGAATTGAAGGCAGCATCACGTTCTCTCCAACCTCTCCTGCCATTTCGCTAATGACCATGTCACTCTCTTTGGTGCGAGAGCGACCTACCCAGCGATCTCGAAAGGGAATCACGCCTAGAACTTTTGCGTCAGAAACGCCATCTTCTGTCAGCTCGCGAACAGCCTCCACTGTACGAATCAGCGAACCATATCCCTTGACCGTAGCCTCACAAGGAATCACGATCTGATCAGCAGCCCCAATTATGCTTTTACAAATCTGACTTCGTTGAGGTGGAGAGTCGATCACTACGACATCAAAGGAGCCTTCGGCAGGTTCTAACCGTTTACCCAAAGCTAAAGCCCCTACCCCAGAGCTGGCCAGATACTCCTGAACTTGATCTAGCCCATCGTCGGACGGAATTAGGAAAAGATTTTTGGTTGCTGTCAGGTAGGTTGCATCTTCTAGGCTTACCTGCTTGCGATAAAGCTCTAGCAGGGTTGGCTGATCAGCTGCAACCTCATGCTGTAAAAATGTGGTCAGGTTGCTCTGGGGGTCTGCGTCTACCACAAGCACGGTATAGCCCGCACGGGCTAAGTACTTGCTTAGCAGGACAGCCACCGTGGTCTTACCCTGTCCCCCGGATAGAGAAAGAGACGCTAGTGTCAGCATGAATCAATCACCTAATTACACAATTATACAATCAATTAAAGACACAATGAATTTATTGAGCCAGAACATAGCGAGACTTGAATCGGCTCAAGCCCTTATATACCAAAGATTAGCAGGTGAAGCTTGTTCAGTTCGAAGTTAAGTAACTGTGAGCTATGTCATTGATTAATTGTATAATTACACAATGACTCCTTCAAAGGCAGATGGGGTATGGCACTGATACGTGTGAACATGGTCCACATCTCTTCAAGATCTTGGAAAACAGTGGTTACAAGGTTCAGAATTTCTGCACTGGTCACGTCTCTTTATGGCTGCTGATCCACCAATGACGGTTGCTTTATGCCCCAACCCCCTGCCCTATTTCCCGAAGACGAAAACTACTTCGCCCTGCTTAACGGCTTAAAGCAACGCATCCGTGGAGCGCAACTCAAAGCTGCCCAGGCCGTCAACCAGGAGCTGATCATACTCTATTGGCATATAGGCCAAGAGATTGTGAATCGCCAGCTAACGCAGGGTTGGGGCAGCAAAGTTATTGAGCGCCTAGCCAAGGATTTGAAAAAAGAATTCCCGGATGTATCGGGATTCTCGACGCGGAACCTGAAATACATGCGGTCATTTGCCGAGGCCTACCCAGATGAAACATTAGTGCAACGCTGCGTTGCCCAATTACCCTGGCGGCACAACATCGCATTACTCTCCAAGCTGAATAGCCTGGAAATGCGCGTCTGGTATGCACAAAAGGCCATCAATCATGGGTGGAGCCGCGACATCCTAGCAATGCAGATAGATAGTAATCTGTATGGGCGTCAGGGCGGGGCAATAACGAACTTCGAGCGAACATTACCCCCTGAGAATTCTGATTTAAGCCATCAATTGCTGAAAGATCCTTATGTGCGACGTGAAAGTTGCCCGTTCCGAGCGAGAGGCCGTCCTCTCCAAAGACTCC
>VFQR01000428.1_pt1 | contig 59764 bp, 57 predicted proteins | sample 3512321 | NCBI WGS metagenome assembly VFQR01 (sample SAMN10412374, study PRJNA504923) | tailings metagenome | isolation source: Relicate 3 Philex TSF1 revegetated site | place: Philippines: Tuba, Benguet | collected 2017-08-29 | reverse complement strand
GGCTTCTCGGCCATCCAGCCCTCGCGGCCGGACCCGTAGAGGATCGGGAAGTCGAGCTGTTCGTCGGTGGCGTCGAGGGCGGCGAAGAGATCGAAGACCTCGTTGATGACCTCGATGTGGCGGGCGTCCGGGCGGTCGATCTTGTTGATGGCGACGATCGGCTTCAGTCCGATCTTGAGCGCCTTGCCGACCACGAACTTGGTCTGCGGCATCGGCCCCTCGGCCGCGTCGACCAGAACGATGGCGCCGTCCACCATGGACAGGATGCGCTCGACCTCACCGCCGAAATCGGCGTGGCCGGGCGTGTCGACGATGTTGATGCGCGTGTCCTTCCAGACGACCGAGGTCGCCTTGGCGAGGATGGTGATGCCGCGCTCCTTCTCGAGGTCGTTGGAGTCCATGACGCGCTCGGCGACGCGCTGGTTTTCGCGGAACGAGCCCGACTGCTGCAGCAGCTTGTCGACGAGGGTCGTCTTGCCATGGTCGACGTGGGCGATGATGGCGATGTTGCGCATAGACATGGGGGCGGGCGTCCGGTCGGGCCAATACGAAAAAGCGGGCTCCGTCGAATTGGCGGCCCGCGTGAACTCTGCTGCGGTGCATTATAGGAGCGGGCGCTCTGGCGCAACGAAAACCGACGATGGGACGTCAGGAGGCGGGGGCTCGCGTCGGTCTTGCAGATTGCGAGACCCTTGCGGATTGCAAGGGCCAATTCGCGGGACGCGAGGCGGCTACTCCGTGCGGCTGTCAACATCTGGCGGCATCAAGACTCAAATTCGCAATATCTTGTGGTGCCCGTGGCGCTCCTCGGCTTGGCATCGCCCCTGCAACGACAGAACCGACCCGGCATCAGGTTTTGCGTCGCCGGTTCACTGGCTCGGACGGGAGGGGACCGCAATCTGCGACCCCTTGAACGTGGTCCTCTCCCCTCCACTCCGGCCCCTGCGCTTGCCCTCCCGATGCAGCGCCCCCCTCGCTACCGCTCGCGACTGACCCTACGTCAAAACCCTCTTGGCGACTGCGACATCTTGTGCATGAATGGGGATTGGAACCATTCAAAGCTGGACCTGCCGTGTCCAGACGGGGAGGACAGGTCGATGTCAGATGCGCCGCGCGATGTGCCCGCCATTGATGACCCGAAGACCGAAGCCGAAGCCAGGCCGCTCGATCGGCGCCTCTTCTTCTTCAAGACCCTGGCGGGTGCGGCGACCCTTGCCGTCCCGGCCGTGATGGCGACGGCGCAGCCGGCCGAGGCCCAGCGCCTGCGGGTCACGGACAGTGACCCCTATGACCGCGAGGGCCGCGGCCGTGGCCGCTTCGTTCGCCGGCGCGGCACCGACAATGATCCCTATGACGATCCGGGCCGCGGCCGGGTTCGCGTCTACCGGCGCCCGGTGCGTGTCACCGATAACGATCCGCGCGATCCGCGCGGCCGGGGCCGCGGCTGGTAAGGCACGGGCACGGAAGCCGCTTTCATGACGCTGGCTGCAGCCGCTTTTTCTCTCGCTTTCGGCAATCTCACCGTGCCGGAGGCGCTGGAACTGCGCGAGGCCTGCAAGGCGCGTCACTTCGCGGTCAATGACGCCGGACGATTTGCCCGACTCCTGTCGATTGCCGACCTCGATGCCTTCCTGCGGACCGACGGGGCGCAAATTCCGCGCATCGCCATGGCGGACAGTTCCCGCAATGGCAGTGCCGCGGTCCCGGACGATCTCTTCACCACGGAGGATGGCCGCGTCGACCCGGTTCGCCTCTTCCGCCTTTTCGATGGTGGCTCGACCCTGGTCGTCTCGCAGTTCCACGAGTTCCACGCACCATTGGCCGACTTCTGCCGCGGGTTGGAGAAAGTGTTCCTCCATGCCGTGCAGGCGAACATCTACCTGACGCCTCCGGGCGCCCAGGGCTTCCGCACCCATTTCGACACCCACGACGTCCTGGTTCTGCAGGTCTCCGGGTCGAAGAAGTGGCGTGTCTGGGACGACATGCTTCTTCCCCATGCGACGCGCAACACGCCGTGGGATGGAACGATCCACAAGGCCGCTCCAGCCGGGGCCAAGGATCTGACCCTGCGGCCCGGCGACGTGCTCTACGTGCCTCGCGGCGTCGCCCACGACGCTTCGGTCCAGGAGGGCGGCGAACCGTCCCTGCACATTACCGTGGGACTGCTCGAGCCGAGTTGGGCCGACGCACTGAAGGCGGCCATCGACCAGATGGAGACGCGCCTGCCGAGCCTGCGCCAGTCCTTCCGCACCTGGCGAATCGGCGACGAGGCGGTCCGCGCAGGCTTGGTCGACGCCGCGCGCGAGAGGCTCGCGGCGCTGGCCAGCGAAGAGACGCTGGACATGGTTGCGCTGCAGTTCCTCCAGCAGCTCTCCACCGACCGCATGACCATGTCGGGCCGCGGGCTGGTGACGCCGCCTCCCGGTCCTGACGACCGGCTCGTGCTGACCGACTCGCTGCACCACCACGTCGTGCCGGTGGGCGAGGGGGCGGAGTTGCGCTGGGCCGGTCCTGCCGAGCCCCTCACATCGGTCGAACTCGGCTGGCTGGAGCGGCTGAGCGAAGGCGCGACGCCCGCATCACTCGGTGGCGAGGCGGCCCTTGCCTTCTGCCGGCGGCTGGTGTCCATCGGCCTTCTGCAGCGGGCCTGAAGGCCGAAACGCATCCTTCGCCACGGCATTTAGACCTTTCTTAAGGATGCGCATGGCATCTGAACCGGGTTGTATGACCTAAGGTCAGGTCGCGTGCTGAAGCGTAACGCCATCGATCTGCATCGTCCGAACCGCACGACAATCCTCGTCGCGGATGAGCAGGCCTTCTCGCGGAGCCTGATCCGCTCGGCGGTGGCCGGGATCGGTCGTGTCCTCGAATGCAGGACCGGTTTCGACGCGATCGAAGCGGCCGAGCAGCAACGGCCGAGCCTCATTATCCTCGACCTCAACCTGACCGGCCTCGACGGGGTGGAGGTGACGCAGTTCCTGCGCCGCGCCGGCGGCGGGCTGCAGTACACGCCGATCATCCTGATCGCCGGCAAGCCGACACGGTCTTCCGTGGTCGGAGCCATGACCGCCGGGGTCCACGAGTACATCGCCCGTCCCTTCAGCATGAAGACCGTCCGTTCGCGCGTCGAGGCCGTCGTCAAGGCGCCACGGCCCTTCGTCCGCACCCGCGTCTTCTTCGGCCCCGTGCCCCGGGCCAAGACTGTGCGCCAAGAGGTCCTTGGCAAGGCCGGTGGTGGTGCTCTCGCCAGCATGATCTGCGGCGTCCATCACGCCGATGCCAACGACATTGCCTGCCCGCTGGGCGTCAACTGTCTGTGCAAGGCCTATATCAGCCCGTCGCAGAAGGACGTCGTCGAGCTCTAGCGGTGTCGCATCAGGCGACGTCGGCGACAGAGGCAGCTTGGGCTCCGCGTGCGATCAGCCACTCTTCCAGCGCCTGCGGCGGCAGCGCCTGTGCGAAGAGGAAGCCCTGCATGACGTGACACTGCAGCGCCTGAAGGAAGCGCCGTTGCGGCTCGCTCTCCACGCCCTCGGCGACCACGGTCAGGCCAAGGCTCCGGCCGATGCGGATGACGGCGGAGGCGACGGCGCGGGCATTCTTGTCGTTCTGCAGGTCTCTCACGAAGCTCCGGTCGAGCTTGATCTCGCCGATGGGCAGGGTCGAGATCGACGCCAGGCTCGAATAGCCGGTACCGAAATCGTCGAGCGAGAGGCGCACTCCCATCCGTGCGACCGCCTCCACGGTCGCACGCGTCGACGGGCAGCTGTCCATCATCACCCCTTCGGTGATCTCGAGCGTCAGGGTCTCGGGCGGCAGCCCCGAACCCGTCAGCGCCGAGGCGACGAAGTCAGGCAAGTGCGGATTTCGGAAGTGGAGTGGCGAGAGATTGACCGAGATGGTGGGGACGTCGACCCCGCGGTTTCGCCAGTCGGCCATCTGCCGGCAGGCCTGGCGCACCGCCCACTCACCGATCGCCTCGATGAGGCCCGTCTCCTCGGCCAGGGTGATGAACTTGGACGGCGGCACCTCGCCGAAAACCGGGTGGGTCCAGCGGGCCAAAGCCTCGACACCGTTCAATCCGTCGTCGGCGCCGCGGATCTGCGGCTGGTAGCGCAGTTCGAGCTGGCCGAGGCGAACGGCGTCCTTCAGCGCCTCGCCCATCACCAGCCGCTCCTGGACCTGGCGGTTCATCGCCGGGCTGTAGAACCGGTAGGCGCCTCGCCCGGCATTCTTCGCCTCGTACATGGCGGTGTCGGCATGCTTGAGGAGTTCCTCGTGGTCGGCGCCGTCGCCGGGAAACAGGCTGATGCCGATGCTCGCTGACGCCGACAGGGCCATGTGTCCGAGTTCCATCGGCGCGGCCAGGCTGCGGACCACCCGCTCGGCGATGCCCGCCGCCTGCCTGGAATCGACATCCTCCAGAACCATGACGAACTCGTCGCCGCCGAGCCGGCTGACGACGTCGTGGGGACCCGTCTGCTCCTTCAGGCGCCGGGCGATCTCGATCAACAAAGCGTCGCCGGCGGAGTGGCCGAGGGTGTCGTTCACATCCTTGAAGCTGTCGACGTCGAGGAACAGCACGGCGAGGCGGCTGGCCTCGCCGCGCGCGACGCGCGCCATGCCCTCGGTGATATGCTCGGTCAGCCGTGTGCGGTTCGGCAGACCCGTCAGGGTGTCGAAATAGGCGAGGCGCGCGATGTGCGCCTTGGCCTCGTGACGCTCGATGGCGAGCGCGCAGAGATGGACGCAGGCCTCCACCAGCCGCTCGTGCCAGCTGCTGGGACCGCGCTTTTCCTTGAAATAGAAGGCGAAGGTGCCGGCGACGCGGCCGTCCTTCAGTTTGATGGGGCTCGACCAGCAGGCGCGCAGACCGAGGGGGAGCGGCAGGTCCTTGTATGGCGCCCAGAGCGGATCGGTCTCGATATCCTCCACCAGCACCGGCTCGCCGCGCCAGGCGGCGGTCCCGCAGGATCCGACGGCGGGGCCGATGGGCAGCCCGTCGATGGCCTCGCCATAGGCAGCCGGCAGGCTTGGGCCAGCCAGCGGCCGGAGGAGGCCTTCATGGTCGACGCGAATGATCGTGCAGGTGACGCCGGGCGCGATGGCCTCGACCTCGGTGCAGATCAGCCGGGCGACATCAGGGAGTTCGTCGTCCCGCGCGACCGCCTCGAGCACGCGCTGCTGGAGGACCTGTGTCTGGCGGGTCTCGGTGATGTTGGAGATGACGCAGACCGCGTTGCGCAGCTTGCCCTGCTCGTCGAAGATCGGGTTGACCGTCGCCGAGATCCACAATTCCCGCCCCGGCTTGTCGTAGCCGATCAGCTCGATGGTAACGCTGCGCTCTCCCTGCGACAGCCGGGACAGCGCCTTGAGGGTCTTGGGATCGGTGTGCTGGCCGGCGAGCAGGACCGAGGGAACCCGCCCGATCAGTTCGTCGCGCGAATATCCGAACATCTCCATGAAGGACCGATTGCAATAGACGATCCGCTGGTGCCGGTCGGTGATGAGGACGGCGCGGTCTGTCTCGTTGGCGACCAGGGAGAGGAGATAGAGCTCCTCGCGCCGCTTCACCTCCTCTGTCACGTCCTTGACGAAGGCGGCATAGTAGATGCGGCTGCCGATGGTGGTGCGCGACAGTGACAGGGCGCCCCAGACCTGCGACCCGTCGGGACGGGTGATGGCAACCTCGACGGTCCGTCCGACCAGGCGATCCTCGCTGCCGGCCCGGTTGCGGGCGATCTGGTCGACATGCTGGGCGCGATGGGTCTCGGGAACAAGTGCGCTGACATTTTGGCCCATCACCTCGGCCTGCGAGAGGCCCCAGAGGCGTTCGGCCGCCGCGTTGAAGAGAACGATTCGATCCTCGTGGTCGATGATGACCACTGCGTCGATCGCCTGGGCGATGATGGGGCCAAAGACCCCGACCTCCGCCATCAGTGTCGCTTCTTCCCGCACAGTCTTGAGTCCCTGTCGCGTTCTCGTTGTGATTCTGGATCGGGGCTGATGATCAGCCTAGATCACGATTCGTCGTCACTTCGTAAACGCCTGGATCAGGATGCGTGAAATCTCACAACCGTGGTCGAATGCTTGATCAACAGCCCCGGCGACAAGAAACAGATGGTCCGATTGGGACCGAACGACAGCCATCTTATGTCTGATTTCTGGCATAACGTCCAGGCATTGTTACCCGGCCGTGCTGGCAGGACGGTCAACTCGCGGTCCGGTTTTCCATCGCGATCACCGGTTTCTCGCTGCGCAGGACCACATAGATCGCCGGGATGACCAGAACGGTCAGCAGCGTCGACGAGGCGAGGCCGAACAGCAGCGAGATCGCCAGCCCCTGGAAGATCGGATCCGTGAGGATGGTCACCGCGCCAATCATGGCGGCAAGCGCCGTCAGCAGGATCGGCTTGAAGCGGATGGCTCCGGCCTCCAGCAGCACATCCGTCAGCGACCGGCCTGGTGCTCGGGCATGGCGGATGAAGTCCACCAGCAGGATCGAGTTGCGCACGATGATGCCGGCGAGCGCGATGAAGCCGATCATCGACGTTGCCGAGAACGGGGCGCCGAACAGCCAGTGCCCGACAACGATGCCGATGAAGGTCAGCGGGATCGGCGTCAGGATCACCAGCGGCAGCTTGAAGGAGCCGAACTGCATGACGACGAGGATGTAGATCCCGAGCAGAGCCACCATGAAGGCTGCGCCCATGTCGCGGAAGGTCACCCAGGTCACCTCCCATTCGCCATCCCACAGCAGGACCGGTTTCGTCGTGTCCACCGGCTGGCCGTTGAGGGCGATGGCCGGCTTCGGCACGGTTCCCCAGTCGGCGGCGTCGATGGCGCGCTGCACGGCGATCATGCCGTAGAGCGGCGCCTCGAAGGCGCCGGCGAGCTCGGCGGTGACCATCTCCGCGGCGCGGCCGTTACGACGGAAGATCGGCAGCGACGTCGTCTCGCGACTGAGCCTGACGACGTCGCCAAGCTCGACCACGGACCGGTCGCCGGGAAGGATGTTGGCCGGCACCGGGGTGGACAGCGCCCGCTCGTCCACCACAAGCCCGCTCTTCGACGGCGCGAGCCGGATAGGGATCGGCTGGCGCCCGCCGCCACGATGCGAATAGCCGACGGTCGTGCCGCCATAGAGCATGCGGATGGTTGAGAAGACATCGCCCTGCTCGACGCGGTGGAACTCCAGCGAGTCGTCGGCCACCGTCAGCCTGAGGCGCTCGGCGGAGGTGCCGAAGCTGTCGTCGACGTCGACGATGAAGGGAACGGAGGCGAAGGCCTCGCGCACCTTGGTCGCCACCTGGCGGCGGGTCTCCGCGTCAGGGCCGTAAACCTCGGCGAGCAGCGTCGCCATGACTGGCGGGCCGGGCGGTGGTTCCACCACCTTTACGGCCGTGCGCGGCGGCACGCTGACCGCGCGCAGGCGCTCGCGCACCTCGAGGGCGATATCGTGGCTGGCACGCTTGCGCTTGTCTTTCGGCACGAGGTTGAGCTGGAGGTCGCCCATCTGCGGTTCGTTGCGCAGGTAGGAATGGCGCACCAGACCGTTGAAGTTGAACGGGGCCGCGGTTCCCGCATGGCTCTGGATCGACTCGATCTCCCTGATGCCGGCGAGGCGCGCCGCCATCTCCTGCAGCAGCCGGTCGGTATCCTCGACGGACGCGCCGCGCGGCAGATCGAGCACCACGCCGAGCTCCGGCTTGTTGTCGAAGGGCAGCAGCTTCACCGTGACGTGCTGGGTGTAGAACAACGCCATCGAGCCCAGCGTCGCGACGCCGACGAGGGCGAGGAATGTCCAGGCGCGGGTTTTCGTGGCGAGGATCGGCGCCGCCGTCCGGCGATAGGCGCGGCCGAGAATGCCGCCGTCCCCTTCGCCGTGGCCGCCGCCATGCGAAGCGTCATGGCCGCCACCGTGGGCCTTGCCGAACTTCAGCATCAGCCAGGGCGTGACCATCACCGCCACGAAGAACGAGAAGATCATCGCCGCCGAGGCATTGGCGGGGATCGGGCTCATGTAGGGGCCCATCATGCCGGAGACGAACAGCATGGGCAGGAGGGCGGCGACCACGGTCAGCGTCGCGACGATGGTCGGATTGCCGACCTCGCCGACCGCATCGATGGCGGCCTGCGTGCGCGAGCGTCCATCCTTCATCGCCCAGTGCCGCGCGATGTTCTCGATGACGACGATGGCGTCGTCGACGAGGATGCCGATGGAGAAGATGAGTGCGAAGAGGCTGACGCGGTTCAGCGTGTAGCCCATGACCCGCGCCGCAAAGAGAGTCAGCAGGATTGTCACCGGAATGACGATGGCCACCACCAGCGCCTCGCGCCAGCCGATCGCAAGCCAGACCAGCAGAACGATGGAGATCGTCGCCAGCGCCAGGTGGAACAGCAGCTCGTTGGCCTTCTCGTTGGCTGTCTCGCCATAGTCGCGGGTCACGTGGATGGCGACCTCGGACGGCACGACGCCACCCTCCAGCCGCTTCACCGCGGCGAGGATGTCGTGGGCGACGGTCACGGCATTGGCGCCAGCACGCTTGGCAATGGCCAGCGAGACGGCGGGGGCGCGGTCGAAGCCGCCCAGGGCATTGCGCGACAGGTGAGCGACGCGCGTCTCCGCCGTCTCGGTGGCGAGAACGATCCTGGCGACATCGCGGACATAGACCGGCCGTCCGTCCCGGGTGGTGACCAGCAGATTGCCGATCTCGGAGAGCCCGGTCAGCGTCTGCCCGGCGACGAGCCCGACCTGACGGTTCTGGTCGCGCACGGTCGCGGCCGCGAAGGCGCGGTTCGCCGATTCCACCTTGCCGGCGAGGGCCTGCAGCGTCAGCCCGGCACGGGCGAGCAGTTCGGGATCCGGTTCGACGCGGATCTCCTCAGGCTGCTGCCCGACGAGATAGGTGAGGCCGATGTTGTCGAGGCGGGCGATGGCCACCTGTACCTCACGCGCCACGCGGGTGAGGTCGTTGGCGCTCCAGCGATCCACGGCGCCAGGCTTCGGGGAGAGCGTGAGCACCATGATGGCGACATCGTCGATGCCGCGACCGACGATCAGCGGCTCGGGGATGCCGGTCGGCAGGCGGTCGAGATTGGCGCGCAGTTTCTCGTGGACACGCAGGATGGCGACATCCGCCGAGGTCCCGACGAGGAAGCGGGCGGTGACGAGGGTGCCGTCGTCGCGGGTCTGGGAGTAGACGTGCTCGACGCCGTTGATCGACTTGACCAGCGTCTCAAGCGGCTCGGTGACGAGCTTCACGGCGTCCTCGGCCTTCAGGCCGTCGGCGCGCACGTGAATGTCGACCATGGGCACTGAGATCTGCGGCTCCTCCTCGCGCGGCAGGGTGATCAGCGCGACGATGCCGAGAACCAGCGAGGCCAGCAGGAACAGCGGCGTCAGCGGCGAGGTGATGAAGGCGCGGGTGAGGTTCCCGGCGATTCCAAGGGAGGTCTTGTCGGTCACGGCAGGATCACCCGGTCGCCGGGCCGCAGCCCGGTGAGGACTTCGCGGCGCGGGCCGGACGGCGTGTCGACCATGGCGCCGATGACGACGGCGACGTCGCGATGACCGTCGGTCGTCGCGATACGGACGAGATCGATGCCGGACCGCGTCATCACCGCCGCAGGGGGGAGGGCAATGGCCTGCCGGGTGGCCACCGGCACGCGCACGAGGACACGCTCGCCGACGAAGGTGTCGGGCAGTCCCTCGACGGCGACGTCGGCGGTGACCCGGCCGCTGTCGATCTGCGGATAGACCTTCTCGATCCGGCCGCGCGTGGCGCCGCCGATCTCCGCCGACCCGCGCTCACCGATGGTCACCTCGGCCCCGACGGACAGGAGCGGGGCATGGCGCTCGGGAATGGCGAGGCGCAGGAACAGCCCGCCCGCGGCGATCGTGGCGACCTGCTCGCCGGGCAGCACCACTGACCCTCGGCGGATCGGGACGGTCAGGATGCGCCCGGCGGCCGGCGCGACGACGGAGCCTTCCGTCGCCTGCTGGAGGATGACGGCGCGCTCGGCCTCGCCCTGGTTCACCTGGTTGGTGAGGACCTCGACCTGCGTCCGCAACTGGTCGACGCGCTGCTGGGTGGCGGCGCCGCGGGCGAGCAGGGCCGTCGTGCGGTCGAACTCGACCTTGGCGTTGTCGAGCTGGGATGTGACGGCGCGAATGCGGGCATCCGCGGCGTTGAGCTGCAGGGCCAGCTTCTCGTCGACGACCCGGGCGATGGGTTGCCCGGCCTCGACGAGTGAGCCTTCCGTAACGGTGAGTTCCACCAGCGTGCCGCCGATGCGCGAACGGGCCGGCACGACGAACCGGCTCTCAATCCGGCCGTAAACGGCCTTGCTGTCGACGACCGCGACCGGACGCACGACCTCTTCCGCCGCATGTCCGGCTGTCGCCCCGGCAAGGGTCAGTGCGATCAGGGTCGCGAGACTTGTCGTCCGAACAGCACGCATGGTGGCAAACCTCACTTGAAGGCGCAGCCCGGCTTGATGCCCAGGGCCTTGAAGATCATCGCAGCCGGGCAGAAGCCGGTGAAGCCTGCCTGGAGCATGTTCAGCCCGACGAACGCGGTGAAGGCGAGGAACCAGGGCGAGATTGCATAGGCCAGAGCGAGGGACGCAAGGATCATCACGCCGGCGAAGCTGAGAACGGCATTGTCTAGAGTCATTGGGGTCTCTCCCGTTTGAGATGGATCACTGCGACACGCCGGACGCGTGAGCTAGAAACTTGACGAGCCCGGTGGCGCCCGGTATCTGGGCTATGTAATATATTCAAATATGAGAATATCAAGAGGTGTTCCGCCGTTTTCCGCATGAGCCTCATGGCGGTGCGGGATTGGGGCCTCTGAAGCGACAAACCAACGCAAGGACCGTGATGTCCGGCCGGCCGACAGATCTGGGAGGATCGCAATGAACGAGGCACGGGAGACGACTGCGTCTCGTGGAATGCAGATTGATCGCCGCAAGCTGCTGATGCTCGGCGCCGCGGGCGCCCTGCCGGCGTTCCCGGCCTATGCCGCATCTCCCGAGCCCAAGCTGCGCACGGCCGCGCGGATCGTCATCGCCGGCGCCGGGGCGGCGGGACTCGCTGCGGCCTCTCGCCTCGCCGCCCGCCTTGATGGCGCGACGATCACCCTGATCGACAAGCGCAAGGAGCACTTCTACCAGCCCGGCTTCACCCTCGTGGCGGCCGGACTGAAACAGCCCGGCTATACGATCTCCGCCACGAAGGACTACGTGCCGCAGGGCGTGAACCTGATCGAGGAGCCGGTCCGCGAATTCGATCCGGTCGGCAACAAGGTCGTCACCGAGTCTGGCCGCGCTGTTCCCTACGACTACCTCATCGTCGCCACGGGCCTGGAGCTGGCCTATTCCGCGATCGCCGGAATGGATACGGCGCTGATCGGCCGCGACGGCATCGGCAGCGTCTATGTCAGCCCGGAGGGGGCCGCAGCCACCTATCGCGAGATGTCACGCTTCGCCGACAAGGGCGGCGTCGGCCTGTTCGGCCGTCCGGCGACCGAGATGAAATGTGCCGGGGCGCCGTTGAAGTACACCTTCATCACCGATGACATCCTTCGTCGCCGCGGCAATCGCGGGAAGGCGGAGCTCATCTATGCAGCCCAGAACAAGGTGCTCTTTTCGGTGCCCATCGTCGCCGAAAAGGTCCGCATGCTCTATGGCGAGCGCGGCATCAAGACCGTTTTCGACCACGTCATGACTGCGATCGATCCGGGCAAGAAGATCGCGACCTTCCGCACGCCCAACGGCCAGGCGGAGATCAAGTACGACTTCGTCAACGTCGTGCCGCCGATGCGCGCGCCGGCCGCTGTGCGCAATTCGCCGCTCCCCTGGCAGTCCGGCCCCTGGGCCGCCGACGGCTGGATCGAGGTGAACCGTTCGAACCTTCGCCACGCGCGGTTCCCCAATGTCTTCGCGGTCGGCGACGTCGCCGGCGTGCCGAAGGGCAAGACCGCTGCCAGCGTCAAGTGGCAGGTGCCGGTGGCCGTCGATCACCTCATCGCCGCCATTCGAGGCGGCAGCAGCGAGGCCGTCTACAATGGCTACACCTCATGCCCGCTGATCACCCGCATCGGCCGGGCCATGCTGGTGGAGTTCGACTACAACGACAATCTTGTGCCGTCCTTCCCGGGGATCATCGCTCCGCTGGAGGAGCTGTGGATCACCTGGATCATGAAGGAAATGGCGCTGAAGCCGACTTATGCCGCCATGCTGCGCGGCCTGGCCTGAGGAGGGGACGATGAAGGATCTCGATATCTCCGTGTTCGTCGCCGTCTTCCTGGAAATGCTGGGTCCGGCCCTCTGGCTCCTCGTCGCCATCGCCGCCGTCGGCGTTCTCGCCTTTCTGTTCCTGCTGGTCAGGGATCGCGGACTGTCGAGCCGCCGCCTCATCCGATCCGAACTGGTCGGCGTTGTCGGTGGCATCGTGGCCCTGCTCATCATGTGGTTCGTGACCGACTCCAGCCTCTTCGACGTCGGCGGCCCGATCGACTGGGTTCTGGTCGCGGTGATCTGGACCGTGGGCGCCATCGGCTCGGCGATCCTCGCCTATGTGGCGATGAGCTACCTGAATTCACGCCAATCCGCCCAGCCGACTGCGTGAGCCGGCCAGGCGTCGCGAGCACTGAAGGAGACGAACATGTTTGGCTGGCTCAACCGCCGTCCGGCGGGGTGCGATCTCGCCCCCGCCGAGGCCCAGGCTCTCGTCTCCGAGGGCAAGGCGGTGCTCGTCGATGTGCGCGAGGAGTCCGAATGGCGATCGGGACACGTTCCCGGCGCCATTCATCTGCCGCTGTCGCGCTTTGCCGAAGGGGTCGGCCGCCTGCCGCGCGACAAGAAGGTCATTCTCTACTGTCTGTCGGGTGGACGCTCAGGCCGTGCCCTCGGCGAATGCGCCAAGGCCGGCCTGCCGATCGAAAGCCATGTGGCGGGCGGCATCTCCGCCTGGCAGAGGGCCGGTTTGCCGGTGGTACGCTGAGGGCGCGGACCACTCAGCCCAGGAACGCCCGGTAGGCGGGGTTCTCGGTCTCCTCCCAGTAGGGATAGCCGAGATCGTCGAGCCGCTTCTTCAACTGGTCGTGCTCGTGCCGCGGCACCTGGATGCCGGCCAGCACCCGCCCGTAGTCGGCGCCCTGGTTGCGGTAGTGGAACAGCGAGATGTTCCAGCCCTCCGACAGCGAGGTCAGGAACTTCAGCAGGGCGCCGGGCCGCTCGGGGAACTGGAAGCGGAAGATGCGCTCGCCCTCCATGCCCTGTGTCTTGCCGCCGACCATGTAGCGGACGTGCAGCTTGGCCAGTTCGTTGTCGCTCATGTCGAGAACGGGATAGCCGTGCTCGGCCAGCAGCGCGAGGATCTGTCGCTTGTCCTCGCCGCCTGAATCGAGATGCACGCCGACGAAGATCTCGGCCTTCTGCGGGTCGGCATAGCGGTAGTTGAATTCGGTGATGGCCCGCTTGCCGAGCAGTTGGATGAAGCGCCGGTAGCTGCCGGGCTTTTCCGGGATCGTCACGGACAGCAGCGCCTCGCGCTTCTCGCCGAGCTCGGCCCGCTCCGCGATGTGGCGCAGCCGGTCGAAGTTCATGTTGGCGCCGGAGTTGATGGCGATCAGCGCGCCGCCACGCGCCTCGCCACGCTCGACATGGGCCTTGAGGCCGGCAAGGCTCACCGCACCCGACGGCTCGGCGATGGCGCGGGTGTCCTCGAAAATGTCCTTCACCGCCGCGCAGATTTCATCCGTGCTGACGGTGATGACGCCATCCAGCAGGTCCTTGCACAAGCGGAAGGTCTCCTCGCCCGCCTGGCGGACGGCGACACCGTCGGCGAAGAGTCCGACCTGGTTGAGGATCACCCGCGAACCCGCGGCGATGGCATCCGCCATGGAAGCCGCATCGTCCGGCTCGACACCGAAGACCTTCACGTCGGGACGCAGGAACTTCACGAAGACGGCGATGCCGGCCGCGAGGCCTCCGCCGCCGATCGGCACGAAGATGGCGTCGATGGGATCGGGGTGCTGGCGCAGGATCTCCATGCCCACCGTGCCCTGCCCGGCGATGACGTCGGGATCGTCAAAGGGGTGGATGAAGGTCAGGCCCTTCTCCGCCTCGATCTGGCGGGCATGGGCATTGGCCTCGTCGAAGCTCTCGCCGTGCAACACCACACGGCCGCCGCGGCTCCTCACCGCCTGGACCTTGATGTCGGGGGTCGTCTTCGGCATCACGAGGCGCAGATGACACCGCGCTCGAGGGCTTCCTTCGTAAGCCCCGCCATCTTGTTGTAGGCACCGCGCAGCTTGAACGAGAACACCGGCTGCAGGTCCTCGCGCTTCAGTCGCACAGCCGTTCCCAGGCGCTGCGCCAGCCGCGGCATGGCGTCGAGCGGGCTCTCGATGGCGACGTCGTAGACACGCGCCGAAAGAATGCTGCGGATGTAATCCTGCATGGCCGAAGTCGTCCCGTCATGCCACCCGGGCGACAATGCCGGAGCGGCAGCGCCGCGACAGGGCGGCGCGGCAAGCTCCTAGCCCGGCTGCGGCGTCGAGGGAACCGCGCTTTCGGCAGTACCGCCCGTCAGCGCGGCGTGACACTGGCCGGAGCCGGTGCCGCAGGGACAGCCGGCGCAGGTTGCGCATCGGCGCGCGGCGCCTCCGTGCCGGGAGCCGTCGCCATGGCGGGCGGCGCCTCCTGGCGCGGCAGTTCGGCGGTTAGGGCCCGCACGGGGTCGGCGACACCGGCGCCGAGCTTCGGGTCGGGAATGGCGGCCTGGCGGGCGGTGGCCTGCAAGAGGCGGCGCAGCGTCGCCGGATCGGCGTCGGGATGGCGCTCGAGGATCAGGGCGGCGATGCCGCTGACATGGGCCGCCGCCACCGATGTTCCGGACGAGATCTGGTAGCCGCCGCGCGGCGCGGGCAGGATGATTTCAACTCCGGGCGCCGCCACGGCGACATGTTCGCCCTGGGTGGCGGCGTCGAAGAGACGGCCCTCGCGGTCTGTCGCGGTCACGGCGATGACGTTCGGATCGGCGGCGGGGAAAGCGATGGGCGCGGTCGGTCCGCCATTGCCCATGGCCGCCACCATGGCGATGCGGCGGTCGGCGGCCACCTGGATTGCGCGGGCGATCATCGGGTCGCGCGGTCCGGCGAAGCTCATGTTGATGACCTTGGCGCCGTTGCGGATGGCCCAGTCCATCGCCTTGACGATGTGGAAGCTGGTACCGGTGGAGCCCTGGGTCTGTCCCGGCGCGAAGGCGCGCACGGCGAGGATCTCGGCCCCCGGCGACACCCCGAGGAGCTGGCGCTGGGCGGCGATGGCGCCGACCATGCCGGTGCCGTGCTCATGGGCGCGGAACTGGCCGCCGACGGCGTCGAAACTCTGGGTGATGCGGCCGACGAGTTCCGGATGGGTGGCGTCGACGCCGGAATCGATCACGGCGATGGGCACGCGCTGGCCGCGCGCGATCCGGTGCGCCTCCGAAAGCCGCAAGGCATCGACCACATACTGAAGCCGCTGGTCGCCCTGCGCCCGCATGGCATTGGCCGATTGCAGCTTCACGCGGAATTCCGGCCGCTCGAACACGTAGTTCGGCTGGATATAGGCAAAGCCCACGGCCTGCTGCATGGCGCGGATGGCGGCGGGCACCGTCTGTCGATTGGGAACCCGGTAGCGGTGCATCACCGCGCCGACGACTTCCGCCGTCTCGCGCTGCAAGAGACGCAGCTGGAAACGGCGCTCGACCTGGCGGATGGCGTCCTGCGGCGCGTCCGGCGCCATGATGAAGAGGACTTCGCCCGCGACGAAACGGCGCTCGTTCGCCGGCGGCAGGCCGGGCGGCTCGCTCGCCGTCGCCGCGCTGCGGTCATTGGCGCGCGCCTGCTCAATGATCGACAGGATGGCAGGCACGGCGACCGCCGCTACCGCCGCGCCGATGATGGCGTTGCGGCCTCCGCCGCCACCGCCGAAGCCGCCACCGCCGGGCAGGCCGGGGGGCAGAATTCCGCCCGGGCCACCGGGAATGCCGGGTATGCCGCCGCCGCCGACCGCGGCCCCGATGACCGGAGCGATGACGCCGAGGGCCGCTGCCGCGCCCGCGGCGCCGCCCTGGTCGGGCTGGGCCTGCTGCTGGCGCCGGTCGCGCGGGTTGCCGCGCCGTGCATTGGCGCGGCCGGGCTGCTGCTGCGGCGTCGCCTGGGCCGGAAGGCCACCTCCAACCAGTGGGGCGAGGACCCCGAGGCCCCCAAGCGCGCCGGGCAAGCCGCCCTGTTGTCCGGCCGGCGCTGCCTGCTGCTGCCCGCGCCGGGTCGCACGTGGTGCGCTCGATGTCGGCTGGCCGCGGCGGGGTGCTGCGGCACCGGGTCTCTGCTGGCCACCACCGAGGGCGCGCAGGCCCGCACCGATGTCGAACTGCGCCGATGCCGGGCGGACATCGAGAGTCGACAGCGTGCCGCCTGCCAGGACAGCGGCGAGGATTCCTGCGAGAGAGCGGGTGGCAAGGCTTCGGCTGGCGGCCATGGGAAGACCCGTTGTTGCGTTGCGGCAGCCTGCCCTAGGCCGGACGTGTTTCCAAGACGCGGCGCGATGAGCTACCGAGTGTTACGTCCTGAAGCCGGGAGGTATGAGGTTGCTGCTAGAGGTAGGGCGGAGTGCAGGCGCTGACCACCTCGCAGGGCTCGTCGCCGACATTGCGGAAGCGATGCGGCACCGTGCTGTCGAAGAGATAGGCCTCGCCGGAGGTCAGCACCCGGACTTCGGCTCCGACCGTGACCTCGAGACGGCCGGACAGCACCACGCCACCCTCCCGCGAGGGATGCGACAGCATGGCCTCGCCGGTGTCCGCGCCCGGCTCGTAGCGCTCGTGCAGGATCTGGAGGTTGTTGGCGTGGGCATCGCCGACCTGTCGGAAGACCATGCGCCCTTCACCGCGCGTCATGGCTCCCGGCAGGATCGAGGTCAGGTCCACCAGTTCGCCGGCCTCGAAAAAGACCTTGTCCGCGGCCGGGCGCGCCGGAGTGAAGAAGTCGACGAAGCTGATGCCCAATCCGTCCAGCACCTTGCGCAGGGAGGCGACGGACGGGCTGGACTTGTTCTGCTCGATGGTGGCGATCAGGCCGTGCGGCACGCCGGCGCGTGTGGCAAGCTCGCGCTGTGACAGACCGGCCCTCTGCCGGATGTCCCTCAGGCGGCCGCCTACGTCGAAGTCCTTGCCGTCCATGTCCGGGCGATCCCTTTCTCGCCCAACATAGTTGCCTTGCATTTTCCCGTCTGCTCAAAATTTTGAGCAGACGATACTCATCGCCCATCCATTCGTCGGATGCGACCGGAGGAGACCCGCGATGTCGAAGAACACAGCCCTTGCGACCCGTCAGCACGCGGCCGTTCCGCGCGGCGTCGCCACCAAGGGGATCTATGCCACCCGTGCCGAGAACGCGACGCTCTGGGATGCCGACGGCAAGGAGTACATCGATTTCGCGGCCGGCATCGCCGTGGTCAATACCGGCCACCGCCACCCGGCCGTCATGGCCGCGGTGAAGGAACAGCTGGAGTCCTTCACCCACACCAGTTTCAACGTCGCCCCCTACGAGAGCTATGTCGCGCTCGCCGAGCGTCTGAACAAGCTCACCCCCGGCGACCACGCCAAGAAGACCCTGCTGGTGACGACCGGCGTCGAGGCGGTGGAGAATGCCGTCAAGGCGGCGCGCCACTTCACCGGCCGTTCCGTCATCGTTGCCTTCTCCGGCGCCTTCCATGGCCGCACGATGATGGGCATGGCGCTGACCGGCAAGGTGAACCCCTACAAGAAGGGCTTCGGCCCGATGCCGAACGACGTCTTCCACGTCACCTTCCCCAAGACCTATCATGGTCTCGACACGGCGGCCGCGATGGCCAACCTCAAGCAGCTCTTCGCCTCCGACGTCGAGCCGGAGCGGGTGGCGGCGATCATCGTCGAACCGGTGCAGGGCGAGGGCGGCTTCTACGTCGCGCCCTTCGATTTCCTGAAGGAACTGCGTGCCGTCTGTGACCAGCATGGCATTCTGCTTATTGTCGACGAGATTCAGACCGGCATCGCCCGCACCGGGCGCATGTTCGCCATGGAGCATGCCGGCGTCGTGCCCGATCTCGTCACCATGGCAAAGGGCCTCGGCGGCGGCTTTCCGCTCTCGGCCGTCACCGGCCGATCCGATGTGATGGACTCCGCCCAGATCGGCGGCCTCGGTGGCACCTATGCCGGCTCGCCGGTGGCTGTCGCTGCCGCCCATGCAGTTCTCGACGTCATCGAGAAGGAGGACCTCTGCGCCCGTGCCGCCCGGATCGGCGACATGATGCAGTCGCGCCTGAAGGACATGGCCAAGCGCAACACCTTCAACTGCATCGGCGACGTGCGCGGACTCGGCATGATGGTGGCCTTCGAACTGGTCAAGGACCGCGAGACCCGCGAGCCGGATGCCGCTCTCACCAGTGCCCTCATCGCCAAGGCGGAGGCCAATGGCCTGATCCTGCTGTCCTGCGGTCCCGATGCCAATGTCATCCGCCTGCTCGCGCCGCTGACGATCCCCGAGGAACAGGTCAAGAAGGGCCTCGACATCATCGAGCAGTCGCTGGCGGCCGTCGTCTCGGCCTGACGGCACAGCGCGGACTCGTTCGAACAGAGGGCGGCCGCCTCCGGCCGCCCTGCGGATGAAATTCGGGCATCCGGAAACGGCCGAACCGAAACTTTGTCCCGGCGGGCGGGATTTAGCGGCATTAACGAGTTATTCTTGTCACCCGGCGAATCTGTGGGCCTCAGGCCATGGAGTGAAGTGGGTGAGGGTGGCACGCAGCGATGCCTTGGTCGCGCAGGACGGCCTGTCGGCCGACCGGCATGGCGCCGGCGTCGACTACAGGGACATCGTGCTGGACTCGGTCCCGCACGGCTTCTGCGTCTTCGACGCGAGCCTGACCATCCGGCTGTCCAATCGCCGCATGCGCGATCTCTTCGGCATGCCGGAGAGCGTCACCCATGTCGGCGCCTCCATGTATGGGCTCCTGAAATACAGCCACGAGCAAGGCCGGCTCGATGGAATGACCCTGGAGAAGGCTTGGCAGGAACGGCTCGCCCTCATCGCCACGGGCAAGCCGTTCTCCCGCATCGAGCGCTTCGCTGACGGACGCATCGTCTCCATTTCCTACCAGCCCTCCACAGGCGGCGGCTGGGTCGCCATCCACCAGGACATCACGGCGCAGCAGCGGCTCGAGGACGAACTCAGGTCCCAGGCGACCATCTTCAGAGAGGCCCTCGAGAACATGTCGCACGCGCTCGCCGTGTTCGACGCGTCGAAGCGGCTGGTGGTTTTCAATAGTCGCTACCTCTCCATTTTCGGATACAACCCTGGCGAGATCTACCCCGGCATTCACCTTCACCAGATCTTTGCCTTGGCCATCGAGCGGGGAATCTACACGGGTACCGCCCTCGACCAGTTGATCGCCGAGTCGGATCGAAACATCGCCCTCAGCAGTGAAGTTACCCGCCGCCGACGCCTGCCGGACGGACGCTGGATCCATACGCGCTCACGTCCGACGCCCGATGGCGGCTGGGTCTTTACTGCCGAGGACGTCACGGAGCGGGAACTGGCGGTCGAGGCGCTGAACGAGCAGCATCACCGCTTCGACGTGGCGCTCAACGCCATGCCCCAGGCACTCTGCATGTTCGACGCCGAGCAACGCCTGATCGTCTGCAATCAGAACTACGTCGACGTGTTCCGAGCCGATCCCACCGTCGTCCTTCCCGGCGTGACGCTGCGCGAGATTTTCGAGCACGGTGTCCGCATCGGCAATTATCCCGGCATGACCGCCGACGAACTCGTTGCCAAGCGCATGGAGGCTGTCTCGCAAGCCGACGGCCGTGCCTATGATCAGCAGATGGCTGATGGGCGCATCATCTCCGTGGCGATCGAGACGATGGCGAGCGGTGGCTGGCTCGGCATGTTCGAGGACGTCACCGAGCTGCGACGCGCCGATCGCGAAAGGGCGGAAGCGGTCGCGGCGATCCAGGAAAAGAACCTGCTGCTGGACGCGACGCTGGAGAGCATGGCCCAGGGGCTCTGCGTCTTCGATTCCGACCTGCGCATCGTGGTGCGCAATCGCCGCTACCTCGATCATTTCGGGCTTGGCGACGGCGATGCCGAACCCGGCATGCGTGTCTTCGACATCATTGCCAAAAGCGTCAGAGACGGGGTCCACCCTCCCGGCAAGGACACGGAGGCCGTCTTCGAGGAGTTCCGCAGCGGCCTGTCGATCAGCCACGACATGGTGCTCCAGCGTCGCCTCGGCAGCGGTCGGATCCTCGCCATGCGGTCGCGCCCGATGGCTCATGGCGGATGGGTCGTCACCTATGACGACATCACCGACCGCGAGCGCGCGGCCGACGAACTGCGGGAGCAGCACCGCCGTTTCGATGCGGCGCTCAACAATATGGCCCATGGCCTGTGCATGCTGGACGAGGATCTCAACCTCATCGTCTGCAACCGCCGCTATCTCGACATGTACGGCATGTCGGCCGACGTGGTGCGACCGGGCGTGACGATGCGCACCATCGTCGAGCACAGCATCGCCGTCGGCAACTACAGCAAGGCAACGCCGGACGAACTGCTCGAGAGCTACCACGAGCGGCTGCGACAGGGTGAATATCTCTCGCACCGCCGTCTTTCGGACGGACGGGTGTTCAAGGTCCTCTACCAGCCGATGACCCATGGCGGGTGGGTGGCCGTCCACGAGGACGTCACGGAACGCCAGAAGGCCGAAGAACACATCGCCCACCTGGCGCATCACGATTCGCTCACCGGGCTGCCGAACAGGGTTCTGTTCCGCGAGCGCATGAGCGAGGGCCTCGAGCAGGTGGCGCGCTCGGGCGAGCCGATGGCGCTCCTGTGTCTCGACCTCGACCATTTCAAGAGCATCAACGACACGCTGGGACACCCTGTGGGCGACGTGCTGCTCGGCATGGTCGCAAGAAGGCTGCAGTCGGCGGTCGAGGGGCATGGCATGGTGGCACGGCTGGGCGGCGACGAATTCGCCATCCTGTTGCACGGCGCCGGCTTCGACCGTGCGGAGGAACTCGCCAGGCGCCTCGTCCGCCTGATGTCCGACCCCTTCGTGGTCGAGGAGCACCTGATCAATTCCGGCATCAGCATCGGCATCGCGCTTGCCCCGCAGGATGCCACCGGCGGCGATCACCTGATGAAATGCGCCGATCTCGCCCTCTACCGTGCAAAGTTCGAGGGACGCGCCATGTTCCGCTTCTTCGAACCGGACATGAGCCGGCGGCTCGAGGCCCGCCGCCTGCTGGAGCTGGATCTCCGGAAGGCTCTCCACGCGGACGAGTTCCACCTGGTGTTCCAGCCGCAGGTCGGCAGCCGCGACATGAGGCTGCTCGGTTTCGAGGCCCTGCTGCGCTGGGACCGCCCGGGTCAGGGACCGGTCTCGCCCGCCGATTTCATCCCGCTGGCCGAGGAGACGGGGCTGATCCTGTCGCTCGGCGAATGGGTGCTCGCCAGCGCCTGCGCCGCGGCGGCACGCTGGCCCGAGTCCGTTCAGGTCGCGGTCAACCTGTCACCGGTGCAGTTCAAGGACCGGTCGCTCGTCGCCGTGGTCCGCCGGGCGCTGAAGGAAACCGGGCTGCCTGCCAGCCGCCTCGAACTCGAGATCACCGAGGCGGTGCTGCTGCAGAACGACGAATTGACGATCGCCATGCTGCACGAACTGCGCAGCATGGGCGTCCGCATCGCCATGGACGATTTCGGCATCGGCTATTCGTCGCTCAGCTACCTGCGCAGTTTCCCCTTCGACAAGATCAAGATCGACCGCTCCTTCATCGCCGACATCGACAGCAATCGCGACAATGCGGCGATCGTCCGCGCCATGGCCGACCTCGGCGCGAGCCTCCGCATCGAGACGACGGCGGAGGGGGTGGAGACCCCCGAGCAACTCGCCGTGGCGCGCAATTGCGGCTGCACGCAGGTGCAGGGCTATCTCGTCAGTCCGCCCCGCCGGGAGGACGATGTTCCCGATCTCATCGCCCGGCTGCGGGCCGGCGAGGGGCTCGCCTGAGACAGGGCGCCGGCGTCACTCCGCCGGCTTCTGCTGCGCTGCCCAGGCCGCATAGTCGAGGCGGTCGAGCGAAAAGACATCCCGCTGGCGCGAATAGGAGTCGCCGAACAGCCGGCCGACCGGCTGATAGCGGGTGATGTCGACATTGTAGCGCTCGTCCATGACGTCCTCGCGCACATGCACGTGCAGCACCCTGCCGATCAACAGTTCGCGTTGTGGGCCGAAGGCCAGCGACAGCTCGCGCACGCATTCCAGCGCCGCCGGCGCCTCGGCGATGCGCGGCGTCCGCACCCTGGTCGAGGGCGCGGTGGTCAGCCCCGCCGAGTGCACCTCGGAGACATCGGCCGGAAAGTTGGTCGCGCAGATGTTCATCGCCCCGGCAAGGCTCTCGTCGACCATGTTGACCACGAACTCGCCCTCGGCCGCGATATTGCGGGTGGTGTCCTTCGGCGACCGGTCGGCCTTGTGTTGAAGGCCCAGGACGATCAGCGGTGGCGCCTCGGAGAAGACGTTGAAGAACGAGAAGGGCGCGGCATTCACAACGCCGCCGGGGCCGAGGCTCGAGACGAGCGCGATCGGCCGCGGGATCACCAGCGAGCAGAGTATCTTGTAGACGCGGTCGTCGGGCAGGTCCGCGAGGCTGATCGAGCGCATGAGGGTCCTTGGGGCGGTTCAGCTGGAATAGGGGGCGCGTTCCACCCAGACCTCGACCTCTCGCGCGCCATTGCGCTCGAAGACGAGAGTCAGCGGAAATCTGTCACGGACCCTCAGGGGGCGCCGCAGTCCGGTCAGCAGCATGTGCGGTCCGTCGGTGCGCATGCCGATGGGACGGCGGGGCACGATCTCCCAGCGCGCCGCCGCAGGACCGTTGGCGACCGGGTGGAATTCGACGGCTTCGGCCACGGAAGTCGTTGCGCCGACCAGCGCCTCCGCCCTGTCCTGTACGACGGCGAGGGGGACGAAGGCACGCGTGGTCTGGCCTTCGGAGGGCAGGCACCAGATGTGCCCGATCATGATGTCGCGGTGGCGATAGGAATGGGCCAGGGCAGGGCCCGCGGCAAATGCCGCGGGCAGGGCGACGAGGGAGCGCCGGGAAAGCATCGCGTCAGTGCCGCGGCGCGCCGTGGCCGTGGCCAGCGGCGCCCGAGGGGCCCGGAGCGCCGACCGGGGCGACGTTGTAGTCGATCTCGACGGAGCCGGCCTTCTGGAAGACGAGCGTGCCGCGAGCCGGCGCGCCGGTCCGCACCGGCTCCGTCAGTTCCATGAACATCATGTGATAGCCGCCGGGGCGAAGCTGAACCGAACCGCCGGGCGGAATCTCGATGCCGCCGCGCACCTCGCGCATCCGCATGGTGCCGTCGATGACGGCCATTTCGTGGACCTCGACGCGCGGTGCATGCGGGAAGGTCCCGCCGACAAGTCGGTCGGGCTCCGTGCCGGTGTTGCGGACGGTCATGAAACCGCCTGCCACCTTGGCGCCGCCCGGCGTCGCGCGGGTCCAGGGAGCTTCGATGACGATGGAGCCGACGCGGAAGGTCGCGACCTGGCCGCCGGCTGCGGGCTGCGGGCTGGTCCCGTGCTGGGCAAGGGCGCCGGAGACGGGAAGAATGGCGGCTGTGGCCGCGAGGAAGGAACGACGGTTCATGGTGATGTCTCGTGATGTCCGAAAGGGCTTGGGATTGCGTCAGGCACGGACAGGCGGTGCCCGTGGTGCATGATCCCGCGGCAGGACATGAGTGAGACGGAACCCGACCGTGACCGGTCGAAGGACGGCGGCGAACACCGCGACAGGGGCCGCGATCGCCGTCTGATCGGGCGGCGGCGGCATCGCCACGGTGGCGGCGGCGAGGCAATGGCTGAGGCAGGTGTGGCCACGAGCCTTGTCGCCGTCATCCCGCGAGGGGATGCAAAAGTCGGCGGTCGCCGAGGCGGCTGCCAGGCGGTGCGCCATCGACACGTGCCCGAACAGCCCCTGCGCGGCCAGCGTCAGGGCGAAGAGCAGGGCGATGGTGAGGCGCATCTGGCGCATGCAGGGGTTCTAGGTCGACCGGCCCCGGGGATCAATGGCCGCCGGGGGGCGGCTGTCCGTCGCGCCGGCCGGTTCAGCGTTGCGGTGCGGCCGCCGGCGCGGCCGGGCGCTGCTGGCTCTGGCCCTGGACGACCGGGGCGGTCTGCTTGCAGTCGGTCAGCCAGACGTCATAGACGGAGTGTTCGACCCCCGAGAGGCCGGGGCTCGCCGCAAACATCCAGCCGCCATAAATCCGGCGCACCTCGCCGCCGAGGGTGACCTCGTCGACCTCGACGAAGGAGGTCGTCTGCGGCGTCTCGGTGGGCGGGCGCGTATAGCAGACGCGCGGCGTCACCTGCAGGGCGCCGAACTGCACGGTCTCGTCGATCGCCACGTCGAAGGAAATGATCCGGCCGGTGATCTTGTCGAGGCCCGAGAACACCGCTGTCTGGTTGTTGATTCGCTGGCGCGGCGGCGCGATCACCGTTTCGTCCGGGGCCGGCGCGACGGTCTCGCCCGGCAGGGCGCGGCGACGATCGCGCGGAGCGTCCGTGGCGGCCGGGCCCGGGTCGGGAGGTGGTGGCGGCGCGGGGCGCGCGGCACGCGGCGGACGGGGAGCGGGCGTAGCCTGGCCGGGGGCGGCCCCCGGGGGAAGCGTTCCCTGGGGTCTCGGTTGGGTCGGTGGCGGGCCGAGCTGGAGCTGTGCCAGGGCAGCAGGCTCGAGGCCGGTCACAAGCGCGGGACCGGCGAGGCCGGCGGCGACGAGCAGGGAAAGGATCGAAAGATTCTTGGCCAAGGCTGCTCTGTCGTCCCTCTTGCCGGAAGCCGCTCTGCCTGCTCCCGAACCCTCGCGTTATACCGCGTCAGGTCCAATAATCCGGCGAAAATGGCAGAACCGTGCCGTCCCGGCGGTGTCTTGCAGGCGTCAGCGACCGGGCGTCCAGGCCTGGTAGTCGCCAGTGGCCTGTGGCCGACGGCCCGCGGCGAGGGTCGAGCCAGGGGGGCGGTAGGCGTCCGGAGTACCGGTTCCGTTCGCGCGGTGGGGCTGCTGCCAGGGGCGGGGCTGGTAGGTGCCCGCCGTCGGCGGCTCGGACGTGCGATGATGCATCCAGCCCCACCAGCCCGGGGGAATGGCGGAGGCCTCGGCGACGCCGGCATAGACGACCCAGCGGCGCTCGTGGCCAAGCGCCGGGTCCTTGGCGAAGCGGGACCGATAGTACTTGTTGCCGAACTCGTCCTCGCCCACGAAGACGCCGTGGCGCCAGATGGTGAGCTGGGTGCCGAAGGTCTGGCTGTTCCACCAGGTGAAGAGCTTGAGGAAGAAGGCCTTCATCGCCTGCCTGCGCGCTTGCGGTTTCCCGGTTCATGCCACCGGCTCCGGCGAATGTCCAGCATGCGGTTCCGACACGGAAACGGCCGCCCGTGGGGCGGCCGCTTGTCGTCGCGTGAAAGGCCGATCGGCGCTGGCAACGATCAGATGTCGTCGCCACCAAAGTCGTCGTAGCCGCCGCCGTTGTCGTAGCTGGCCTCGTGATAGGAGCCGTCGTTGCCGTAGCCCTGATCATAGGAGGGCTTGTCATAGCCCTGCTCGGCAGCCGCCTGGTCGTAGCCACCCTTCTCGCCGCTACGCTCGCCGGCACCGCCGTCACCACCGGTGAAGCTGTCCTGGCCGCCCGACTTCTCGGCCGACTGCTGGGCACCGGATCCCGGAGCCGCGGCCGACGACGACGGAGTGGAGCCGGGTGTGGCCGAAGCCGTGCTGCGCGAGCCGCCCATCATGCTGGAGATGGCATTGGCCGCGAGCATGCCGCCGGCGACGCCCACCGCGGCCGTGGCGGCGGTCGCAAGGAAGCCTCCACCGCCGCCGCCCTGCTGGGCGGGCGCGGCCTGCTGGCCCCAGGGACCACCCATCGGTCCGCCCTGCGGCGCTCCCATCGGGCCACCCTGCGGGCCTCCCATCGGCTGGCCACCCCATGGGCCGCGCTGGGGCGGAGCACCGTAGCCGCCCTGCGGGGGAGCGCCATAGCCGCCCTGCGGAGGGGCGCCATAGCTCCCCTGCGGCGGGGCACCATAACCGCCCTGCGGGGGCGCTCCGTAGCCGGGCGGCGGGCCACCCTGAGGCTGGCCGAAGCCCGGAGGAGGCGCGGCCATACCCGGATTGAGGGGGCGCGGCGGCATGGGCGGGGGAGCTGCCGGCTTGGAGCCGAAGATGGAGGAGAGGAAGCCGCCGCCCTGCTGGGGTTCCGGCTGACGCTGGAGCTGCTGCTGGAGGTGCTCGACCTGGCCCTGGAGGGCGCGCATCTGGCCCTGCATCGCCTCGTTCTGCTTCGACAGGTCGTTGAGGGCCTGGTCGGAGACGTACATCGACTGGAGCAGCGCATAGATCGCGCCGGGCTGCTGGGCGATGCGCTCCTTGATGAAGGCATCGACCGCAGGGTCGCGCTGCTGGCTCTCGGCCGATTTCAGACGGTCGAACAGGCCGGCGATGATATCGCGTTCCTGCTGGTTCATGGGGAAAGATCCTCCGGAAGAACATTCGTGGCGGGTCGCCCCCGCATCGCGCCCTTCTGGCAGGGTCTCGTTGCGATCTGATGTCGCGTTGCGGACCGGAACCTCAAGGCCAAGAAAAGATGGGATATGCCGCTGCGTTGCGCCAGAGGGGGACGGGGGGCGTGGCGCGAAGTCGCAGGCGAAAACGAAAAGGCCGGGGCGAGCCCCGGCCTGTCCATCATCCCCGAGGGAGAGGAGATCACTTGTAGGGAAGCTTCGACCACTGCAGGTCGACCGAGAGCGTCGCGACGACGCTGTGGCCGCACCAGTTGGAACGGCCCGAGCCGGTCAGGACGCCGCGATAGTCGCCGGTGATGTTGAAGCAGTTGGTCGAGGACAGGTTCGTGCCGTGATAGCGCAGGTCCAGCGTCAGGAAGTCCTTGTAGGTCCACGACACACCGGCGTTCCAGTAGGCGTAGTCCTGCAGGTTGACGGCGCCGAGCGCCGCGGAGGTCGTGCCGAGCCAGTAGTAGCCGACGGCGCCCGAGATCGCGAAGTCGTTCGGCAGCTTGTACTTGGCGTTGATCTCGCCGTAGGTGCCCGAGGCACCGGTGCCGAGCCAGTTCGGCGCGTAGTAGATCGCGGCGCCCGCGTTGAACTGCGGCGTGAAGTCGTAGCCGACCTTGCCGTAGACCTCGACGAAGTTGCTGCGGGCCGGGGCCCAGACGCCGTTGAGGGCCGGGGCAGGAAGGCCGGCCGTGATGAACTGCGTCTCGTTCGGATAGAGATAGTACATCACGCCGAGATCGAAGGTCGCATCGCCCACCACCGGACGGATGCCGGCGTAGAGATCGACCTCGCCGACCGGACGGTTCGGCAGCTTGGTGGTCCAGAAGGCCGCACCGCCATAGAGCCAGCCGTAGCGCGCCTCACCATAGACGTTGACCGCCGGGCCACGGGCCGACTGCGAGATGCCGCGGAAATTGTAGTCCGACATCAGCTTGCCGCCGAAGGCGAAATCGAAGGCCCAGGGCGCCGGGGCCGCGATGGGGGCCGGTGCAGCGACATCGGCCGCGTAGGCGGTGGATCCGAGGGCTGCGGCCAGAAGGCCCGTCAGGACGGTCTTGCGAAGCATCTGCATCTCCTGCCAGGGAGGGTGCCGCCTCGGCGGTGCCCCCAAATCACCAAATCTCGGTCATGATGACGTCACAGGGCAGTTGGGCAGGACAAGGCGAAAAACCGGGCAAACGCCGGCAAACTGCCCAAAGAGAATGCAACTGATTCCAATGAAAAACCCCTGTGGCGCGGCGGCCACAGGGATTTTGTTAACACTTCAGACCTTCGTCGTAACCCTACCGGTCAGGTCAGCATCCGGTAGGCCGGCAAGGTGAGGAACTCCTCGAACTCCGCAGCCAGCGACAGCTTGCGAAATAGAGCGATGGCCTCGGCGAATCGCCCCTTCTCGAAGGCCTCCTGGCCGACCTCGCTTCTCACCACTTCCATCTCCTCGCCGAGCGCCTTGTCGAAGAAGGCCGGAGTGCAGGTGATGCCGCCTTCGAGCGCGACGCCATAGGTCGTCCACTGCCAGATCTGTGCCCGCGAGATTTCGGCCGTCGCCGCGTCCTCCATGAGGTTGTAGATCGGCACCGCGCCGCGGCCGCGCAGCCAGGCTTCGATGTATTGCACGCCGACGCGGATGTTCTCGCGATAGCCCGACTCGCTCCTTGTGCCCTCGTGGATCTCCAGGAGGTCCTTCTGGCCGACGGTCACGTCGTCGCGCTGGCGCGAGACCTGGTTCGGCGTCGGCATCAGCCGGTCGAAAGCCTCCATGGCCACCGGCACGAGGTCCGGGTGGGCGACCCAGGTGCCGTCGTGGCCGATCGTGGCCTCGCGCTCCTTGTCGGCCTTGACCTTGGCGAAGGCGGCGGCATTGGCCTCCGGATTGTTCTTGATCGGGATCTGCGCCGCCATGCCGCCCATCGCGAAGGCGCCGCGCTTGTGGCAGGTCTTCACCAGAAGCTCGGCATAGGCCTTCAGGAAGGCCTTGCTCATCACCACCTGGCTGCGATCGGGCAGCACATAGGCCTGGTTGCGGGCGAGCTTCTTGATGAACGAGAAGATGTAGTCCCAGCGGCCGGCATTGAGGCCCGCCATGTGGTCCTTCAGCTCGAACAGAATCTCATCCATCTCGAAGGCGGCCGGCAGGGTCTCGATCAGGACGGTCGCCTTGATCGTGCCCTTGGGGATGCCGAGCTTGTCCTGGGCGTGGACGAAGACGTCGTTCCACAGCCGCGCCTCGAGGTGGCTCTCCATCTTCGGCAGGTAGAAGTAGGGGCCGGAACCCTTCGCCAGGGCAGCCTTGGCATTGTGGAAGACGTAGAGGCCGAAGTCGAAGAGCGAGCCCGACATGTCCTCGCCGTCGACCTGCACGTGAACCTCCGGCAGGTGCCAGCCGCGGGGACGCGGGATGATCACGGCCACCTTGTCCTTCATCGCATAGGACTTGCCGGAATTTGGGTCGGTGAAGGACAGCGTCCCCGCCCACCGGTCCTTGAGGTTGATCTGTCCCTCGATCTGGTTCGCCCAGGTCGGCGAATTGGCGTCCTCGAAGTCGGCCATGAAGCACTTGGCGCCGCAATTCAGCGCGTTGATGACCATCTTGCGATCGACCGGCCCGGTGATCTCGACGCGGCGGTCCTGCAGATCGGCCGGAATGGGTGCGACGGTCCAGGAGCCATCGCGGATGTGCTTCGTCTCGGGCAGGAAGTCCGGCAGGACGCCGGCATCGAACTGCCTCTGGCGCTCGCTGCGCACCTTGAGGAGGCGTTTGCGCGTCTCGTTGAACGTGCGCTGCAGGTCGACGACGAAGGCGACCGCCTCAGGCGTCAGGATCTCTTCGTAGCGCGGGCCCACGGCCCCCTTGATCTCGACGCCCGGCATCGGGGTCCGGCTGGCTGCGGTCATGGCGGTCTCCTCGCGGTGACGGGCTTGGCGCCCGTACGATGGAAGGAGACTAGCGCCAATCAGCTTTTGTCGGAATGGACGTCAATGATGAGGACTTGTGCTCAGTTGGCAAAAATCCCCACTATGCCGCCGCCCTCATATCCTTGCTCTCCATCTCATCACCGATGCGGCGGGCGGGGCCAGCATAGCTGGGGTCCTTGCGCTGCCGTCGATCCAGCGGCCCCCGCCTGAGCGCGAGGAGGAAGCTGCGCACCTGGTCGGCGAGGCTGGTGGCCTGCATCGACAGTTCACCGGACGACACCCTGGTCATTCCCGCCAGTTGCTCGGTCTCCCGGGCGTTGCCCGTCACGCCGTGAACATTGACGGTGATGTCGCGAATGCCGGCAAAAGCCTGTTCGACGTTGGCGGCGATCTCCTCCGTGGCCTGCGCCTGGGCCGCCACGGCATCGGCGACATGGACAGTGATGGTGTCGATCTCGGCGATGATGCCGCCGACCTCCGAGATCGCCTCGACCGCGGCACGCGTGGAGCCCTGGACCTCGGCGATGTGGGCGCTGATCTGGCGCGTCGCCTCCGCGGTCTGGCCAGCGAGCGACTTCACCTCGGCGGCGACGACCGCAAAGCCGCGCCCGGCAGTCCCGGCTCGCGCGGCTTCGATCGTGGCGTTGAGGGCGAGAAGGTTCGTCTGCTCGGCGATGGCGTTGATGAGGTTGGCCACCTCGCCGATCCTTTCACTGGCAGTCGTCAGCGAGTCGATCGTCCGGCTTGCCTCCGACGCCCTTTCGACAGCCCTTCGGGAGATGCCTGCCGACCGTTCCACCTGGTCACCGACTTCCCGTGCCGAGGCCGTCAGTTCGGTTGTCGCCGCAGCGACCGTTTCCATGTTGCTCGTGGCCTGCTCGGCCGCGGCGGCAACGGTGGTGGCGCGATGGAGGGTGGCACTGGCGCCTTCGCCCAGCGTGTCGGCGGTGGCGCCCATGCCGCTGGATGCCTGCGAGAGGCCTTCGACCAGGGACCGGATCGAGGTCTCAAACCGGCCGGTCTCGGCATTGAAGGCACCGATGCGCTCACTGATCGATTGCATGGCACCGTTGATGGTGCGCGCCGATGCCAGCAGAGCGCCGTGGAGGCCCTCCTCCCTGATGCTGCGGAAGTAGCGGTTGCCGCGCACTGCCGCCATGGCTGCCGCCGATTCCCGCACATAGGCATCGCAGCGGTCGATCATGTCGTTGACGCCGTGCAGGGCCTCGCCGAGCTCGCCCCCCTCCCGGATGCCGAGAATGCGCTTCTCGAAGTCGCCCTTCGCCACCGCTGCCGCAACGACCCGGACCTGGCGGACGGCGCGCGCCAGCCGCAGCGCCTGGGCGAAGCTGACCGCGGCGGAGACCAGGGCGAGGGCGCCGAGACCGAGGGTCGTCGCAGGCCAGCCCGCGAGACTGGCGCCCCCTGCGCCGGCAAGGGCGACAATGGTGATGCCGCTGGCCAGCATCGCATTAGAGAGCGAGGATGATTTCATCATAGGACTTGCGCTGCGCTGCGACGAATTCGGAGAGGTGACGCGAGCTTGCCTCGAGGCCTTCCTTCGCATTCCGGTGCGAGGCCTCGATCCGGCTCAGGGTGTCGTAGAGCGGCTGGATCGCGTCCACGGCCGAGCGCCGCGGAACCCGGCGATTGGAATGAAAGCCTTCGATCTCTCCGGCAGCGTCGTATGACGGCGTCACATGGGCGAAGACCCAATAGTGGTCACCGCCGCGGGTCATGTTCTTCACATAGGCGAAGATCTCGTCGCCCCCCAGGACACGGTCCCAGAGAAGCTTGAACACGGCCCTCGGCATGTCGGGATGCCGAATAACGCTGTGGGGCTGTCCATCGAGTTCACGCTCGCCGAAGCCCGATACCGAATAGAAGGTCCGGTTGGCGTAGCGAATGCGTCCTTTGACGTCGGTTTTTGAGACGATGATGCTGCCATCGTCGAATGTGATTTCGCGGCCTGTCGGAGTGATTGTGTTTTTCATTCAGGCTGCCCCAGGGGTATGCAGGGTGATACGCGGGGGCGTGGAAGCTTCTATTGCACGGAAACTTTTATGAACGGTTACGTGCAGTGAAATTGCCGCCCGCCCTTTGATCTGCCGCTGCGGTAGGCCGGGTTGGGCTGCGCTCCGCTGCGGCTGGATTTCGGGCCTGCGGCCGTCTATGGGCTGTCCGCCCGCCACAACGACTGACACATGGCCCACATCACCGCCATCGAGACCTATTCCTTCGTGCCGGACGACCTGAGGGTCGGGGAACGGCTGCCGGGAATCTCCGCTTTCGTTCGCACCAAGAACGGTGCGGATTTTCTGGCGCCGACCATCCGCAGCCACGCGCCTCATGTCGACGAGATCGTTGCGGTCTACAACCAGTGCACGGACGGCACCGAGGCGGTTCTCACCGCGCTGCAGGACGAACTCGGGCCTGACAAGCTCAAGCTGTTCCACTATCTGCCGCGCGTTCATCCGCCGGGTTCGAAGGAACACGCGGCCGAGCCCGCCCAGTCGCCGCACAGCGTGGTGAACTACTCGAACTTCGCGCTGTCGCGCACCACGCGCAGCATCGTCGTCAAGCTCGATGACGATCACATCGCCTTCGAACGGGGCCTGACCCCCATGGTGAGGGCATTGCGCCGCGATGGCCTCGCGCCGGGACGGATGAGCTGCTTCTCCGGCCTCAATCTCGTGCGGGACGAGGACGGCGCCGTCGGCATCCACGCAGGAACGCCGTTCTCTGGAAACGGCGACATCGGCTTCTTCGCCATGACGCCCGACGCCTACTTCGTCCACGACCGGCGTTTCGAGGACTTCCGCAAGTATCACTTCCGGCGCGTCTTCGTCGGTTTCGCCTACTGGCACATGAAGTACCTCAAGACCGGCCTCGGCTTCGCGAACTACGAGATCGAGAGCGGCCGCAACCGGCGCTTCGAGAAGAAGGAGCGCGCCTTTCACCGTAGCCGCGAGGTGGTCACGGTCTCCGAGCTGCGTGCCTCGATGCCGCGCCTGCGGGCGAGCCTGATGCGGCATGTCCCCTTCGACAAGTGGGCGCTGATTGGCAACCGCGCCCTCGCCATGGCGGCCGGCGCGGTGACCGAGGACGACCTTTCAGCCTTCCTCGATCGCTATGGTCTCGGAGCCATGGTCGAGGCCGAGACCAGCGTCTCGGCCGCCTGATGCCCGCCCCCGGAGACGCCGGGGACGAGCCGGGGCTGACAGACTCAGGCGACCGACAGGCGGACGTCGAGGTTGCCGCGCGTGGCTTCGGAATAGGGGCAGACGATGTGAGCCTGCTGAACGAGGTCGGTGAGCACGGCCTTGTCGATGCCGGGTGCCGTGACTTCCAGCGCCACATCCAGGCCGAAGCCCTTGCCGTCATCACGCGGGCCGATCCCCACCGCCGCCGCCACCTTCGTCTCGGCGGGGAGCGCCACCTTGGCCTTGCCGGCGACGAACTTCAGCGCCCCGAGGAAGCAGGCGGAATAGCCGGCGGCGAAGAGCTGCTCGGGATTGGTGCCCTGACCACCGCCGCCGCCAAGTTCCTTCGGCGTGTCGAGTGTGACCGAGAGGCGGCCGTCATCGCTCGCGGCAGAGCCGGTGCGGCCGCCGGTGGCCGAACCGTGGGCGGTGTAGAGGATCTTCATGGCCTGTCTCCGTGTTGGTTTCGAGGTGCCGTCGGCGACCCAAGAGGATGAGTAGCGCAAAATTAGATAGTGCGCAATATAAATTGCGCACAATGTATCTTGCGGTGACCCGCTCGTGCGGGCACATGGAAGGGACGGGCCAGGGGAGGGGACAATGGCGGCACAACGTGGCGGTCCGGCGCTCGACGACCATCTCTGTTTCGCGGTCTATTCCGCCGCTCACGCGTTCAATCGCGTCTACAAGCCCCATCTGCAGCGGATCGGCCTGACCTACCCGCAGTACCTCACCATGCTCGTTCTCTGGGAGCAGGACAGCGTGCCGGTGAAGGGGATCGGCGCGCGGCTGGGGCTCGACTCCGGCACCCTGACGCCGCTCCTGAAGCGGCTGGAGAAGATGGGGCTGGTGACGCGCGAGCGCGATGCGGCGGACGAACGCTCTGTCCGCATCGGCCTCACGGCGGAAGGGCGTGCCCTCCAAGCCGAGGCGGCGGCGATCCCGGCCGCCATCGGTTGCGCCATGGGCCTGCCCCTGTCCGACATCGGTCGCCTGCGTCGGGAGGTGGCCGCCCTGCGTGATGCACTGGATGCGGCCGCGGTGCCGGGTGAGGACTGAGCCGGAACCGGCGTTTACCTTGACGATGATCCAGTCTCCCGCGCGATCGTAGAGGCATCAGTCACTGCGGGAGCCGCCCATGCCGATCACCGCCCTCTACGCTTCGCTGCTCGCCCTGATCTTCCTGGTGCTGTCGGTCCGCGTCATCGGCCTCAGACGCGTCGTTCGCATCGGCCTCGGCGATGGCGGTGACGCTGCCCTGCTGCGGCGTGTTCGTGTTCACGCCAACTTCGCCGAATACGTGCCGCTCTGCCTCATCCTCATCGGACTGGCGGAAAGCCTCCGGGCGCCGCCGGTCCTGCTGCACGGACTGGGCGGGCTCCTGCTCGCGGCGCGGATCAGCCACGCCTATGGCGTATCGCGGCAGCCCGAGACCTTTGCCTGGCGCGTTTCCGGCATGGTCGGCACCCTGACGGTCCTGGGCCTTGCCGTCGGCGTCTGCCTCTATTCTGCCGCACGAAGCGTCGGCTGAAGCGCACGATCCGGCAGTCCCCGGTCCACCAGCGCCTCCGGCAGCGGCCCGCCGGTCGCCCAGTCGAGAAGCTCCACCGTGTGGACGATCGGCACGGGGCGCTCGCGCTCCTCATAGCCCTTGGCGATCTGGGTGATGCAGCCGATGTTGCCGGCAGCGATGATGTCGGGCCGCGTCTTGTCGAGATTGCCGATCTTGCGGTCGCGCAAGGCTTCGGCGAGTTCCGGCTGCATGATGTTGTAGACGCCGGCCGAGCCGCAGCAGAGATGGCCCTCCGGCGGCTCCTTCACCGTGAAGCCCGCGGCCTTCAGCAGCGTCTTCGGCGTGTCCTTGATCTGCTGCCCGTGCTGCATGGAGCAGGCCGAGTGATAGGTGACGACGAGGCCGTTCGGTGCCGTCTCGGGCATCCCGAGCGAGGCTAGGTATTCCGTGATGTCCTTGGCGATGGCCGAAACCCGCTCTGCCTTTTCCGCATAGGCCGGGTCATCGCGGAACATGAAGCCGTAGTCCTTGATCGTCGTGCCGCAGCCGGACGCGGTGATCACGATGGCGTCGAGGCCTGGCCCGTCCATCTCGGCGATCCAGGCGTCGATGGTCCGCTTCGCCTGGGCATGGCTCTGGTCTTCGCGTCCCATGTGATGGACGAGTGCGCCGCAGCAGCCCTCGCCTTTCGCGAAGGCGACCTCGACGCCGAGGCGGGTGAGGAGGCGCACTGTCGCCTCGTTGATGGAGGGCTGCAGCACCGGCTGGGCGCAGCCCTGCAGGAGCACGACGCGGCCGCGCCGGGTCCCTTCTGCCGGATGCACGCCGCCCCGGTCGAGGTGCGAGCGGGCGGGCAGCCGGTCGGGGGAGAGGCCGATCATCGCCCGCGTCCGCCGGAGGATGCCGGCCCTCGCCGCGATGGGGCCGACGGCCTTGCGCGATACCGCGACGGCTGCACGCCCCTTCCAGCGCAGCACCGAGACGACGGAGAGCGCCTTCTTGGCGAGGAAGCCGCCGGCCAGCGCCAGCCGGAAGCGGTTGGGATAGGGCAGGATGTTGGCGAGAACCGCCCGCATCAGCCGATCCTGCCACGGACGCTCATAGGTCTTCTCGATATGGGCGCGGGCATGGTCGACGAGGTGCATGTAGTGCACGCCCGAGGGGCAGGTCGTCATGCAGGAGAGGCAGGAGAGGCAGCGGTCGACATGCTTGACCACCTCCGGTGTCGCCGGCTTCCCCGTCTCGAACATCTCCTTGATGAGGTAGATGCGCCCGCGCGGTGAATCGAGTTCGTCGCCGAGCAGCTGGTAGGTCGGGCAGGTGGCCGTGCAGAAGCCGCAATGGACGCAGGTCCTCAGGATCTTCTCCGACGCCGCCATCGCGGGATCGGCAAGCTGGACGAGGCTGAAATTCGTCTGCATGGCGCCTCAGACCCCCGGATACATGCGGCCGGGGTTGAGCACGCCCGCCGGATCGAAGCTCGATTTCATCCTGCGCTGCACCGCCATGAGCGGAGCTGCCGGCGGCGAGAAGACGTCGACGGCGCCGCGCACCGTCTCCGGCGCACGGACGAGCGTCGCATGGCCGCCCGCCGCCTTCGCCGCCGCATGGACCCGCCCGGCGCCGGCATCACCCGTCGCGGCGACACCCGCCCAGACGAGGCCGCCGCCCCAGTCCATGAGCAGGCGAGGGGAGAGGGGAGCAAGGGCCTCGGCGAGCCTCGGCGTGCCGCTCGGCGGCACCGAGATGCGCCAGACGGCCTCGTCGGTGCCGGCGAAGATCGCGGCGTCGCGGATCTCGGCCCAGAGCGTTTCGGAGGAAGTCGCGTCCATCATCTCCAGTGCGCCGAAGGGCGCCAGCAGGCGGGTGAGGGCATCGGTCCGATATCTGAGCGAGGCGGCGAAGCCCTCGATCCGGATCAGCGTTCGCGCCGCGTCCGCACCCTGCGCCGGGACATGAGCCGCGCCGGTCGGCTCGAAGGGCGAGCCGAGCGCCGCCGACAGGGCCTCCACGGCGCGCGGGATGGAGAGGCCGGACAGCACCAGCGTCCGTTCGCCCTCCGCCTTCGGCAACACCTTGAAGCAGACCTCGTGGAAGACCGCGAGGGTGCCGAGGGACCCCGCCAACGCCTTGACGAGGTCGAGGCCGGTGACGTTCTTCATCACCCGGCCGCCGGACTTCACATCCTCGCCGAGGCCGTTGACGAACTTCAGCCCGATCATCGAGTCGCGCGCGGCGCCGAGATTGATGCGGGCCGGGCCCGAGACATTGGCGGCGGCAACCCCGCCGACGGTCGGCTCGCCCGTGCTCTGATAGAGCCGGCGATGGTCCATCGGCTCGAAGGGCAGGCGCTGGCCCTTCGCCGCGAGCGCCTCCGTCACGACGCGCAGCGGCGTTCCGGCCTTTGCCGCGATGACGAGCTCGGCCGGCTCGTAGAGCGTGATGCCCGAGAGCTTCTGCGTCGAGACGGTCGCGGCCGCCTGCACCGGCCGGCCGAGGCCTGCACGGGTGCCCCCGCCGATGACCGCGAGCGGCGTGCCGCCCCGGCGAGCGTCCGCGATGACATCGGCGAGTTCTGCGGGTGAAGAGGGGGTATGGAGGGTCATGCGGCCTCGCGCGGCGCTTCGTCCCGCGGTGCATCCAGCGGGAACACCTTGGCCGGGTTGAGAATCCATTTCGGGTCGAGCGCCGTCTTGATGCGTGTCTGCTGGAGCAGGTCCACCTCGGTGAACTGCTCGCGCATGAGGTCGCGCTTCTCGATGCCGACGCCGTGCTCGCCGGTCAGGCAGCCCCCGAGTTGGACGCAGAGCCTCAGGATGTCCTCGCCTGCGTGCTCAGCCTTCACCTGCTCGGCAGGGTCGTTGACGTTGAACATGACGAGCGGGTGCAGGTTGCCGTCGCCGGCGTGGAAGACGTTCGCCACCCTGAGGCCATACCCCTTCACGATCCGGTCGATGCCCTCCAGCACGTCCGGCAGGCGGCCGGTGGGGATGGTGCCGTCCATGCAGATGTAGTCGGCGACGCGGCCGGTGGCGCCGAAGGCTGACTTGCGGCCCTTCCAGATGGCGGCCGTCTCCATGGCGGATTTCGATTCCTTCACCACCGCCACGTCGTGCCGCCGGGCGATCTCGACGATGCGCGCCAGCATCGCCTCCATCTCGGCTTCCGAGCCCTCGACTTCGATGATCAGCATGGCCTCGACATCGAGCGGATAGCCGGCCTTGGCGAAGGCCTCGCAGATGTGGATCGCCTCGCGGTCCATGTACTCGATGGCGACCGGGATGATGCCGGCACCGATGATGTCGGAGACCGTCTGGCCGGCCTGGGCGATCTCGCTGAAACCGAACAGCACCGGTCTCGCGCCTTCCGCCTGCCGGAGGATACGGACGGTGACCTCCGTCACCACCCCGAGCTGGCCCTCGGAGCCGACGATGAGGCCGATCAGGTCATAGCCGGGGGAATCGAGAGCGCCACCGCCGATCTCGACGATCTCGCCCTCCACGGTCACCAGCTTCAGCCCGAGAATGTTGTTGGCGGTGACGCCATACTTCAGGCAGTGCGCGCCACCCGAGTTCATTGCGACATTGCCGGCGATGGTGCAGGCGAGCTGGCTCGACGGGTCGGGCGCATAGAAGAAGCCGGCATGGGCGACCTCGCCGGAGATCGCCAGATTGGTGATGCCGGCCTGCACCCGCATGGTGCGGTCCGCGAAATTCGTATCGAGCACGCGGTTCATCTTGGCGACGCCGAGCACAACGGCGTCCTCCTGCGGGATCGAGCCACCGCAAAGCGAGGTGCCGGCGCCGCGCGCCACCACCGGCACGCCCTCGGCGTGGCAGAAGGCGAGGATGGCCGCGACCTGCTCCGTCGTCTCGGGCAGGACGACAACCATCGGCAGCCGCCGATAGGAGCGCATCCGTCTCGAAGGCGCGCCGCTCGTTCTCCTCGGTGATCACGCCCTCGCCGGGGACGATGGCCCTGAGCGCGGCGACGACGCGGTCGCGCTTTGCCAGCACGTCGCTGCGCGGCGCGGGAAAGGCAATTGCCATGGCGTCCTCCCGGTTCCGGCTTCCCCGAGCCGGTTGGAATGATTTCAACCAACTATACGACGGTTCCCCTCTGGCGGAATGGCCCGGCTCAGGTCAAGATTGTTTCCGTGAAGGAAAGAATGGGGACAAGCTTGTGACGCCGCTTGCCGATCTCGAAGTCTTCGCGCGGGTCGTCACCGCGGGCGGCATGTCGGCGGCCGGGCGCGAGATGGGCCTGTCGCCGGCGGTGATCTCCAAGCGCATCAAGAGGCTGGAGGAGCGGCTCGGCACTCGCCTCCTGCAGCGGACCACGCGGCAGTTGTCGCTCACCGAGGCGGGGCAGGGCTATTACGAGCGGGTCGTTGCCATCCTCGCCTCCATCGACGAGGCCGAGACCTTCGTCACGCGGCGGTCCAATCTCGCCCGCGGCACCCTTCGCGTCTCCGCCCCCACCTCCTTCGGCCGGCTGCACATCGCCCCCCACCTGCGGCCCTTCCTCGCCGCGAACCCCGACCTAGTCGTTCACCTGGAACTGTCCGACAGCTTCGTCGACATCGTCGCCGAGGGCTACGACGTGGCCATCCGCATCGGCGAACTGGACGATTCCTCCTTTGTCGCCCGCCGCCTCGCCCCCAATCACCGGCTTCTCGTGGCGACGCCCGGCTATCTCGCGGCTCATGGCCGGCCGGCGACCCTGGACGATCTCGGCGGCCACGCGCTCCTCTCGCACAACTCCGACACCTGGCGTCTTGAGGGGCCCGATGGCCTGCAGGTGGTCCGCCTCCACGGCCCCCTGCGCACCAACTCCTCCGAGGTGATCCGCGAGGCGGTGCTGGCCGGCATCGGCATCGCGCTGCGGTCCACCTGGGACGTCGGGCCGGAACTGCAGGACGGCCGTCTCGAGGTGGTGCTGCCGCAGTGGCGGGCGTCGCGTCGTGTCGCCGTCCATGCCGTCTATCCGACCCGCCGTTTCCTGCCGCAGAAGGTTCGGGTCTTCGTCGACTGGCTTGCGACGCTCTATGGGCCGGTGCCCTATTGGGACCAGGGGCTCGACCTTGCGCCCCGGGAAGGCTAGAGGCATGGCCGGCGGGGTATTTTCAACGGTCCTGCCATCCGCCGCACCCGGAACATCGCATGACGCGCGCCCTGTCCGCACTTGACCTCAGCCTCGCCGAACTGCTCGGCGCAGCCGGTTTCTCGCGCGCCGAGCCGCCGCTGCTCATCGCCGCCGACCTTGTCCGCGATCTCGTCGGCGAGGCGCTCGCCCGCCGCCTGTTCCTGACCAGCGACGCCGAGGGCCACGAACTGTGCCTGAGGCCCGACTACACGATCCCGGTGGTCCAGGCGCATCTGGAAGGCCCGCGGGCCGGTGAGGCGGCCGCCTATTCCTATCTCGGTCCCGTCTTCCGCCATCGTCCCGGCATGGCCGGCGAGTTCAACCAGGCCGGCATCGAGCTTCTCGGCCGCGCCGACCGCGAGGCGGCGGAGGCCGAGGTGGTGGCGCTCGCCCTGAAGGGGGCGCGGCTCTACACCGACGGGCCGCTCACGCTTTCCATCGGCGACGTCGCCATCTTCATGGCGCTGGTTGCAGCCCTCGACCTGCCGCCGGCCTGGCGGCGGCGCCTCGCCAAGGACTTTCGCCGCTCCGGCATGCTGGAGGGCGACCTGAAGCGCCTCGCCGAGCCGGCCCGCAGCGGCCCGACCCATGCAGGGCTGCTGGCGGCGCTCGAAGGCTCCGATCCGAAGGCGGCGCGCGCACTTGTCACCGACCTCCTGTCGATCGCCGGCATCACCACGGTCGGCGGTCGCTCGGCGGCGGATGTCGCCGAGCGCTTCCTCGAACAGTCGGCCCTTGGCACCGGCGGCCTCGGCGCCGATCAGGTGGCGGTGGTCGAGAAGCTGCTCGCCATCGACACCGACGCGGCCTCGGCCGAGGCCGAGATCCGCGAGCTTGCCGCCGCATCGGGCCTTGCCATGGGCGATGCCATCGACCGCCTTGCCCGCCGCAACGCCCTGCTCGCGACCGCCGGGGTCGATCTCGCGACCACCCGCTTTTCGACGCGCTTCGGTCGCGACGTCGACTACTACACGGGCCTCGTCTTCGAGATCCATGACGGTTCTGGCCGCGAGAGCCGGCCGCTGGTCGGCGGCGGCCGCTATGACCGGCTCACCGACATGATGACCGCCAAGCTGGGGCTGGACCTCAGGGTGCCGGCGGTCGGCTGCGCCTTCTGGGTGGAGCGCCTCGCCGTGGCGGGAGGCCGCGCATGACCGACGCATCGCTTGTCTTCGCCATTCCCTCCAAGGGCCGCATCCTCGAATCGGCGCAAGGGTTCCTGGAGCGCGCCGGCCTGAAGCCGGTGCAGGGACGCGGCGCCCGCGACTATCGCGGCACCATTCCGGGCCTCGACCAGGTGGAGGTCGCCTTCCTCTCGGCCTCGGACATCGCCAAGGAGCTCGCCGCCGGCACGGTGCATCTCGGCCTCACCGGCCTTGACCTGATGCATGAGGCGACGCCCGAGCCGGAGGATCGTCTCGTCTCGCTGACACCCCTCGGCTTCTCGCGCGCCGATGTCGTCGTCGCCGTGCCGCAGGCGTGGATCGACGTCTCGACCATGGCCGATCTCGACGACGTGGCGAGCCAGTATCGCGCCCGCCACCGTTCGCGCATGCGCGTCGCCACCAAGTACCTGAACCTCACCCGTGCCTTCTTTGACCGCCACGGCATTGCCGATTACCGCATCGTCGAATCCGCGGGCGCCACCGAAGGCGCGCCGGCCGCCGGCGCGGCGGAACTCATCGTCGACATCACCACGACGGGCGCGACGCTTGCCGCCAATGCCCTGAAGGTGCTGGACGATGGAGTGATCATGAAGTCGGAGGCGCATCTCGTCGCCTCGCGGACGGCCACCTGGAGCGAGGCGGCGCGCGACTGTGCCCGCGACATGCTCGACCGGATCGAGTCCCAGGCCCGGGCACGGCGTGTGAAGGAGGTGCGGACGCGCTTCGCTTCTGCCGACGCCGCCCTGCTGGACGAGGCCCGCGCCCGGTTCGGTGTCGAGGCGCCCTTCGGCGGACCGACCTCGTCGGGCATGCTGACGCTGCACTGCCCGCCCAAGGCGCTGTTCGGCCTCGCACGCTTCCTCAGGGATCGCGGCGCGGAGACGGTGTCGGTCACCGAACTCGACTACGTCTTCTCGCGCGACAACCCGCTCTACGAGACCCTGGCCGCCTCGCTCGCCTGAGGCTCAGACCGCATCCGTCGAAGTGACGACGAAGGTCTGCATGTCGCCGTCCTCGTCGCGGATCGAGACATACTCGCCGATCTGGAAGGCGTGATCGCCGAAGCGGAAGCCGGCCTCGTCGTCGTCGTCGGCATTGGGATCGTAGTCGAAGGTCCAGGTCGCGCCCTTGGCACCGCCCGGCTTGTGGACGAGCAGGCCATGCTGGTCGCCCTCGCCCTGCCAGAAGCGCCTGACCTTGCAGAGGGCGCGGTGCTCCTTCCAGGCCGCGAGGTCGATGCGCCCGGCCGCGTCGAGCGGCGCGACGAACTCATAACCGTGCAGCTTCGAGCCCTCGGGAAAGCCCGGCGAGCGCGCCATGTTGAGACGGATGCGGTGGAAGCCCCGGGGGAGAGTCGTCATGCTGCGATACCTCTGGCTGAGAGGGTCTCTTGATGCGATGGAGACGGTAGTCGCGCCTTGATCGGGGTCAAGTCGTCAGGTCAGGCGATTCCGAGGGCCCGGACGAGGATCACCGTGCCCATCCCCGTGGCGAGAGCCGCGATGTCCTTGCGCACGAGGATCATCACCGCTGCTGCCGACGCGATGCCGATCCAGGCGGAAAGGCCGCCGCGAACGGCGAGAGGCACGACGGTCGCGATGATGATCGCGCCCGGCAGCGCTTCCAGCGCGGCGCGCAGGAAGGGCGTCAGCGGCACGCGGTTCATGATCCAGTAGCCGGCGAAACGGACCACATAGGTCGCCGCTGCCATGGCGAGGATGGCCGTGACGGGGCCTGCCCAGTCAACCCCTGGCACGCAGCATCCCCGCGGTGAGCGATCCGGCGATGGCGCCGGAAATGATGAACCAGTAACCCGGAACGAGCTGGGCGGTGACGACGGCGACACCCGCCGCGACCGGCCAGGCGAGGCGGTCGCGCCTCAGCCGGAACAGGCCGATCGACATGGCCGTGAATGTCAGCGGCATCACCATGTCGATGGCGAGCCGTTTCGGGTCGGTGAGCAGGTGGCCGAGGGCGTGGCCCGGAATGGTCGAGAGCGTCCAGATCACCCACATGAACAGGCCGGCGCCGACGAAGACACCGGCATCCTGTCCGCCCTGTCCATGGTAGCGCGAGCCGATGACGAAATTGGCGTCGGTCAGCGCCGCGAGCCCGAGATGGACCGGGCCAGCCGGGGCACGGGAGAGCCAGGGCTGGAGCGACGCGCCCATCAGAAGGAAGCGCAGGTTCACGGCCGTGGTCACGACGACCACGGCAACGATGGCCGACAGCGTGAAACTCTCCGGCCAGAGCTGGAGGGCGAGCAACTGCGAGGCCCCCGCATAGACCGAGAAGCTCATCAGCACGGCCTGTCCGAGCGTCAGCCCCTTCTCGGCCGATGCAGCGCCCACGGCCGCGGCGAAGACGAGCACGGCCGGCAGCATCGGCACGCTGAGGCGGGCGCCCTCGACCATGCCGGCGAAGGTGCAGGGGACGGAGCGGGGAGAGGCGGCGTCGGGTGCGGACATGGGGCCTTCGGTGCGTCGGTCCTTTGTCTCGTCCAGGCGACCGCCGGTCCAGTCCGCCGGGCGCAGGGCGGTCGCGCCCGATGCGCAGGGGTCGGGCGGGAACAGGAGCAGGAATGCGGGTCAGGCGAGGGTCTTGCGGAAGAAGAACTCCCAGCTTGCGCTGGCATCCGCGAGATAGCGTTCAACCGGTTGCCGCACGAAGCCGACCTTTTCGTAGAAGCGGTGTCCGCGTTCGAAGCGCGTGTCGCTCCACAGGACGATCTCGCGTGCGCCGTTCCGGCGGAGAAAGTCCTCTCCGTCAGCATAGAGCCGCTGCGCCAGGCCCGAGCCGCGCTGGTCGGCCGCGGCATAGACCTTGAACAGTTCGCCGGTGCCTTGCACCTCCGTCATGACGGCGGCCAGCGAGCCGACGATCCGCCCGTCCATCTCGGCGACGATGAGGCGCCCACCCCTCGCGGCGTAGTGGCTCGCCGGCGCCGCAAGCTCCGGAAACTCGTCGTCGATGAAGAGGCAGCCGGGGTACTCGGCGAAGGTGGTGGCGATCAGCGCGGCGAGGGCCGGGCCGTCGGTGTCGATTGCGGGGCGGAGGGTCATGCGTCTGCGTTTCGAACGAGGGCGAGAGCTGCGACAGGATCGATCGGCACCGGCGTCCAGCGTGCCGGGACGGGAATCGCTGCCTCCACCAGCCGCTGGTAACGCGCGCGTGGCACCTCGACGGCGCCGAGGGTCGCCAGATGCGGCGTCACGAACTGGGTGTCGAGGAGGACGAAGCCGTCGGCCTTGAGTCGGGCGACGAGGTGGACCAGCGCGACCTTCGAGGCGTCGGTCTCGCGGTGGAACATGCTCTCGCCGAAGAAGGCCCCGCCGAGGCTGACGCCGTAGAGCCCGCCGACGAGCCGGCCGTCGCGCCAGGCCTCGACCGTATGGCAGTGGCCCATGCGGAAGAGCGCGCCGTAGAGCGAACGGATGCGGGCGTTGATCCAGGTGCTCTCGCGTCCGTCCGCCGGAGCGGCGCAGGCGTCGATGACCGCATCGAAATCGCTGTCGATGCGCATCTCGAAGCGTCCGGACTTGACGGTTCGTGCGAGCCGCGACGAGACGATGAGCCCGTCCAGCGGGATGATCCCGCGCCGTTCCGGCTCGACCCAGTAGAGGCCCGGATCGTCGGCGCTCTCCGCCATCGGAAATATGCCGCAGGCATAGGCCTTCAGCAGCACCTGTGGCGTGATGGCCTGGTCGATGTCGTCACCGTGACGGGTCATGAGGCAACAGTAGCGTCAGGCGTCCGCGCGGGCCAGACGTGCCGGTCCCCCCGGTCAGGCTGAGCGAGGCCGCTCAGCCCAGCACCTTCTCGAAGCGGATCTCGCCCTCGGCGTTGCGGCCCATCTCCGTCCAGCCCTGGCGCCGGTAGAAGCGATCGGCCCGCGTTCCGGCATCCGTCGACAGCCAGGCCTTCTGGTGACCGGCTTTCGCAAGATGGCTGCATGCCGCATCGAGCAACAGTCGGGCGATGCCGCGGCCCTCGCTCGCCCGGTCCATGAACAGCGCGAAGATGGAACCATCGCGCGGGTCGGCCGAAGAGAAGCCGTGGATGGCGCCGTCCGCCTCGAACACCCAGAAGGCATCGCGGTCGATCAGGTAGTCCACCGCCGCGACGATCTTCTCCGGTCGGGAGAGCACGTTCTCCCGCACCGCCATGCGGATCTCGGTGATGCGCGGCAGGTCGGCGCGGGTCGCGGTCCTGATCACTGCTTCTCGATGCCGGCAACGCGGGCCGCCTCCGCCCACTTCAGGGCCTCGGCGTTGACGCGGGCCGCGAGCTCCTCGGGCGAGGAGGGGGCGATCAGCATGCCCAGCCGGTCCGTCAGCGCGGCCTTCACCTCGGCGCTCGCGGCGGCGTTGCGCACGGCCTCGTTGAGCTTGGTGACGACCTCGTTGGGAACGCCGGCGGGCGTGAACAGGCCAAACCAGGCGATGAGCTCGTAACCCTTCGTGCCGGCCGCCTCGTCGACGGTCGGCAGGTCCGGCATCTGCGGCGTGCGCTGCTGCGAAGTCACCGCGAGCGCCCTGACCGTGCCGCCACGGACCTGGGGCAGCATGACGCCGAGATCGGCGGTGAACAGGGTGACGCGGCCGGCGATCAGGTCCTGCATGGCGTTGGGGCCGCTGCGGTAGAAGACGTGGGTCATCTTCATGCCGGTCATCGCCAGCAGCATCTCGGTGGAGACGCGCTGCGACGAGGAGGCGGAGGCGAAGGTGAGGTCGCTGCGGGACTTGGCGAGATCGATCAGTTCGCGCAGGTTGCGCGCCGGCACCGAGTTGGCCACCGCCACGATCAGTGGCACCGAGCACAGGAAGGACACCGGCTGGAAGTCCTTGTGCATGTCGAAGGGCACGTTGTTGAACAGGGCCGGCGCAGCGGCGTTGGTCGAGTTCGTGCCGACGAGGATCGTGTAGCCGTCATTCGCCGCCTTGGCGACGGCATCGGCGCCGATCAGGCCGTTGGCTCCGGGGCGGTTCTCGATGACGATGGACTGGCCCAATGTCTTCGACATCTGGTCGGCGAAGGAGCGGGCGACGATGTCGGTGGCGCTGCCGGCGGCGAAAGGGACGATCGCGCGGATGGGGCGGTTCGGGTAGTTCTGGGCTTCGGCAGCGCGCGGCGCGAGCGCGAGGCCGGCCGCGGCGAGAAGACCGGCGGCGACGAGGCGCGTGGCAAGGGACCTGAGGCGGAACATGGACGTCTCCCGTCGTCTGCAGTCGGGCATCGGTTGCGCCCGTTGGTTGAGCCGCCATGTCTATCGGCTTCGTTGCTCAACGCAAGCGCCGCCGCGACCCTCCATCACATCGACCGGTGGTCGCCTCGTGGTCTAGGGAAGCATATGGCTCGCCTCGTGCTTCCCCTGATGCTCACCTCGCGCCCGTGCGGCTGGATCGCGGCGGTGTTTGCCGTCCTGCTCGGCGCGGCCGGCCCGGTTGCTCCGCTGTGGGCCGCGGAGTTGACACCGGTCGCCATCGACAGCCGCGAGGGAGGGGCGCTCGTCGATCGGCTGCGGCGAGGCGGGCTGGTTCTCTTCTTCCGCCATGCCGACACGGCTGGCATGCCCTGCGACGTCTCCTACCGTGTCGGCGACCGCGCCGGGCAGCGCAACATCTCAGTGCGAGGTCGCGAGCAGTCCCGCCGCATCGGCGAGGCCTTCCGGCGCTTGGCGATCCCCTACCAGCGCCCGGTTCTCGCCGGTCCTGTCTACCGGGCCCGCGATACGGCCGAGGAAGCCTTCGGTGCAGCGGATGTCGCGGTGGTCGACGGGCTGACTGCCGACGATTTTGCCGGTGCGCGCCTTGCATGGGTTCTCGGCGAACATCGTCGGCTGATGTCGGAGCCCGTACCAGCGGGCACCAACCGCATCCTCGTCGGTCACCGGACGCCGGCGATCATGCTCTTCGGCCCGCCGGCCGGCGGGCGGGCCTTTCCCGAGGGCGCCGCGATTGTCATGGAGCCGTCGAGCCCGCCGCGGATCCTCGGCATCCTCATGCCCGCGCCGATCCCCGGCGCGGGCTTTCATGGGTGCTGACCGGGTTCGACGGGCCCGGTCTCGGCGTCATCCTCACTCGATCTTCAGCTTCAGATCGGTGATCAGCTTGCCCCATTTCTCGCGCTCGACCTTGTAGAGGGCGGCGAATTCCGCCGCGGTCGATCCGACCACCTCGGCGCTCAGCGCGGCGAGCCGCGCCTTCACCGCCGGGTCCCTGGCGACGGCGATGCAATCCGTCTCCAGCTTGCGAACGATCGCCTCGGGCGTGCCGGCCCGGACGCCGACACCGAAATAGCTGAACACGTCGTAGCCCGGCACCGTCTCGGCGATGGCGGGAAACTCGGGCGCCAGCGAATAGCGCTGGCCGAGCGTCACCCCGAGCCCCTTCAGCTGACCGCCGCGCACGAGGTTGATGACGGTGGGAATGTCCGCGAACATCAGGTCGACCTGCCCCGCGACGAGGTCGTTCACGGCCGGGCCCGCGCCGCGGTAGGGCACATGGGTCATCTCGACGCCCGCCATCTTCTTGAAGATCTCGCCCGACAGGTGAATGGTCGAGCCGACGCCGGCCGAGGCGAAATTGAGCTTGCCGGGATTGGCCTTCACATAGGCGATGAATTCGGCGACCGAATTGACCGGCAGATCCTTGCGCACCACCAGAAGGTTGGGAATGCGCACGGTGAGCGAGATCGGCTGGATGTCCTTCTCGGGATCATAGGGCATGCGTGCCATCAGGAAGGGATTGATCGCCAGCGACGGCACGATGATGCCGAGGGTCGTGCCGTCGGACGCCGACTTGGCCACCCGGTCGATGCCGATATTGGTGCCGCCGCCGGGCACGTTCTCGACGATGACGCTGGTGCCCCACATGACCGAGAGGCGCTCGGCGAGCGTGCGGCCGGTGACGTCCGTCGTCCCGCCTGCGGCGAAGGGCACGATGATCCGGATCGTCTGGTTGCCCGGATAGGTCCCCTGGGCCCTTGCTCCCGTTGCAAGCAGGCCGGCGGAAGCCAGCCCGAGCGTCGCCGCGCGTCTCGAAATTCCCGGCATTGAAATCCCTCCCGTGTCGTGTAGCCCGACGTGTCCCGGTTTGCCCGGATCGAGGGACGGTATGCCCCGTTGAGCAGGCGGGCAATCTTGGCCGGACGTGGGATGGAGACGGACGCGCCCTTGCGGGGAAATTTTAATTTCGATTATTCCGGAAATACAGTTTGACAGGCGAGCCGTGGTCTTGCAACATTCCGGAATGGACATTCTCACACAGGCGAGCCGGCTCGAGGCTCTCGGCAATCCAACGCGGCTCGCGATCTATCGCGCGCTTGTCAGGGCAGGTCACGCAGGGGCGCCGGTCGGCAAGCTGCAGGACGAAATCGGCATTCCCGCCTCGACGCTCTCCCACCATCTCGCCAAACTCTGTGCCTGCGGCCTCGTCGGTCAGACCCGCGAGGGGACCGTCCTGCGCTGTCGCGCCCATTTCGACGTCATGAATGAACTCGTTGGCTTCCTCGTCAACGAGTGTTGTGCGGACGCCAGCCTGCAAAGTTGCGGAACCGAGGAATGCGCCTGATCCGGCCGGCCCGCCGCGAAACCGCGACATATATTTCGATAAAACCGGAAAGATAGAAGGAGAATGTCATGACATCCAGCCTGCCCGTCATCATCATCGGTGCCGGACCCGTTGGTCTCGCCGCCGCAGCCGAACTGGCAGAGCGCAGCCTGCCGTTCATCGTCATCGAGAAGGGGCCGACGGCCGCGAGCGCCATGGCCGGATGGGCCCATGTGCACCTCTTCTCGCCCTGGTCCTTCAACGTGGCTCCCGCAGCAGAGCGTTTGCTGTCCGCAGCAGGCTGGCAGCGCCCGCCGGGCGATGTGCATCCCACGGGCGGGGAGGTCATCTCGCGTTACCTCGTGCCCCTTGCCACACATCCAGCCATCGCGCCGGCCCTGAGGACCGACAGCGAGGTGGTCGCGGTGGCGCGCGCCGGCACCGACAAGGTGCGGAACGAGGGCCGTCAGGAGCGCCCCTTCGTCGTCAGGGTTCGCAGCCACATCGGCGAGGACGAGATCCTCGCCAGCGCGGTCATCGACGCCTCCGGGACCTGGGGCACCCCGAACCGGTCCCGCTCGGGGACGCTGGGTGCTGTCGGCGAGACGGTGCCCGCCGTGGCGCGCCACATCTCCTATGGCATGCCTGATGTACTCGGCCGCGAGCGCGACCGCTTCGCCGGCCGCCGCGTCGCCGTGCTCGGCGCCGGTCACTCGGCCATCGGCACGCTCGTCGATCTCGACCGTCTCGCCGCCGAGGCTCCGGCAACTGTGGTCACCTGGCTGTTGCGCGCCGAGCAGGCTGGTTCGGCCTTCGAGGGTGGAGAGAAGGATCAGCTCGCGGCTCGCGGCGCGCTGATGACGGAGGCGGCGGCCCTTCTGTCATCCGGCCGGGTCCACCTGCGCACCGGGATTCGCATCGACCGCCTGCGCGACGAGGGAGGTGCGCTCGCCATCGTGACCGACAGGGCCGAGACGATCCTCGTCGACGAACTCGTCGTCGCAACCGGCTTCAGGCCCGATCACGCTCTGGCCGCCGAGCTGCGGTTGTCGCTGGACCCGGCACTCGACTGCCCGTCGGCCCTGGCGCCGATGATCGACCCGAACCTGCACTCCTGCGGCACTGTGAGGCCCCATGGTCATGCCGTCCTCGCTCATCCCGATGCCGGCTACTTCATCGTCGGCATGAAGAGCTACGGTCGCGCACCGACGTTCCTCATGGCGACCGGCTACGAGCAGGTGCGCTCCATCGTTGCGCATCTTGCAGGGGATGCCGCGGCGGCCGACGACGTCCGCCTCGTGCTGCCCGAGACCGGTGTCTGCTCGACCGACCGTCGCAAGGATGACGGCCAGCGCGTCGGCGGTGGTTGCTGTGGCAAGACCGCACCATCGCTTCGCGTCCCGGAAATGCAGGACTGAAGCGCGGGGGCCCCGGATTGACCGGGGCCTTCTTCCGCGTCCAGCATCTCCGCCCGATCATGCGCGCATCCTTCTCCTTCATCATCACCGCCCTCGGCATCACCCAGATCATCTCCTGGGGGACGATCTTCTACGGCATCTCCGTGCTGGCGAAGCCGATGATGGCCGAGCTCGGATGGAGCTTCACCTTCATCTTCGCCGGCTTCTCGCTGTCGCTCCTGGTGGGGGGGATTGTCTCCAAGCCGGTGGCGCGCTTCATCCAGCGCCGGGGAGGACGCCTGACCCTCACCATGGGATCGATAGTCGGCGGCATCGGTCTCGCCATGCTGTCCCAGGTGAATGATCCGGTTGTCTATATCGCTGCATGGATCGTGCTCGGGCTCGCCTCGCGCCTGACCCTCTACGACGCCGCCTTCGCGACCCTGGTCGAAATCTACGGGATGCGCGCCCGCCGGCCGATCTCGGTGCTGACGCTGTTCGGCGGCCTCGCCTCGTCGATCTTCTGGCCGATCTGCCACTATGCCAACGAGGCGATCGGCTGGCGCGGCGCGTGGATGGTCTGCGCCCTGTCGGTGCTGCTCGTCTGCACCCCGCTGCACCTGCTGCTGCCGCGTTTCGGCACGCCGATCGGCGGCTCCGAGGGCAACGGGCCTGCCGAGCCCGATCCCGAGCCGCTGGTCCCCGCCGAGCAGAAGTCCTTCGCCGTGCTGATGCTGACCATCGCCATGGCGGCAAACTCCTTTATCAGCACGGCGTTGTCGGTCCACCTCATCCCCGCGGTCGTCTCGATGGGCATGGGCGCGGCGCTGGCGGTGTGGATTTCCTCGCTCCGGGGCGTCTTCCAGACGCTCGGTCGCCTCGCCGAGATCGTCTGGGGCCGCAACCTCGACCCCTTCCTCTTCGCCAACATCTCCACCGGCATCATGGTGCTGGCCTTCGTGCCGCTCGCGGCCGGCGGCATCGCGACGCCCTACTTCTTCGCCTTCAACATCCTCTTCGGCATCTCTCTAGGGCTCGTCACCATCGTGAAGGGGGCGGTGCCGCTGGTGCTCTTCGGCAAGCACGGCTACGCCTCTGTCCTCGCCTCCATCGCGACGCCGGGCCTCATCGTCACGGCCGCCGCACCCACCGCCTATGCCGCCGTGCTGGACGCCGCGGGGCCCATCGCCGGGTTCTGGTTGCTCTTTGCGATCTCCATCGCGTCCTTCGGCGCGACCGCGGCCCTTGCGTGGAGGTTCCGCCGAAGCCAAAGCTGATGGCGGGGCGCGGGCGATGATTCTCGAATTCTGGCAGGGCGCAGGGGATCCGGTGCGGGGGCTGGCGGTGGTCGTGCGCGCCGTCGCCACGATCGGTGCCCTCGGCGCGGCGGGATCCGCTCTCTTCCTCGTCTTTCTCAGCGAAAGGCTGACCGTCGACGAGGCGCGCGCGGCGCGCCGCTGGACGGCGGTCTTCGTCATGCTGGCCCTTGTCGGCGGCATCGCCCTCTGGCCCTTCCGCGCCATCGAGCTCTCCGGCGCCCGGGAGGGCATGGCCCGCTGGCAGCTCTACGGGCAGATCGCCCGGTCAGGCTTCGGCGAGGCCTGGCTCATCGTCGGCGCCGGCCTCGTCCTGGTGCTCTTTTCGCGTGTCCGTGCGACCTGGGGCGCCGGCATCGGCTCGGCCGGAGCCTTGTTGGTCGCCATCGGCCTGGCGCTGTCCGGCCATGGCGAGGGACACCGCATGCGGCAGGAGGTGCTGGCGCTCGGCGTGGTCCACGTCTTCGCTGCGGCCTTCTGGTTCGGCAGCCTTCTGCCGCTGCGCAATGTCGCCGTGCGTCGCGATCCGCGTTCCGCGGCCGAGGCCGTCCTCGCCTGGTCACGCTATGCGATGGTCTTCGCCGTTCTCGCCGTCGGAGGCGGGGCCATCCTCGGGCTCCTCCTCGCCGGTGGGCCCCCGGGCTGGATCCGCTCCGGCTATGGCTGGGCGATGATCGTCAAGGCGGCCTTCGTCGTGGCCATGGTCCTCGGAGCGCTGGCCTGCCGCTTCAAGCATGTGCGGCTGATGGAACGCGGCGATGTACTGGCGGGCGATGCCCTGCACCGATCCGCCGGCCGCCAGTTCCTCTTCGCGCTGCTGGTCCTCTACGCCACCGCCGAACTCGCCTCTGCCGAGCTCCCTGTTCTCGCCACCCGCTGAGAGACAACGCTGCCCTTGGCCGACGATCCGCGCCCCTATCGCCCCAATGTCGGTGTCGCGCTGTTCGATTCTTCGGGCCTGGTGCTGATCTGCCGCCGCATCGGCGACGACGGGCCGGAGGTGATCGCGCCAGGCTTCGAATGGCAGATGCCCCAGGGCGGGGTCGATCCCGGCGAGGATGCAGAGGCGGCGGCGCGACGCGAACTGCGGGAGGAGACCGGCGTGACCCGGGCTATGCTGATCGGGCGGATGGCAGGGCCGGTGACCTATGACTGGCCGACCTATGCCGGACCGCCACATCGCCTCGACCGCTGGCGCGGACAGAGGCAGTCCTGGTTCGCCTTCCGGTTCGAGGGAGCGGAGAGTGACATCGACCTGAGTGGCGCGGCCCCGGGCGAACCCGTCGAGTTCGACGCCTGGCGGTGGGAGCGGCTGGAACGCATCCCGTTCCTCGTCGTTGCCTACAAGCGCCCCGTCTACGAGCGCGTCGCCGCCGCCTTTGCCGCTTTCGCTGCCCCGGCGTCTCGATCATGATCTGGTCATGATGGCCGATGATGGTCGCGCCCTCTGCCGCATGCCCCAGGGGATTCATCCTTCCATGACCGACGCTGTCGCCCGCGCCTTCGAGGCCCTCGAGACCCATCGCCGTGCGCTGATGATGATGTCGCTGCGGGAGGTCTTCGCGGAGGATCCCAGGCGCTTCTCCCGCCTCTCGCTGAAGCTCGGCCCGATGCTGATGGACTGGTCGAAGACCCGCGTCGTGCCGGCCACGATGAAGCTGCTGGTGGAGCTGGCGAAGGCGGCGGGGGTGGAGGCCAAGCGCGACGCCATGTTCGCCGGCGAGCGCATCAACACCACCGAGAATCGCGCCGTCCTCCACGTGGCGCTGCGCAACCTCTCGGGTACGCCCATTCTCACCGACGGCCGCGACGTCATGCCGGAGGTTGCCGCCGAGCGTGAACGCTGTCTCGCCTTCGCCGAGGCCGTCCGCTCCGGCGCCCTGCGCGGTGCCACCGGAAAGCGCTTCACCACAGTCGTCAACATCGGCATCGGCGGGTCGGACCTCGGTCCGGCCATGGCGGCGCAGGCGCTCGCGCCCTACGCGAAGCGCGGCCTTGCCGTGCGCTTCGTCTCCAATGTCGACGGCGCCCATATCGCCGACACGCTCAAGGGCCTCGATCCCGCCCGCACACTCTTCGTCGTGGTCTCCAAGACCTTCACCACGATCGAGACCATGACCAATGCGCAGACCGCGCGGAACTGGATCGCCCAGACGCTCGGCGACGAGGCGGTGGCCCGGCACTTCGCGGCCGTGTCGACCAACCTCAAGGCCGTCAACGCCTTCGGCATTCCCGAGGCCAGCATGTTCCGCTTCTGGGACTGGGTGGGCGGGCGCTATTCGGTGTGGTCGGCCGTCGGGCTGTCACTGATGATCGCCGTCGGTCCACGCCACTTCACCGCCTTCCTCGCCGGCGCCGAGCGCGTCGACCAGCACTTCCGCACCGCGCCGCTCGGCCGCAACATGCCGGTGATCATGGGCCTTCTCGGCATCTGGCATCGCAACGTCTGGGGCTATGCCAGCCATGCCGTGCTGCCTTACGACCAGCGTCTCGCCCGCCTGCCGGCCCATCTCCAGCAGCTCGACATGGAGAGCCTCGGCAAGGGCGTCGCTCTCTCCGGCAAGGCGGTCACGCGGCCGACAGGACCCGTCATCTGGGGTGAGCCAGGGACCAACGGCCAGCACGCCTTCTTCCAGCTGCTCCATCAGGGGACCGAGGTGGTCCCGGCCGATTTTCTCGTCGCCGCCTCGCCGCACGAGCGGGGACGTCGCCACCACGACCTGCTGGTCGCCAACTGCCTGGCGCAGAGCCAGGCGCTGATGAAGGGGCGGACCTTCGAGGAGGCACGCGACCAGCTGATGGCGAAGGGCATGTCGAAGGCGGAGGCAGACGCGCTGGCGCCGCACCGCGTCTTCACCGGCGACCGGCCCTCGACCACCTTCCTCTACCGCAAGCTCGATCCCGCGACCCTCGGCATGATCGTGGCGCTCTACGAGCACAAGGTCTTCGTCATGGCCGCGATCATGGGGATCAACGCCTTCGACCAGTGGGGCGTCGAGCTCGGCAAGGAACTCGCGACAGAGCTCGAACCTCTTGTCTCCGGCGACGGCGCCGACATGGCCGGCCTCGATTCCTCGACGGCCGGCCTCATCGCCCACCTCAGGCGCCTGAGGGTCTGACGCGTCAGCGCCCCAGCGGCTCGCCGACGCCGACGCGCTCGGTGATCAACCCGTAGTGCTCGATGCGCCGGTGGCGCTTGAAATCGAAGATGGTGTCCTTGCCGAACTTCGTCTCGTCGAGGTCGCAGGGCACGACCAGCACGCCGTCGTCCTCGTGATCGAGCTCGCCGACGATCTTGCCGTTGGGATCGACGATCAGCGTTCCCCCCATGCAGTGATGGCCGTCCTCGGTTCCGGCCTTCGCCACAGCCACCACCCAGGTGGCGTTCTGGTAGGCGCCGGCCTGACACGACAGACGGTGGTGGAACAGGCGGTCCTCGATCTTCTCGTTGCCGCGCTGCGAGTTCACCGACGGCGTGTTGAAGCCGAGCACCACCATCTCGACACCCTGCAGGCCCATGACGCGATAGGTCTCGGGCCAGCGGCGATCGTTGCAGATCGCCATGCCGACGAGGCCGCCCTCGAAGTTCCACACCGGGAAGCCGAGATCGCCCGGTTCGAAGTAGCGCTTCTCGAGATGCTGGTGCGTCCGCTCGGTGTCGTACTCGACATGCCCCGGCAAGTGCACCTTGCGGTACTTGCCGACGATGGTGCCGGTCCTGTCCACCAGGATGGAGGTGTTGAAGTGGTGGCCGTCGGGCGTCAGCTCGGCATAGCCGAAGCTCATCGCCATGCCGAGGACCCTGGCCCTGTCGAACAGCGGCTGGGTCGCCGGCCCCGGCATGGAAGCCTCGAACCAGTGGTCCATCTTCGCCCGGTCCTCCTCGTACCAGCGCGGGAAGAAGGTGGTCAGCGCCAGTTCCGGATAGACGATGAAGTCGGCGCCCTTGGCCTTGGCCTGCTCCATCAGGGCGATCATGCGGGCGACGACGCTCTCGCGGCTCTCGGCCTTCTGGATGGGGCCGAGCTGGGCTGCGGCGACGGTGACGATGCGGGCCATGACGGTCTCCTGACGAAAGGTCTCAGTGTCCGAGCCGGTGCTCGAGCCGGCTGACGAGCCGCACGATGGGCCAGAGGACGATGAGGTAGAGGAAGGCGGCGAGGACGATGGGCGAGGTGTTGTAGGTGACGCTGCGCGCCATGTCGGCGGCGTAGAGCAGCTCGGTGAAGGAGACGACCGAGGCGATGGAGGTGAGCTTGATGACCTCGACCGTGTTCGACACGAGGTCCGGCAGCACGTTGCGGCTCGCCTGCGGCAGCACCACGAAGCGGTAGGTCTGCACCCAGGTGAGGCCGGTGGAGCGCGCCGCTTCCCACTGCCCCTTGCCGACCGATTCGATGCCGGCGCGGAAGATCTCGCCGTAGAAGGACGAGGCGTTGAGCAGGAAGGCGATGCACACAGCCGCGAAGGGCGACATGCGGATGCCGGCGAAGGGCAGGCCGGAATAGATGACGATCAGCAGCACCAGCGGCGGCACGGCGCGGAAGAAGTCGACATAGGCCTTGGTGGCGAAGCGCACGGCGCGCGAATGCGAGATCGAGCCTGTCGCCACCACCAGCCCACCGGCAAGCCCCAGCGGAATGACGGCGAGGCAGAGGAGCAGCGTCATCTGCGCGCCGTTGAAGATGATCGGCCAGGCCTGCCGCATGATGTCGAGGTTGAGGAACTGGAAGAGGAAGATCTCCATCACGCCCTCTTCCAGGCGAAACGCCGCTCGATCCACGACCCCAGCGCCACGACCGGCACGAAGATGAGGATGTAGGCGACCGCGGCCATCATCAGCGGCGTCGCGTTGCCCGACAGCGACATGGCCGAGGTGCCCTGGTTCATGATCTCGCCGACGCCGATCACCGTGCCGAGCGCGGTGTTCTTGGTCACCGCGATGGTGCGGTTGGTGAGCGGCGGAACACAGATGCGGATCGCCTGCGGCAGGATCACCGAGGTCAGTGTCTGCCAGTGGTTGAGGCCGGTGGAGCGCGCCGCGTCCCACTGGCCCTTTCGCACCGAGACGATGCCCGACCAGAAGATCTCCTCGGCGAAGGCTGCCAGCACCAGCGACAGCACCAGCCAGAGCACGGCGAAGCCGGAAATGTTGATGCCGAGATTCGGCAGGCCGAAATAGACGATGAGAATGGCGACAAGCGGTGGCAGCGCCCGGAACACATCGACGAAGACGATGATCGGCGCATTGGCGAGGCGCGAGCGATAGCTGCGGATGACGGCGAGCGCGAGGCCGAGGGCAAGGCCCGTGATCACCACAGCCACGGCGATCTGCAGCGTGACCGCGATCCCCGACAGGATGTCGGGCCAGTAGCGCGTGATCAGCTCCGGCTTGAGGAAGGCATCGCGGAAGCGCTCGAGGCCCGTCACCGCGACAGCTCCCCGACGAACTCCCGCGTGCGGGGATGCTGCGGGTTGCCGAAGAGTTCGGCCGGCGTGCCCTGCTCGAGAATCTCGCCATCGGCCATGAAGACGATGCGGTCGGCGGCGTCCCGGGCGAAGCGCATCTCGTGGCTGACCACCACCATGGTCATGCCGGCTTCCTTGAGGTCGCGCATGACGCCGAGCACAGCGCCGACGAGCTCCGGGTCGAGCGCCGAGGTCGGCTCGTCGAAGAGCATGATCTTCGGCTCGAGCGACAGGGCGCGGGCGATGGCAACACGCTGCTGCTGACCGCCGGAAAGCTCCGAAGGATAGCTGCCGGCCTTTTCCTTGAGCCCGACCCGGTCGAGCGCGGCAAGGCCGATGGTCTCGGCCTCCTCGCGGCTCTTGCCGAGCACCTTGCGCAGCGCCAGCGTGACGTTCCCGAGCGCCGTCATGTGCGGGTAGAGGTTGAAGGCCTGGAACACCATGCCGATGCGCCGGCGCATGGCGTTGATGTCGGTGCCCGGCGCCATCAGGTCGACGCCGTCGACCAGAACCTGGCCGGCGGTCGGTTCCTCCAGCCGGTTGCAGCAGCGCAGCATGGTCGACTTGCCCGACCCCGAGGGGCCGATGACGAAGACGAGTTCCTGCGCGGCGACGGAGAAGTCGATGCCGCGCAGGATTTCAGTGGTGCCGAAGCTCTTCCTCAGGCCCCGGACCTCGAGCAATGCGGACATCAGCAGCGCGGCTCGCGCGGGGTCGCGTTGTAGCCGGGCATGCCGGGAACGCCGGAACCCGGGAAGATCGTCACGGCGGCCGAGTCCGGGCGCGGCGCGATGCCGAACCACTTCTCGAAGATCTTCGCCATGGTGCCGTCCTTCTTGATGCACTCGATGGCGTTCTCGATGGCGTCGCGCGTCGCGGTGTCGCCGTTGCGCACGGGGGCGGCCCAGACGAGACCGGTCTTGTGCAGGTAGTCGAGCTTGATCTGCGGATTGTTCTTCACCGCGAAGGCGGCGACCGTCTCGGCGGTGATGTTGGCGACGGCGCGGCCGGCGATGACGGCCTGGACCGCGTCGGTCTGCGTGCCGAAGGCTTCGACCTTCCAACCGATCTGGGCCTCCATCGACTTCGCCCAGCTCTCATAGGCCGAACCGCGGTTGACCGAGACCACCTTGCCGCGCAGCGAGGCGAGGTCGGTGATGGCCGCGTCGCCGCGGCGCGTGATGAGGCGGAAGTCGGTGTCGAGATAGCCCTCGGTGAACAGCAGGCTCTCGGCGCGCTCTTTGGTCACCGTCACCGGGGCGGCCACGAAGTCGTAGGTGCCGGCGTTGAGGGCGGGGATGATGCCCGAGAACTGGGTCGAGGTGATCTCGATCGGGCGGCCTAGGCGCTTCGCCACCTCCTGGAACAGGTCGATGTTGAATCCCTGGACGCCGCCGCCGGCAAGGTTCGGGAAGGCGTGAGGCGCGAAGGTGCCGTCGACGGCGGTCTTGATCGGCGCCTGGGCGGCGGCCGGGCCAGCGATCAGCGCGGCGATGCCGGCAGCAACGAGAATGTGGCGGAGCATGGTGCGAACCCTCTGTTGGACGACCGCTCTGTCGGCGGGGAGAGCGAAGCTAAACACGCGAAAAACAGCCCCTCAATATCAGCGACGATGAATAATTGGCCTTTGCATATAATGAGCAATTATACTGCCGGGCGAATGGGCAGGAGGGGCGACCATGCTGAATCTGCGGCAGCTGGAAATATTCCGCGAAGTGATCCGCTGCCAGACGACGGTCGGTGCCGCCGAGGCTCTCGCCATTTCGCAGCCGGCGGTCTCCAACGCCATCAAGCAGATCGAGGCACAGCTCGGCCTGCCGCTGTTCGACCGCGTCGGCAACCGCCTGGTGCCGACCGCCGAGGCGCAGGAGGTGATGCGCGGCTCGGAGCCGATCTTCTCTCTCTACCGCGCCTTTTCGCAGAAGCTGAAGGACCTGCGCGACACCCGCACCGGCAGCCTCAGGGTCCTGTCGACGCCGGCTCTCTCCAATGCCCTCGTCCCACGTGCCCTGAAGGCTTTCCTCGCGACACGTCCGGACATGCACGTCTTCTTCGACGTGCGCCGCACGCCGGGGGTCGTCGAGGGTGTCGAGACCGGCTTCGTCGATCTCGGCTTCTCGCTGTCGCCGCAGCCTCGTCCCGGCATCGAGGCGACATCCATCTGCACCGGCCAGATGGTCTGCGTCTGCCCGCCTGACCATCCGCTCGCCGATCGGTCCGAGGTCTCGGCCGCAGATCTCGCGGCCCATCCGCTGATCGGCTTCGAACCGGGCACGCCGCTCGGCTTCGCGCTCAACCAGGGCTTCTGGACGCCGGCCCTGCAGGAGCGGGTCATGGTGGAGACCCGCTACAGCGGTACGGCCTGCCTGCTGGCCGAGAGCGGTGTCGGGGTCGCGCTGGTCGATTCCTTCGCGGTGGTCGGCGGCCGCTACGACCTCGTCTTCCGGCCACTCTCGCCCCGCGTCCCCATCGAGGCCTTCGCGCTGACGGCCCGCGGCCAGCCGATGAAGCGGGTGGTGCGCGCCTTCCTGAAGGAGGTGCGCGACGGCGCGGCGCGGTTCACCGATCCCTTCCTGCTGCCGCCCTGAAGCCGCTGGCATGGAAGCCTTGCGGCTGCCGGCTTTGACCGGCACCCTCGTTCCGTGTCATCCGCAGCGTTGAAACGCTTCCCCTGACGAGGACAACAGCCATGAAGGCGAACGGCATCGATCTCTCCACCGCCAGCGGCGTCTATGTCATCGCGGCCACGCCCTTCCAGGACGACGGCCGGATCGACGAGAAGTCGACGGACTCGATGGTCGATTTCTACCGCGCCTGCGGCTGCGACGGCATGACCATCCTTGGCGTCATGGGCGAGGCCCCGAAGCTGGCCGCCGAGGAGTCGGTGGCGATTTCGAAGCAGATCATCAAGCGCGCCGGCCCCTCCATGCCGGTGATCGTCGGCGTCTCGGCGCCGGGTTTCGCCGCCATGCGCTCGCTGGCCCGCACCGTGATGGATGCCGGCGCCGCCGGCGTCATGATCGCCCCGCCCAACACGCTGCGCACCGACGACCAGATCCTCGGCTACTACAAGCAGGCGGTGGATGCGATCGGCGACGACATCCCCTTCTGCATCCAGGATTTCCCGCTGACCTTCTCGGTGGTGATGAGCCCGAAGGTGATCCGCTCCATCATCCAGGAACTGCCGTCCTGCGTCATGCTGAAGCACGAGGACTGGCCGGGCCTCGAGAAGATCTCCACCCTGCGCGGCTTCGAGGCTGACGGCTCGCTGCGCCATGTCTCCATCCTCTGCGGCAATGGCGGCCTCTTCCTCGACTTCGAGTGCGAGCGCGGCGCCGATGGCGCCATGACCGGCTACGCCTTCCCCGACATGCTGGTGGACGTGGTGAAGCTGCAGAAGGCCGGCAAGCGCGAC